>Ga0316209_1000425_pt1 | contig 76809 bp, 74 predicted proteins | sample 6monopyrite_MG_FD_204945 | JGI IMG/M metagenome (GOLD analysis project Ga0316209, IMG submission 204945) | Microbial mat bacterial communities from mineral coupon in-situ incubated in ocean water Damariscotta River, Maine, United States -... | ecosystem: Environmental > Aquatic > Marine >... | reverse complement strand
CGGCAGTCCGTTGTATATGTTGATGTATGGAGCCGGAATTATCTTTTTCTGTTTCTTCTACACTGCTCTTGTGTACAACCCAAGAGATACTGCGGACCAATTAAAGAAATCTGGAGCGTTTATTCCTGGGATCCGTCCTGGTGAACAAACTTCCAAATATGTTGATAAAGTTATGACTCGGTTAACCTTAATAGGTGCACTCTACATCACCGCAGTGTGTTTATTACCGCAGTTCTTAATTTTGATCTTTAACGTGCCTTTCCAATTTGGTGGAACATCGTTACTAATCATCGTGGTTGTTATTATGGACTTTATGTCTCAAGTACAAGCGCATTTGATTTCACGTGACTATGATTCAGTATTGAAGAAGGCAAACTTTAAAAACTACGGCTCCTCCGGTGTTAGATAATCAACATTCGGCCAGTCGAACTAGAGTTGGAGTACGAAAATGAAAGTTCGAGCTTCTGTAAAGAAAATCTGCCGTGACTGCAAAGTAATCCGTCGTAACGGTAGTGTCCGTGTGATCTGTAAAGACCCACGACATAAGCAACGCCAAGGCTAGGAGATTATCCAACTAACGCCAAATAGCAGCGATTGCCGCGTGCAATCACAGCTTTCTGTCGTAACTTGAATAATCACTTAGTAGTGACTTGAATCAATCAAGTCTGAGCAGAAAAAACCGCAATTTGTTTCGTATAAGCGTGTAGCCCGCTATGATTACGAAGTAAATGGCATAAATTTTAATATTCGGTTGATTTTTAACCGTTTGGAAGCTATCATTGCGCGCCTTTTTGAAGGGCGACCAACTGTTGAGCAGATGGGCGTCTTTTTAGTAAAGTAACACTTTGATAGTAAAAGAACTAATGTTGGGAGTAGGTCAATGGCCCGTATAGCTGGTATTAACATTCCAGTCCATAAGCATGCGGTAATTGCTTTAACATCAATTTATGGTGTTGGTCGAACGCGCTCACGGAATATCTGTGATGCGGCGGGTGTCGATCAAAACCGTAAGATTAAAGATCTTACCGAAGCGGAAATCGAGTCACTTCGTGGACAAGTTGCACAATTTACAATTGAAGGCGACTTGAGACGTGAAGTGTCAATGAATATTAAACGTTTAATGGACTTAGGCTGTTTTCGTGGTATTCGCCACAGAAGAAGTCTTCCGGTTCGTGGACAACGTACAAAAACTAATGCGCGTACTCGTAAGGGTCCACGTAAACCAATTAAGAGATAACGATTATGGCAAAGACACCTCGTTCTCGTAAAAAGGTTAAAAAGCACGTTGTAGACGGTATGGCTCATATCCATGCGTCTTTTAACAATACAATTGTGACTATAACTGATAGACAAGGTAACGCTCTAGCATGGACTACCGCAGGTGGTTCTGGTTTTAGAGGATCACGTAAAAGTACGCCTTTTGCTGCTCAAGTAGCCGCTGACCGTGTGGCTCAGATGGTAAAAGAGATGGGCATGAAGAATATGGAAGTATTCGTCAAAGGACCAGGGCCAGGCCGAGAGTCTGCTGTTCGTGCTTTAAATAATGCGGGATTTAAAATTACTAACATCACTGATGTTACGCCTATTCCACACAATGGTTGTCGTCCGCCTAAAAAGCGACGCGTGTAGCGCTGGTTTAGCGAAAGTCGAATTGCTGGAGAACTAAAATGGCAAGATATATAGGACCTAAACTCAAGTTAGCACGTCGTGAAGGCGTAGATCTAATGCTGAAAAGCGGCGTTCGTGCTATTGAGGATAAATGTAAGATTGATCAAGTACCGGGTGTTCATGGGGCGCGAAGAAGTCGTCTTTCGGACTACGGTCTTCAATTACGTGAAAAACAAAAAGTAAAGCGTATTTACGGTGTGCTAGAAAAGCAATTCCGTAATTATTATAAAGAAGCTGCCCGTTTAAAAGGCGCTACTGGTTCAAACCTGCTTCAATTGCTAGAATCTCGTTTAGATAACGTTGTTTATCGTATGGGCTTTAGTAGTACTCGCAGCGAAGGACGTCAGTTGGTAAGCCATAAAGCTATCTTGGTAAACGGAAAAGCTGTTAATATACCGTCTTACACTGTTAATGCAACTGACGTGATCAGTATTCGAGAGAAGTCGAAGAAACAAGCTCGAATCGTTGCAGCGTTAGAATTGGCGGCTCAAAGAGAGCGTCCAGTATGGGTTGAAGTTGATGATAAAAAAATGGAAGGTAATTTCAAAAACGTCCCAGAGCGTACTGATTTACCATCTGACATCAACGAGAACCTAATCGTGGAACTTTACTCGAAGTAAGACTTTAAGAGGATTAACTATGGGCAACGTCACTGAACTTCTGACGCCACGTCAGATCAAGGTGGAAACTTTAGGAGAGCGTAAAGCTAAAGTTGTACTGGAACCTTTTGAAAGAGGTTTTGGACATACTTTGGGCAACTCTCTTCGCAGAATACTACTTTCTTCTATGCCAGGATGTGCAGTCGTCGAAGTAGAAATAGATGGCGTACTTCATGAGTACACTACCATCGAGAATGTCCAAGAAGATGTCATTGATATCCTTCTTAATTTAAAAGGTCTTGCGATTAAACTTGAAGATAAGGACGAAGCCGTTCTAATTCTACAAAAGAAAGGCGAGGGCGCTGTAACTGCTGCTGATATAGAAGAGCAGGCGGGCGTAGAAATTGTCAATCCAGAGCATCATATTGCGACCTTGACCAAGAAAGGATCAATTAGCATGCGTCTTATCGTAAGAAATGGACGCGGTTATGAAACTGCTGCTTCGCGTAAAGATGACGAAGACGAAAGTTTAAGTATTGGACGATTGCACTTAGATGCTTCTTTCAGTCCAGTACGCCGAGTTTCTTATGTGGTTGATTCTGCGCGTGTTGAGCAACGAACCAATCTTGATAAGCTAACCATTGACCTTGAAACTAACGGTACTGTTGAACCTGAAGAAGCAATTCGCCGATGCGCGACGATTCTTCAACAACAACTAGCAGCGTTTGTTGACTTGAAAGATGAGAAGCAAGCAGAACCTGAAAAAGAAGAGCCAGAGATTGATCCAATTCTTCTTCGTCCGGTTGATGATTTAGAGCTTACTGTTCGGTCGGCAAATTGCCTTAAGACAGAAAATATTCATTACATTGGTGACCTTATCCAACGTACTGAAGTTGAGTTGCTGAAGACGCCTAATTTAGGTAAAAAGTCACTAACTGAAATTAAAGACGTTCTAGCTTCACGTGGATTGTCTTTAGGTATGCGTCTTGAAAACTGGCCTCCAGCGAGCATTCTTAACGAGATCTAAATTGGTTGGACTCCGTTTCATTTGGAGCTAATCTTGAAAGAATTAATAAAACCCTACTTTAATCAGTAGGGTTTTGTTATTTAAAGCCATAAGTGTTGTTGAGCCTGGATTAGAAGGCGAATAACAATTTGTGTATAACACTAACTAAATAATATCAGTACTATTGCAGGCTGATAAATTAACAAAGGTATTTAATTATGCGCCATCGTAAAAGCGGTCGTCAGTTAAATAGAAATTCTAGTCATCGTCAGGCGATGTTCAAGAATATGTCTGTTTCAATGATTGAACATGAAATTATCAAAACAACCGTACCAAAAGCGAAAGAGCTTCGACGTGTTGTAGAGCCCCTAATTACACTTGCTAAAGAAGATTCCGTTGCGAATCGTCGTTTGGCTTTTTCTCGAACGCGCAGCAAAGAAGCGGTCGGAAAATTATTTGATGAATTAGGCCCTCGATACCAAGATCGCCCAGGTGGCTATCTAAGAATTATCAAAGCGGGTTTCCGTACTGGCGATAAAGCGCCTATGGCTTACGTCGAGCTAGTCGACCGTCCGATCATCGAAGATGAAGAAGACGAAGCTGAAGAAGAGTAGAACAATCTGAAATAAATAGGCTGTAAAAGCCAAAAGCATTAGAACACTTTAATAGCCGGGAACTTCCCGGCTTTTTTTTGCACTTTATTCCTGAAGTCAGGTTTTTGCTTTATCGTTTGATAAGTGCGCCTTGAGGAAAAAGACACAAGCGGCAATAAACATCAACAACGCGCCAAACTGCGAACCGCTCATCGACAAAATAATCTTGGGATTGCTACTAACAAATTCGACAAGAAAACGAGCTGCCCCCCACAAAAGAAGTAGAAGAAAGAATTGAGAAAAAGGTTTAGTTTCAAGAGGTTGTCGTTTGACTAATAAAACGAAGATCAGTAAAGAATAGATAATCTCATACAGTGGAACGGGGTGCACAAGTGCGCTGGTCGCAGCAATGCCTTGCGGAAAACTCATTGCCCAAGGCAGATCCGTTGGAATGCCATAACAATCATCACCTGAAAGAAAACAACCGACTCTCGCGAAGGTATAAGCTAGAATAGCTGCTGGGGCTGCGTTATCGAGTATTTGATGCAATTTACATTTTTGTATAAGAGTGAATAGATAGGTAGCCAATAAAGCACCCAATATTGCTCCTTGGCTCGAAAACCCAGTACCGCTCAAAAGTAAGTCCATTTTTAGTGGGTTTTTGGTTAGAAACATGAGTTTTGCACCGACAACTCCAAAAACTAGCAATAAGATTATTAACATTTCGCTATTATTTATTTTGGGCCTGCTATTCTCTAGGTTCTTTAAAAAATACCAACGACCGAGTAAATAGGCTATCGCTAACATTAATCCATAACTACCGATAACGAGGCTATCGGACTTGTATATATACGGGTACATTAATTTCCAATTTATGTCGATTTTATACTCGACAGTCTATAAGTCTTGCATTGCATTGTCTAATCTGAAAAGACTGTTTCTAGACAGTATTAGAATTTCCTTGGATAGATCATCAAATTGAAAAGCTCGTAATAGCCGAATTTGTGCGTATTTTGTGAGATATTACCCACTAATGGGTGTTTTTTAGCGGTGAAAACTATGTTATATTCTTGTTCATATTCTAAACAATAGACACAAAATTGTTATTAAAATTAGTTTTTTTATTCAAAGGCTAACGGTATAGCGGGCGAAAGGCATCAAACGCGGCGTGCTGGACAGGGAGATAAATGGTTGAAAGTTGTTGCGGCAAATCGGATTGTAGAAGCGCAAGCGCGATACCCATCGGCTTTCGAACACCTGCAAGGTTGGTATCAAATAGTCAGTCAGACTGATTTTGATTCGCCTGAAGACCTTAGAAGGGTTTTTGGCGATATGCGCGGATTTAACTCATCTTTCAAATTCCCAATTCCGGAATCTAATTTGCTCGCGTATACCTTAATTAATTTTAGCGCAAAAGTTGTATTGATAGAAGATGTCATGCCAGGAAACCATTGATAGCACCCAAGGATTGTGGTGTTGGTTAATACGTAAAAGGAAAAGGAGAGTTAAATGAATCCGTTATTAGAAAATGCAATGCAACATTGGAATATGGTCGCCCCTGTAATAGACCAACCTAAAAATCAACAAGATTATCTTCAATTAATCGAAAACATTCAAGATGCCATCGAATTGGTCGAAAACAGACCCAATAGTCCAATGACCGGATTAATCGAAGTGATGGCCAACGCTGCTCAAAAATATGAAAAAGAACAAGTCGAATCTCTCAACGGCGGTGCGTTGACGGCTCTAAAATACCTTATAAAATTACACGGCGTACGGCAGTCTGAATTAGCAGAAATAGGCAGCCAAGGCGTGGTTTCGGAAATTCTCAACGGAAAAAGAGCGCTAACGCTTCGCCATGTAAGGGAGCTTGCCAGCAAATTTAACGTATCGCCCAACGTATTTGTTAAAGAGTAAATTTTAGTAATACTGTACTTCTATTGATTGATTAACCCACCTGTGACGGTGGTTCACTTTTAAGTCGCAATTCTCAAAACTCCCATTTATCTCTCTAAACGCCGCTTCCATGGTGTAAATATTCAACAAACATGTGTTTCTATTATATTTTAAGCTGGTCTAATCACTTTAACATTCATGCTGAAGCTGCAGGCAAACTTGAGTTGGTTCTTCTAATGCAAAAACTGAGAGCTACTTGCTTCTAACTTTTTCTGATCCACAAAATATAATAAAGAGGAGAGAGACATGAATAAATTTAAAATAATTTTATTGGCAATCAGCCTACTCGTTGTTGGAGGCTGCGTCGATAACAAAGGAGAAATTCGTTACTGCGATGTTGGGGACTATGCAGCAGATGATTTTACGATTGCGTTAGATTACCGTATTCCAGAGGGGGATGGACCATTCCCAACAATTGTTTTTGTTCACGGAGGCAGCTGGGCGGCAGGCGATTTGAGTGAGTATTGGTCGGAGATTGATGAAGCGGCTAGCAAGGGATATACCGCTGTTACTGTTGACTATCGTTTGACCGCTGAAAAAGATGAAAACGATAAATCCAAATATCCCTGGGATGCTCAAATAGAAGATGTTAAATGCGCGATACGCTTTTTAAAGGCGAATGCGGTTGAATACAAAGTCGACGTCGATAATATTGGCGTAGCTGGCTTTTCTGCCGGCGGACATTTAGCGTTAATGGCAGGAATGACCACTGATATTCCTCGCTTTGAAGAAGAGGGACAATATCAGGAGTTTTCTGCATCGGTGAACGCTGTGGTCGCTTTTTCTGGACCGACAGACGCCATCGAATTGTACAATACTGCGACGCCAAAGGCGCAAGCGCAAAAAATAGCGGTTGATTTCATGCAGGGTACTCCCGACGAAGTACCAGCAACCTATCTGGATGCCAGTCCGATCAGTTATGTCGATGTAGCAGAAATCCCGATACTATTGATGCATGGCGACACCGATACCCGAGTGGTTATCGAGCAGTCTATCACGCTGGTTAATTTACTAGATGCCGCGGGTCATCAGGAACACCCATTTATCGTTTATGAAGGAAATCCTCATCAATGGGCCGGTGAGGTTAGAACGCACGCGAATGCCAATATGTTCGCATTTTTCGATAAACATCTGAAAGGCGATCCGTCTACCCCTCTTTCATGCAGTCCTTATCCTAGCTGCGAAGGATAGAGGTTCGAGTTGACGAGGGCGTTGGTATTGCTTATAACCAGCGCCTTACTCGCTTTTTGTATTCGATGTATTGTTCAGAAAATATTTTTTCTAACGCTTTTTCTTCGGGTTTTATTTGCAAAAAATTCATCGTTAGAACAAAAAACGGTAATAATACAAACGGAGACAAGGTTGCGAAAATCAGTCCAGTTCCCGCTAACACAAGCAACATTCCCAAATACATCGGGTTACGAGTGAAACGATAAAATCCGTCAATAACTAAGCTGGTCGCTTTTTCAGGAGATATTGGATTAACCGTTGTTTTGTTTTTTCTAAAACCAATAAAAGAAATAATATCAAAGGTTAGCCCAATGACGATCAAACCAATCCCAAAATAAAATAGCGCCTGAAACTCAAATTGAAGGATTGGAAATAGCTCGTGAGCTGCCCACATCAAAAGCCCAAAAGTGAGGGTGATAACGGGAGGTGGGATTTTATTTTGTAGTTTTTTCATGGCTCGTCAACTCTTAGGTTTAGCGATAAGTGCAAAATATACGCTTAAATCTGATTAAACGCCCTTCAATTAAGACGCTTCTACTGCCCATTTGCTACAAGGCGTTTACTATAATGTTCAAAACCTTGGTTCAACTCATAGCCGAGTGATAGATAAAGATCCTTTGCCTTGAAGTTATTGACTTCGGTTGCTAATTTGATTGAAAAAATATCTTGTCGAGTTGCTGTCGCCTGCAAATACTTCATCATTTTTCGAGCACAACCAAGTCTTCTCGCTTTTTTAGCGACAAATAAATCGTTTAATATCCAAATAGGTTTCATCGCCACCGATGAAAAGCTGGGATAAATCTGCATAAAGCCGGCTAATTGTTTATCTTTTTCTGCAACAAACAGCAGTGAATCGCTCTTTTCGAGCCGTTGTTTTATGAAGTTTCTAGAGCTGTTGAGATTAGCAGGCATGTTATAAAAACTTCGATATTGATCAAATATTTTAGCCAAAGGCTCAAGTTGGGTTTTCTTTGCTGGCGTTATTGTAAACATGGTATTGTTTTTCTACTTAGCTGTTTCTTCGAGAATATTGTTGATGATCGTTATTAAAGTAAAAATAAAAATGGCAACCATAATAATACCAACAACAATGTAATTGCCTATTTGCCCTTTTTTAAAATCGCGTTCGTGGTTCTGTTCGCTTTGGATACCAATCATTGCCGACAGTACGCTCAAGATAACACTAAAGAACCCTGGGGATTTGTCTTCCTTATCTTTAGACTCTTCTCTATGGTCTTCGTTTTCATTCATAATCTTTTTCGCCAGTTGATGAGTTTGGTTCTTAGATTCCTACTATTTTGATATTACCACTAAAGTAGCAATAGCAATAGGGTCTTAATAACGGGAGTCTTAACAAAGGGGGCCAACTTCGTCTATCATTAACATAGTTTTTCCAAATAACTGAGCCTTTATGACGCTAACCATTCTATTCAATTTTATTCTTCGTAAGAATAGTGAAACTACTGAATACAAGCTAATGCAATTCTTGCAGAGTGAACATCCAGATTTTTTTGAGGCTTTAGGTGACTCGCCAAGTTTATATCAAAAGCACTTTATTTTATTCAATGCATTATATCGGCTTAGAAATAAGCTGATAGAACAGCGAAAAAGTATAATCATAGAGCCGACCAAGATTAGAGTTATCGATGTTGACTCAAACACCAGTGAACTTTCTTATTCGGATAATCTTTCTGAGTTTTATCTCGCGAGAGAGAATCTCAATCTATCTGAAAAAGAAGTTGCTGAAATGCTGAGTTTATTTTGGCAAAAGTACTTGGCAATTGATCAAAAAGCCGAAGCGCTGAGATGTTTCGATTTAACGGATTCTACGCGTATTAACAAAAGGATTATAAAAAAACGATATGCCAAGTTAGCCAAATTACACCACCCCGATCACGGCGGCGATAGTGATGAGTTTATTAAAATAAAAAAATCGGCAGAGGTCTTATTGTCTCTTTTTGATTAAAGGCTGGATTTGGATGGTTAATTAATCTTGATTTAATTGAATTAGTCGCATCGCCATTTCCAATGACTGTTCAGCATTGAGGCGAGGATCCACTAAACTTCGATAAGCTCGCTCTAAATCTGACTCCGTTAATCCCCTAGCGCCGCCAATACATTCGGTGACGTTTTCTCCAGTGAGTTCAAAATGTACGCCGCCTAAGTGACTATCGAGCTCTTTGTGAATTTTAAAAGCCTGAGTGAGTTCACCGATAATCGCGTCGAAACGACGAGTTTTTCGACCTTTTGTAGTTGTTGAAGTGTTTCCATGCATTGGGTCGCAGCACCACAGAGGTTTTCTGTCGGTTTGATTGATGCATTTTATCAACTCAGGTAAATGATTGGCTATTTGGTCATTTCCGAATCGAGTTACCAAGGTTAATCTGCCAGGCTTATGATTGGGGTCTAACACATCACACAAGGATAATAAGTGTTCAGCTGTCATAGAAGGGCCAATTTTTAGTGCGATTGGATTTTCGATGCCCCGCATATATTCAACGTGAGCGGAATTCAATTGACTGGTACGCATACCTATCCACGGTAAATGTGTAGATAAGTTGTACCAATTATTGTTGTCGCTTTTTCTGGTGAGCGCCTGCTCATAGTGTAAGTGAAGCGCCTCATGGCAGGTAAAAATTTTGTCTTTAATCGGAACATGCTGGGTTTGATGAGTCAGGTTTTCAATCAGTGATTGAGAATGCTTTATTTTCTCGATGATTTTTAAATATTCATCTTCTCTCTTGGAGTGAGTGACAAAATCCAGGTCCCAATTCTCAACATTTGAAAGATCGCTAAATTGTGTATCCAATAATGTTCGGATGTAATTTAGGGTGAGAGACGCAAACGAATATCCTTTTAAAAGGCGATCGGGATCTGGCGTTCTTTGTTGTTCATTAAATTCAGCGCCATTAATTAAATCACCTCGATAACAGGGTAAATTCAAATCTTTAATTGTCTCAACTTCAGAGGAGCGAGGTTTAGCATATTGCCCGGCCAAACGGCCAATTTTCACTACTGGCTTGTTTAGTCCGTAAACTAAAATGAGTGACATTTGTAATAATATTTTTAGTTTTCCGGTAATGGCATCAGCATTGCAGTCGGAAAATAATTCAGCGCAATCTCCGCCTTGCAATACAAACGAATTTCCATTTGCAGCGGCAGCGATGTTACTACGTAAGTTTTCGATTTCTTCGACACTGACTAAGGGAGGGAGTTGGCTTAGTTCAGCAATACTTTGCTCAAGAGCAAGTTGATTTGGATATCGCGCTTGTTGGGTAATCGCATGATTTTTCCAAGATGTCGGATTCCAATGGGTCATATTTTTTGGCGTAACTAACCTTAAAATAATTGTTTGTCGGTAGCAAAAACGACCTTTCAGCCGCCTTGCTCAAAATGAGAAACTGTCAAAATAGCAACCACATTTTATCTTGCTATTATATGTCTAATACGGGTAAATCGAGTTTCTTAGAATTGGCAATTTCATCGGATGTACAACCGACTAATTCGTGGGGGAAAACTAACCAGTCATCGGTTTCTTCAATATAAAAATCCGGCTTGATATCAGTGATGTTTTTATTTGGCTTATAATAAACCGTTGCAACTTTTATAATATCTGGTGTATTGCGCCGACAAGTATGACGCAGCTCACGTATTAATGCTTCAATGGAACGCCCGCTGTCAAAAACATCATCAATAATTAGCAAACTGTCTTCAGCGTTAATATTATTAATGATATATTCAAGGCCGTGTACGTTGACTTCTTTTTGTTGTTGCATTCCAACATAGCTGCTGGTTCGAATGGAAATGTGATCGGTTTTGACGCCATAATAATCCATGACTTCTTGGACCGCGATCCCAATTGGAGTGCCACCGCGCCAGACTGCAATAATAAATTTTGGTTTGAATCCACTTTTTAGAATTTTAATACCTAGCTCAAATGACATATCAAGAAGTGCTTGAGCGGTAATGTATGTTTTTTCCATAACCTAATAACCTTTGACCAATTATAAGCTGTAATTATAAAGCTTTTCATTATTAGTTGGCTACAACTGTTCGAAAAAAACAGACGCTTTTGACGCATTAGCTGGGTATAATAGATTGACCAAATAGAGAGGTCCATTAATGTCACGAGCAATAATTTTAGTACTCGATAGTCTTGGTGTCGGAGCAACGGCCGATGCGCATAAATTTGGTGATGCCGGCGCAAATACGCTCGGTCATATCGCACAATGGTGTGCCCAAGGCAATCAAACTAACGCGAGAGAATCGGGGTCTCTGAAAATTCCTAATCTACTCAAACTGGGCTTAGGTAAAGCGAACCAAATAGCTTCAGGCATGTTACTGAGCGATCTAGAAACGATTGAGCCGATTGAAGCACTATATGGGGCCTGCGAAGAAGTCTCAACGGGTAAAGACACGCCGTCAGGCCATTGGGAAATTGCAGGTGTGCCAGTTCGATTTGATTGGGGCTATTTTCCGGTTAAAAGCGAATGTTTTCCAAGCGATTTTTTGGACGCGCTAAAGGAAAAAGCTGGATTGAAAGGCATTCTCGGAAATTGTCACGGCTCGGGTACTGATATTTTACAACAATTAGGTCAACAACATATCGAAACCAATTTTCCTATTTGTTATACCTCCGCCGATTCGGTTTTTCAAATTGCCGTTCATGAGCAAAGTTTTGGTTTAGAAGCGCTTTATGCTCTTTGTGAAACGGCCCGGGAATTATTGAATCCTTATAATATTGGTCGAGTTATCGCGCGTCCCTTTGTCGGCGAACCAGGAAATTTTAACCGGACTGGCAATCGACGAGATTATACAACCCCACCTCATGCCGATACTCTATTAGATAAACTGGTTGAAGCCGGAAGAGAAGTTCATTCGATTGGAAAAATAGCGGATATTTTTGCGAATCGAGGGGTTACTCATAAAACTAAAGCTAATGGACACGACGCATTATTTGATGCATCTATTGGTGCATTAAAAAGTGCTTCTGATGGCAGTTTGATTTTTACCAATTTTGTCGAGTTCGATCAATCATTTGGTCATCGGCGCGATATTGGTGGGTATGCAGCGGCGCTCGAACATTTTGATAAACGTCTACCGGAAGTGATAAATAGGCTTAACAAAAACGACTTGCTCGTTTTAACCGCAGATCACGGCTGCGATCCCACTTGGCCAGGAACAGATCATACCCGCGAACATGTACCATTTCTTGCTTATCGTCCGAATTCCAAAGTTGAAATTAACGCTGGTGTGCGTTCGAGTTTTTGCGACATAGGGCAATCAATTGCCCACCATCTAAACATAGATCCCCTAGAAGAAGGCGAGAATGTTTTTGTCTAATATTGTTGTCGATCATGTAGGCTAATCTATTCTATTTGGACTATTTTGTACCAAATATTTTGTCACCGGCATCACCGAGACCGGGAACGATATAGCCATTTTCATTTAAATGATCATCAATACTAGCAGTGTAAATATCAACGTCAGGATGGTTGTTTTGAATACGTTCAATACCTTCGGGCGCCGCAACCAAAATTAGTGCTCTAATATCTTTACAACCCGCTTTTTTTAGAAGCTCAATGGTTGCCTCCATGGAACCTCCGGTTGCCAACATAGGATCAATAATTAACGCCATGCGTTGGTCGATTTTTCCGGTTAACTTTTCGAAATAACTGACCGGTTCCAAGGTTTCTTCGTCGCGGTACAAACCAACTACGCTAATTTTTGCGCTTGGCATTAATTCGAGTACGCCGTCTAACATACCAATTCCTGCCCGTAAAATAGGAACAACGGTGGCCTTTTTTCCTTTGATTTGTTGCCCGGTTATCGGTCCCTCCCAACCTTCTAAAGTATAGTCCTCTAACTCGAGATCTTTGGTCGCCTCGTAAGTTAATAAACTACCAACTTCTGCGGCGAGTTGCCGGAAGCTTCGAGTGCTTCTTTGATGTTGACGCATTAATCCGAGTTTATGTTGAATTAATGGGTGGGTAATTTCGAAAACAGCCATAATATTTTCCCGTTTGTCCGTTGTTTTTAGTTAGTTTGCCTTGTTACTCGCACTGGCCATTTTTGAATTCTTCAAAACGATCCGGATACGCTGCTTGTAAAAAAGCATCAAATTGTAATTTCGCACTGATTGATTGTTGAATTTCTTGCTGACTAATCGTTTTGTCGACCTTAGTATAATGAAATGTCACCATGTCTTCGGTACGTTTTTTCCACTCATTTTGCATATCACGTAAATTTTTTAGGCTGTCATCAATGAAATAAATTCTTTGATAATTTTTACCTATTTTCTGCAAAACGGTTTTAAGGACTTTTCCCTTATTGAGACCCGATGACATAACAATACCATTTTTGTAGGTAACCTGATCTTTACGTCTTTCGTCATCAAATATAAAGTCAAGCGAGGTTCCTTCAGGCATTAAATGTCTATCCGCTAAGTTGATACCATTGCGCTTTAGCTCTCGCTCTGTTGCCGTTCTGAACTTTGCCGTTCTCGCCGTTAAAATCATAAAATCTAACGGTTTTGTTTGGTTGATTATATCGACCGCATTTTTTTGTGTTAGTTTGGTCGATGCTATTTCAAATAGTGTCCCTAACGTTCGGAACATGCAGTGAAACTGGTCTTTCTTTTCAATCGAAAACGAATGGCCTTTGGGATCTTTTGCAACTCTTCCACGTTGCCAGTCGTACCATTTACCGCTGCCGACAAAGTTGACGGATTCCAATAACGTATCGTCAATATCAAATATCACTAAAGAGGATTGCGGATTAGCACTATCAATTTTTATTTGCTGGTTGACGCGATTAAGATCATCTACATTTTTTGTTATTGTAGCGCTTGCCGAGCAGACTGCGGCCAACAAATAAAAAGCTATAATTATTGTCAAGCGGATCATTGATTTGCATCGTCCTTTGTTTGATCGAGCAAGTCGTTCAAATAGGTAGCTATTCTTACGCCGGCCTTTTTCATTTGCAGTTTTAATATCGGTAAATTTTCGTACAAATATTGATATTTCAAAAAGTCTGTCTCAGGATAGACTGCGTCCCTAATCAAAGCGCTCTCAGTTATCCAAACTTTGGGCTCAATGGAACTCCATTGCCGAACGTCTTCTTTTGCTATAGTACGGTTTAGCCAATTTGCCCATTCTGTAAAACTGAGCTGTTTGTTGTTTATCATCGCACTGTCCCACACCCGATGAAGATTGCTATCTGAGCCAAAAAATTTTAATTTAACATCGTTGCCGCCGCGATCGGTTCCATTGCCAACGTGCAATGGTTGGTGGAGATCGCCAATGATATGAACAATAAATTTTAACGCCAGTATTTTATCTTTTTTTGCCGCTAGCGGATCTTTAACTATTTTGCTATATGAGGAGAGCGCGGTGACGGCGTCACCCCACTTTGGGGCGCCTACTTGTTGGTAGGTTTTTCCTTTTGGTATGGTAACGTAATGATAAGGACTTGCCGTTTTTTGCCAAAATTCATCCGGGCTTGAACGCATTTCGTCGACGTAGGTGGAGGCTTCTGCCAAAGACTCGTTACCTAACAGTGAAGACAGTTTAGAACGGGCATTTTCTGACAAATAGCGTTCAGCTATATCGCCAGTGATTCGATGGCCGATTTGGCCGAATGCTAAGATATGACTGTTAAAGCCAAAAACGATGATAAGAAGGAAAATCTTTTTCATTGCTGCGCTGCCATATTAGTGGTCAATTGAGCTTGTCCATTTTCATCAAAAATAGTGATACTAGCAGACAATTTCGGTCCATTTTTTATTTTTATCATTCCATAGTTCTTTTTAGTAAAAGCATTACCAACTCGATGTTTATTAACCGCAGCCGGATAGGTTTTGACCGCTAATCCACTACTGGTTATTTCGAGCAATCTACTATTTTGATGCTTCACTTCGACAATTTCAGCGCGATGGATGTCGCCACTTAATATTAACAAATTATCGTCAGTGTGTTGTTGTAGCATATCCAGTAGTTTTTTTCGTTCCGCTGGAAAATTAGCCCAAATCTCCCAACCTGAATATTCGGTTAAAACCTGTATGCTTGAAACCAGCAATTTCAGGTCGGCGGGTTTTTTGAGCTCATTTTCAAGCCATTTCCATTGCTTTTGACCTAAGATTGTAATTCCTTGCTCAAAGCTCGGTTGATACGGGCCGAGGTTAACTGTTTCCCGCTGCGACTCGGTCAGGTAGGAATCTACTAACTGATCACGATACCAACGAGTATCCAATAAAATAATTTGTATTTTTTTATCATTAAAATCAATCCATTTAGTATGATAAATACCACCGTTTCGTGATTTTACTGGTGCTAGTTCCGGATAATCAAAAAACTTTAAGAAAGCTTTTTTGGCATTTTGTTTGCCATCAAATTCTTTACCGCCGTCTCTCGCGCCATAGTCATGGTCGTCCCATGTGGCTACTAGAGGGACCTGCTTCCTGAATTTCTTGAATTCAGGTTTGTTTGAAAAAGCTTGGTAAGCGACCTTCATTTTTTGAGGATCTGCACTATCGATATAGACATTGTCGCCCATAAGGATAAAAAGCTCTGGATTGTGCGCCGCAATTTTATCCCATATCGGTTGTTCTCGTTTTTGATCGGAGCAGGAGCCGAAACCTATTGTTAACGATGTCTGCTCACTCGCCACAGCGGGAAGATTAAAGGTTATTGTAAATAGGCTGAACCAAATCCACCCAATTGTTTGACGTGTTTTATTATAGGACTGGAGCATCTCTTAATTATCGCCTTTTTTTTGTATTGGTAGGAAATCTAAATCCGTAGAAGTGCTTTTCCTGCAAGCCCACTTTTTTCATTGTCTATTAAAATAGCACAGATAAGACGTTGAATTACATGTCTTATTTTTCTAATCAATGACCCGTGCAGTAAATTCAATCAATTGAACAAGATGATATTGACTAGATAGTCAGATTCTACTTGACTAAATAGTCAAGATTCAATAGTGTATCAAGAAAATTTTAATAAGATAGCTTGAGTGATCGATTTGCTAGTGTCTATTCACTAAATTTTCTAGAACTACAGGTTTCATTTCTAACAGGGGAAAAACTAATGAAAATAAAACTGAGTAAAATTGCAATCGCAGTTGCTTTGGCAGCAGGACTGTCGGTGACAGCGACCGCAAGTACCGTTACCTCTTCAATAAGGGGTAATGTCGCCACAAAATCAGGAATCACCTTTCCTACGGCGACAGTAACCATCACGCACACGCCATCGGGCACTGTCTCGACCACAACAACCAATGAAAAAGGTGTGTTTTCTGCACGAAGTCTTCGAGTCGGCGGTCCTTACTCGATTACAATTAGCAGCGCTGGATTTCAGACAGTTAATATTGATAATGTATACTTGTCTCTTGATCAGGTTTTTTCTCTACCAGTCGTCATAACTGCGCAGGATACAGCAAATGTAGTCACCATAACCGGTAGTCGTCAAGGATTGAGAGGCTTTTCTAATGAAGGATTGAGCACCAGTATAGGACTCCAGGGACTTGAGGAATTGTCTTCGATTGACCGTGATATCACTGACGCGGCTAAGTTGAACCCATTCGCTTCGGTAAATATCCAAAGTGGCGGTGCGAAAGAATTAACCATTGCGGGAGCAAACAACCGCTTTAACTCACTGACAATAGACGGAGTTGCGTTGAACGATCGCTTTGGTTTAAACGCAAATGGTTTCCCAACGCAGCGCTCTCCTATCTCTTTTGATGCAATCGAATCGCTTTCTATTCAGACCGCACCTTTCGATGTTGAATACAATGGTTTCACTGGCGGTACCATCAACGCAGTCACCAAATCAGGTACCAATGAATATAAAGGCACAGTCACTTATTTAATCACTGATGATTCATTTATTGGCGATAAAAGTAAAGATGACAGCTTTGATTTCAATTTTGAAGAAGAAACTTTTGCTGCCACAATTGGTGGACCTATCATTAAAGACAAGCTGTTTTTCTTCCTTTCTTACGATAGGTATGAAAACATTGCACCGCTTAACCGTGGACCTGTAGGTTCTGGTGCTCTGAATATAGAAGATGACATTACCGCCGCTGATGTTGCAGCTGTGGGTCAAATTGTTTCTGATGTTTGGGGTTTCGACATTGGAGGCTTCAATAAGGCCCCCACTCAAGATGTAAAAATTCTTGCCAATATAGACTGGAACATCAACAACGATCACCGTGCAAAGTTCACTTATCTTAATACTGACGGTAACTCTATTCGAGAACAAAACGGTAACAACTTCCTTGCGTCGGACAATCGACTTGGTGTTTCGTCGGCTTGGTATGACCGTTCTGAAACCGTTGAGACCTTTATTGCTCACGTATTTTCTGATTGGACACCCGACTTTTCGACAGATTTTAAGATTTCAAATACTACCCAAGCGACAGGTCAGGATTCGTTGAACGGCTCAGATTTTCCTTCGATGGCTGTTTTACTGCGTGAAGTCAATGGTGACGAAAACTATCTTGTTTTTGGCCCCGACCGTTTCCGTCATGGTAACCAGCTTGATCAAGAATTTTTCCAAATTAAGTTTGTAGGTAATTATTCCATTGGCGACCACTTGCTCAAAGCCGGTTACGAGCGTGAAAAAGTTGATGTAAATAACCTGTTTGCGCAAAACTCGGAAGGTTCTTACGTTTTTGACAGTATTACCGATTTGGCCAACGCAACGGCCTCTGGTTTGTTGTACAACAACGCGATAACTAACAATGAAAACGACCTTCGTGCGATTTGGGGTTACACATACAACTCTCTATATGTGCAGGATAGCTGGGATGTGAATGGATACCTTGAGTTAGATTTCGGTCTTCGTTACGACTGGTATGAGTCTAACGGTTCAATCCGTGAGAATCAGAACTTTGTTAACCGTTATAATTTCTCCAATACCAAGGATATCGAAGGGTTGGATGTCTTACTACCAAGAGTTTCTTTCAAGTGGCTTGCAACCGATGACACTACCGTACGCGGTGGCATCGGCCGCTTCTCCGGGGGTGCTCCAGGCGTTTGGCTTTCAAATAGTTATTCTAACGATGGCGTAATTTCAGATAGCTCTAATGCATTCGGAACAGTTCTCGTACCAACCACACCCGACCCTGCAACTGGTCAATACATTCCACAAGGTGTGCTTGATTCACTAGCAAACGAAGCACCAGATGGCTCGGTAAACGCTCTTAGCCCGAACTTCCAAATTCCAACAACTTGGAAGTATAGTCTTGGTGTCGCCCACGAAACTGGTCTTGGCTTCCTTGGCGATGAGTGGTTATTATCCGCTGACTTCCTTTACAACAAACTTGAGAATGCCTCTTACTGGTATGATCAACGCTGTGAAAACCCAATAGATACAGCACCTGACGGGCGCGGCGTATATGACTGTAGCGATGGTCCTGAAGCTTTAGTTGTTGGTTCTTTCGATGACGGTGGAAGTAGTACATTGTTAGCATTTTCAGCATCTAAAGATTGGGATACTTCGGCTGGTAACTTCGACGTGTTTTTGAGCTACACCAACGCTGATGTAGAAGATATTGGTTATGGTACATCATCTACAGCAACGTCTAATTACTCGGATTTTGCAGCCTATGACCGCCAATCTCCACGTGTAGGTACTTCTAACTATCAAGTAGAGCACCTGTTCAAAGTGCGTTTCAATTGGAGAAAAGAACTTATTCCGGGTTATGAAACTAAGGTGAGTTTGTTTGGAACCCGTCGTACGGGTCAGCCATACAGCTACACGTTTGATGAGAATAATAACTGTGTGCTAGATCGAGAGGGCGGCGTTTATGGAAATCGTTGTAGCCGTGAAAGTCGTAACGATGATGCAGGTCACCTACTTTACGTTCCATCTGGTCCGAACGATCCGTTGTTTTCAACAGCGTCTTTCGGTAGCGACGCGGCAGCTCAGCAAGCGTTCTTTGATTACATCAATAGCTCGGAATTAAGTCAATACGCAGGTAGCATTGCTCCGCGTAATGGTGATAATTCAGCTTGGACGACAATCTTTAACCTAAGAATGCAGCAAGAGCTACCTGCGTTTGATGAGGATCATCGCTTCAGAATTTTCTTTGATATTGAGAATTTCGGTAATCTACTTAACAAAGATTGGGGTCGTATAGAGCGAACTCGTTACGAATACGAGCGCGCCGTAGTGTCTGCTGTCATTAACAATGGTCAGTACGAGTACTTCGACCTTAACAGTGAAGATCGCATCGAAAATTTGGGACTGTTAGCTCAGTCTGTTTGGAAAGCTCAACTCGGCTTCAAATATGAATTTTAATTTGCTGAATTGATACTTAAAGGTAAAAAATCAAACCGGAGACTTGTTCTCCGGTTTTTTTTACTAAGTTTTTGTTGAAATAGGTCCAGCAGGGCAGCTTGTTGGGATTTATAGGCAAAAAATGGGTTAAGTAGCTTCCCCAAGTCAACTTTAAAACGATTGAATGTTTGTTTTCAGTTATAAAACGGTATCGTTCATTTTCTTGATGTCTTTCTAGACGAAGTAGCAACAATCACCGCAGTGGATGGCGAGTGAATTATTTTACTGACAATGGTTGCTCTACTTTTCGCTGACATCTCTGGATAATACTTGGCGTTTTTTTTAACTGATTGAAAATATTACAAAAAATTAGCCCTATTCATCCGTTTTGCTTCTTGACTAAATGGTCAGGATTGAGTATTGTTTTATAACTAAATAACAATAGTCGAAGGCTCAAGGAGATAGAATGCCCACTGGATTTTGTAAAGTAAATCTTAATCAATCGATTTCTGATGAGGATATCGAAAGTAACTTTGCGGATCTTCATCATCCTTTTAATTTGATGCAGGCAAAAGCGGAAGCGGCTCGATGTCTCTATTGTTATGACGCGCCTTGCATTAATGCTTGTCCTACATCGATTGATGTACCCACCTTTATCCATCAGATTAACTCCGAAAACTTAATTGGCTCCGCCAAGACCATTCTTTCACAAAATATCATGGGCGGCACTTGCGCTAGAGCTTGCCCCACTGAAATTTTATGTGAACAAGCTTGCGTACTGAATGCATCACAGCAGGAGCCCGTTAGTATTGGGTCGTTGCAACGATTTGCAGTGGATCATTTGATTGAAAATAGTAAAACGCACCCATTCGCCAGAGCCGCACTCAGTGGTAAAAAAATAGCAGTTATTGGCGCAGGCCCTGCGGGACTTTCTTGCGCTCACAGGGCAGCTATGTTGGGTCATGATGTCACTGTTTTTGAAGCGAAAGACAAACCCGGTGGATTAAACGAATACGGACTAGCCGCCTATAAAATGGTCGACGATTTTGCTCAAAAGGAAATCGATTTCCTATTGCAAATTGGTGGGATCAAAATTGAGTATGGACAGGTATTCAATCAAAATCTTTTTTTGACTGATTTGAAAGAAAAGTTCGACGCAACCTTTATCGCGGTCGGTTTATCCAAGGTGAATCAACTAGAAGTCGATGGCAAAGCCAAAATAAAAGTCATCGATGCGATTGAGTTTATCGAGCAAATTCGTCAGTCGGAAAAAAAATCGTCAGTAAAGGTCGGCAATGATGTCATTGTGATCGGTGCAGGTAATACCGCGATAGACGCAGCGATTCAATCCAAAAGACTGGGGGCTCGAAATGTCACCTTAGTTTATCGTCGTGGTGAAGAATCAATGAGCGCAACTGAATGGGAAGTCGACCTAGCTCGTCGCAACGAAATTAAACTGGTTTTTTGGGCTGCCCCGAAGAAGTTGATTGCCGATTCAGTCACTACAAAAGTCGAATTTGAGAAGATGCAACGGGTTGATAATCAATTAAAATCGTCTGGCGAAAGTATTTTTTTACCGGCGGATATGTTGTTATCGGCTATCGGTCAAAAGTTCGATTTAGAATTACTTCAATCTAATAATAGTCCTCGGGAAAGTAAGAGCACAGAGGTAATTCAATCTGAAAAAGGCAAAGTGAAAATTTCGGAAAAATTTGAGACTTCGGTTGAAGGTGTTTTTGCCGGCGGTGATTGTGTTACGTCTGGCGAAGATTTAACCGTTCAAGCGGTTCAAGATGGAAAATTAGCCGCCCATGAAATCGATCAGTATTTATTAAAAACAGCAAGCTCTTTAAGTGCTCAGTTAAGAACAAAGGTGTAACCAATGGCTGATTTAAAATGTCTTATCGCTGGAATAGAAAGTATCAACCCTTTTTGGTTAGCATCTGCCCCACCGACTGACAAATATATCAACGTAGTACGCGCTTTTGAAGCGGGTTGGGGCGGTGTCGTTTGGAAAACTCTTGGCGAAGATCCCGCGGTGGTCAATGTCTCCAGCCGTTATGGCGTTCACAAAAACAATCACCAAGAAATAGTCGGAATTAATAACATCGAACTCATTTCAGATCGTCCATTGCAAACAAATTTGGACGAAATCCGACAGGTCAGAAAAGAGTGGCCAGAGCGGGTTATTATCGGCTCAATGATGGCGGTAATCGAGGAAGATGCATGGAAAAAACTAGCCATCGCAATTGCTGATGCAGGAGTTCAAGGGATCGAATTAAATCTTGGCTGTCCACACGGCATGTGTGAGCGGGGTATGGGCTCTGCGATTGGACAGGTACCAGAAATGGTGGAAAAAGTGACTCGTTGGGTGAAGGAAGTGGTGGATATCCCGGTTTTTACTAAACTAACGCCTAACATCACCAATATACTCTGGTCGGCAGAAGCCGCTCTGAAAGGGGGAGCTGATGCAGTCTCATTGATTAATACCGTAAACTCTATTACTTCAGTCGATTTAGATAAAATGGCGCCCACACCAACGGTCGGCGACAAAGGCAGTCACGGTGGTTATTGCGGTTCGGCGGTTAAACCAATCGCGCTCAATATGGTGGCGGAAATAGCGCGAAACGATGAAACCAAAAATTTAGAAATGTCGGCCATCGGCGGCATCGAAAGCTGGCGAGATGCCGCGGAATTTATCGCTTTAGGTGCGACTGGACTACAGGTCTGTACTGCGGCGATGTTATACGGTTTTCGAATCGTCGATGACATGATTGAAGGTTTGTCCCAGTGGATGGACGAAAAAGGTTACCAGTCTATTGATGACTTTCGCGGCAAAGCGGTTTCCAATACGGTTAATTGGAATGCGCTCAATATGAATTTTGATAGCAAAGCATTTATTAATTCAGATAGCTGTATTGAATGTGGTCGTTGTCATATCGCCTGTGAAGATACCAGTCATCAAGCAATCGAGTTTAGTAAAACTGATGATGGCAAACGAGAGTTTACCGTGATTGACGATGAATGTGTTGGTTGTAATTTATGCCAAATAGTCTGCCCGGTACCCGATTGTATTGAAATGCGGGCGGTTGACAATAACTTGCCGTATGTAACTTGGCCGCACCATCCACTCAACTCACTACGAGTCGAGGAATAACATTGATTGGATAGTAAGAAAACTTGAGGACCAAAACTATGGATAACAACTCGTTTAATCACGATGCCGAAAAGCTCGATGCTTATTGGATGCCATTTACTGCAAATCGACAATTTAAATCCAACCCACGTTTAGTTACCGGTGCGGACGGTATGTATTTTAAATTGGCCGATGGGAGAAAGATTCTTGATGGCATAGCCGGCTTATGGTGCTGTAATGCAGGCCATAATCGACCTAAAATTGTTGAAGCTATCCAAAAACAGGTTGCTGAACTTGATTATTCACCGGCGTTTCAAATGGGCCATCCTAAGCAATTCGAATTAGCGAGCCGTTTAGCCAAATTGATGCCCGGCGATCTTAATAAAATATTTTTTACCAACAGTGGTTCAGAGTCAGTTGAAACGGCGCTTAAAATGGCAATTGCCTACCATCGTGCACGTGGAGAAGGGCAACGTACACGACTTATTGGTCGAGAAAAAGGTTATCACGGGGTAAATTTTGGCGGGACTGCGGTTGGTGGCATGTCGCCTAATCGTAAAATGTTTGGAACCTTAGTGGCAGGCGTCGATCATTTGCGCCATACCCATGGTATTACAGAAAATCGATTCTCTAAAGGTCAACCCGAACATGGAGAAGAGCTTGCTGACGATTTGATTCGACTAATCGAATTGCACGATGCATCAACTATTGCAGCGGTGATCGTTGAGCCCTTGGCAGGTTCCGCCGGAGTTATTTTACCGCCAAAAGGCTATCTGGAAAAACTTCGAAAAATTTGTACGGAACACGGCATATTACTTATCTTTGACGAAGTTATTACCGGCTTCGGAAGGTTAGGTGAACCTTTTGCAACCAGTTATTTTAATGTTGAACCAGACTTAGTAACTACCGCTAAAGGACTTGCCAACGGTGTGATTCCTATGGGAGCCGTGTTTGCGCAAGACAAAATTTATCAAGCCTTTATGAATGGCCCAGACAATATGGTTGAATTTTTTCATGGTTATACCTTTTCTGGAAATCCAATGGCGTGCGCAGCGGCGCTTGGAACTTTGGATACTTACCAAGAAGAAGGGCTTTTAACCCGGGCACGCCAAGGATCGGAACTAGCAAATTATTGGCAGGATGCGGTACACGCATTGAAAGGTTTGCCGAATGTGATCGACTTAAGAAATTTGGGATTAATCGCTGGCATCGAATTAGAGCCTCGCGCTGGTAAACCGGGAACACGTGCCTTCGATGCATTTTTGCAAGCTTACGATGCGGGTTTATTGATCAGAACGACTGGCGATACTATCGCTTTATCACCACCGTTGATTATCGAAAAATCTCATATCGATTTTGCCTTTGATACGCTGAGTAATATTTTAAAGAATTTAGATTAAACCACTTAACTTGGATAAAATAATGCGACAAGTCGAACATATTATTGCCGGTGAAGAAACTTCCGGTCACTCAACGGATAGCACGCCTATTTTTAATCCGGCGACTGGCGAGCAAACCGGCCAAGTTTTCATCGGCACGTCTTCAGATATCGATGCAGCCGTCGAAGCGGCAAAACAGGCTTTTGTTTCATGGAGCAATACTCCGCCAGCAAAGCGGGCAAGAGTGATGTTTAAAATGCGCGAAATACTCGAGCAACGTGCCGATGACGTGGCAAATGCGATCAGCGGCGAACATGGAAAGACTCACGAAGATGCACTCGGTGAAGTCGCCAGAGCGCTTGAAGTGGTCGAATATGCGAGTGGTATTGTTGAAAAACTTAAAGGTGATTTTAGTCGCCAAGTCGGCACTAACATAGACACCCATTCGGAGCGTCAAGCACTCGGAGTGGTCGCTGGAATTACTCCTTTTAATTTTCCTGCGATGGTGCCTTTGTGGATGATCCCGATGGCACTGGCAACGGGTAATACATTTATCTTGAAACCTTCAGAACGCGATCCATCGAGCGCTAATTTAATTCACCAACTATTTAAGCAAGCGGGATTGCCCGATGGCGTTTTAAATGTGGTGCATGGCGGCAAAGAAACAGTCGATGCAATTCTTGATCACAAAGATATTCAAGCTGTCAGCTTTGTCGGATCGACCGCTATCGCAGAATACGTTTATACCCGAGGTTGTGCAGCCGGAAAAAGAGTTCAAGCGCTTGGCGGTGCTAAGAACCACATGGTCATTATGCCGGATGCCGATCTCGATCAAGCCGCTGATGCATTAATGGGCGCCGGTTTTGGTTCTGCAGGCGAGCGCTGCATGGCAATTAGCGTGGCGGTTCCGGTTGGTCAAGAAACCGCAGATAAATTAGTTGAAAAATTAATCCCGAGAGTGAAAGCATTAAAAATTGGTGCCTGTGATAATCCCGCTTCTGAAATGGGACCGGTGATTACCGCGCAAGCGAAAGAAAGGATCACAAATTTGATCGAACAGGGTGAAAAAGAAGGTGCACAAGTCTTGGTCGACGGTCGCGATTTTAATTTAGAAAATTATCCGCAAGGTTTTTGGCTTGGTGGCACTTTATTGGATAACGTCAGCGCAGATATGACCGTTTACCAAGAAGAAATATTTGGTCCAGTATTATCCGTTTTACGCGCCGATAGTTATGACCAAGCGGTTCAACTGATAAACCAACACGAGTATGGAAATGGCACTGCAATTTTCACCCGCGATGGCGATGCCGCGCGAGATTTTGCTTCGAAAATTCAGGTGGGAATGGTTGGCATTAACGTACCGATCCCTGTGCCTGTGGCTTACCATAGTTTCGGCGGCTGGAAACGATCCATTTTTGGCGCGCATGGAATTTACGGACCCGAGGCGGTTCATTTTTACACTAAGCTAAAAACGGTAACTACTCAGTGGCCAACAGGCATTCGTTCTGGCGCTAAATTTACCTTTCCAAGTTTGTAATTTTTAGGAAATCAAAATATTGAGTCATTGAAATTAAATTTTATGACATGACAAAAAATTTATTAAATTAATGGAGAAAGAAAGTGACTAAAAACTCGACTCTACGAGGTGGCTTGATCCAAATGGCGTTAAAGTCATCCACCGACAACGATCCAGAAACCATTCGCCAAGCGATGATTGAAGCGCATATTCCCTTAATCAAAGAAGCGGGTGAAAAAGGTGTTCAAGTACTTTGCTTTCAAGAGGTTTTTACTCAACCTTATTTTTGCCCAAGCCAAGATCCAAAGTGGTATGAAAGTGCAGAATATATTCCAGAAGGACCAACCGTCCAACTGATGCAGAAATATGCCGCAGAATATAAAATGGTAATTGTGGTTCCTATTTACGAAAAAGATTCCGTCACTGGTGTTTATTACAATACTGCGGCGGTCATCGACGCAGATGGTAGCTACCTCGGAAAATACCGCAAAACACACATTCCGCAAGTTGCTGGATTTTGGGAAAAATTCTTTTTTAAACCTGGCGCATCGGAATGGCCCGTTTTTCAAACACAATATTGCAAACTAGGAGTTTACATCTGTTACGATCGACATTTTCCGGAAGGTTGGCGTGCGCTGGCACTCAATGGCGCGGAATATATTGTCAATCCATCGGCAACCGTTGCAGGACTTTCCGAATACTTATGGAAGCTTGAACAACCCGCCTCTGCTGCAGCAAACGGTTGTTGGATTGGTGCGATTAATCGTATTGGTCATGAGCAGCCTTGGGATATTGGGGAGTTTTATGGGCAAAGCTATTTTGTCAACCCGCGTGGCCAAATCGAAAAAGAAGCTAGCCGTGATAAAGATGAATTAATCATTCATGATATGGATATGAATATGGTCCAAGAAGTTAGAAATAATTGGCAGTTTTTCCGAGATCGTCGTCCCGATGCTTATGGAAAATTGACTGATTTGGAATAAAATTTTAAAGTAGTTAGTACTCGCTATTAATCAATGAGGAACAAAATGAACTCACCAGAAAATAATAATAATAGAATGGCTGATGATTTATGGAATCAAGATTTGGCGCCGACCGATAAAGCGCAACGAAGCTGGGATTGGAAATCCTATGCTGCGCTTTGGATTGCGATGGTCGTTTGCGTACCAACCTATATGCTTGCAGGCGGATTAGTTGCAGAAGGAATGGCCTGGTGGCAAGCGGTAATAACCGTATTGCTTGGCAATGTGATTGTTTTACTACCGATGATTCTTATTGGTCATGCCGGCGCAAAACATGGCATTCCATTTCCGGTGTTATTACGTTCTTCATTTGGCACCAAAGGCGCGCGAATACCGGCGGTCGCTCGAGGATTGGTCGCTTGCGGTTGGTTTGGTATTAATACTTGGGTGGGCGGTTCTGCCATCTATGTGATTGTTAACGGCTTAACTGCTGACAGCATTGTCGGCAGTCCTATTGCATGGCTAGGAATTGATTTTGGTCAATTAATTTGTTTCTTAGCGTTTTGGGTTATGCATCTTTATTTTATCAAGCACGGCACAGAAAGCATTCGTAAATTGGAAACTTTTGCTGCGCCATTTCTAATTGCCATGGGGTTTGCTCTTTTAGGCTGGGCCTATTTTGAAGCGGGAGGATTTGGCGAAATGTTATCAGCTCCTTCTCAGTTTGTTGAAGGCGGCGCAAAGGAAGGTCAATTTTGGTCAGTATTTATTGCGAGTTTAACCGCCATGGTTGGCTTTTGGGCGACCATGGCACTTAACATTCCCGACTTTACTCGTTTTGCAAAAAGTCAAAGAGATCAAATTTTAGGCCAAGCTATTGGTCTGCCATTACCTATGGCCTTGTTCGCTTTTATTAGCGTAGCGGTGACTTCGGCGACCGTGATTATTTATGGCGAAGCCATTTGGGACCCGGTCGCTTTAGCAGCGCGAATGGGCGGGTTTGGTGTAGTAGTTGCGCTATCTGCGTTAGTAGTGGCAACCTTGACCACTAACCTGGCGGCCAATGTGGTGGCGCCCGCTTACGGGTTTTCTAATCTCAATCCAAAAAAAATAAGTTTTAAATTAGGCGGTTATATGACTGCTGGAGTCGGCATCGCAATTTTCCCTTGGAAATTATTAGAGACTGCTGGTGGTTATTTATTTGTCTGGTTGATTGGCTATTCCGCATTACTTGGTCCTATTGCCGGTATTTTAATTAGCGATTATTACTTAGTGAGAAAAAGCCAGCTAAACATTAATGCCCTTTTTAATCACGATGATGAATATGGTGCTTGGAATAAAGCCGGAATGAGCGCGCTTATATTAGGTATTTTGCCTAACTTGCCGGGATTTTTATCGAAAGCCGGATTAGTCGAAAATGTACCGGCAATTTTCGTCAGCATTTATGATTACGCTTGGTTCGTAGGTCTATTTATTGCCGGCGCTTTATATTTATTGTTGCATAAAAAGAATTAGAAATTCGTTTATTCCTGTATCTTCAGTGATATTGGGTATATACCCGTTATCACTGAAGATGCAGGATTCAGCAAGGCTAGAAACAGCCAGATTTGAGGCGAGTCATTTTAGGGCTAGTCATTCTAGCTCAAAATTTCTCAACAAAGAAGATGGTTGTTTATAGCCTTGCCCTACGGGTGCTCAGCTAGAAAAACTTGACCGGCATTGCCACCCTCGGTAAGGACTAGTCATTGCCTTCGAGTGGCGCTTTGTTCAAGTTTCCTAGCTGAACACTGAAACCTGCATCTTCAGTGACAACGGGTATATTACTAACAAGAATGGTTAAGGAGCGAACACTATGTCGATTATCATACGAGGCGGGACGGTTGTTAATGCCGATCAAACTTTAACTGCAGATGTTTATTGTGAAGATGGAAAAATAAAAGCCATCGGACAAAATTTAGATGTGCCTTCAAAAGCGACGGTCATTGACGCGAGTGGCCAACTAGTGATGCCGGGTGGTATCGATCCGCATACACACATGCAGCTTCCCTTTATGGGCACAGTTGCATCGGAAGATTTTTTCACTGGTACTGCCGCAGGGCTTGCTGGTGGGACGACAACTATTATCGATTTTGTTATTCCTAATCCGCAACAGCCGCTAATGGACGCTTATAAAAATTGGCGAAGCTGGTCCGAAAAATCTTGTTCTAACTATTCATTTCATGTCGCGGTGACTTGGTGGGACGAAAGTGTTCATAAAGATATGGGCACACTGGTTCGTGAAGAAGGCGTTAATAGTTTTAAACATTTTATGGCTTACAAAAACGCTATTATGGCGGATGATGAAGTGCTTTATAATAGTTTTTCTAGAGCATTGGATTTAGGTGCAATCGTAACGGCGCACGCAGAAAATGGCGAGTTAGTTTATCAATTACAAAAAAAGTTATTAGCCATGGGGATGACAGGCCCAGAAGCTCATCCTTTGTCTAGACCACCAGCCGCTGAAGGCGAAGCGGCTAATCGAGCGATACGATTAGCAGAAGTGATTGGTCTACCGCTGTATCTTGTTCATGTGTCGACCCAAGACGCTCTTGACGAAATAGCAAGAGCACGAAGCCGTGGCCAGCGAGTTTATGGAGAAGTTTTGGCAGGACATTTATTGATTGATGATAGTGTCTATCAAAATCCAGATTTCGAATATGCCGCGGCGCACGTGATGTCACCACCTTTCCGCTCAAAAGAACATCAAGAAAGCCTTTGGAATGGATTACAATCTGGAAACCTACAAACCACCGCTACCGATCATTGCTGCTTTTGTGCTGATCAAAAAGCAGCCGGTAAAAATGATTTTACCCTAATCCCTAATGGTACCGCTGGTGTCGAAGATCGAATGACAATGCTTTGGACCCATGGCGTGAATACTGGCCGATTAACGCCGCAGGAATTTGTTGCCGTCACCTCCAGCAATAGCGCGAAAATTTTTAATATCTACCCAAGAAAAGGTGTTGTTCAAGTGGGGGCGGATGCCGATATCGTCGTTTGGGATCCAGAGGCCAGTAAAGTTATTTCGAAGAAAACCCATCACCAAAATATCGATTTTAATATTTTCGAAGGAAGAGAAGTTAAAGGGCTTGCCTCACATACTATTTGCAACGGTGAATTATTATACATCGACGGTGAATTAAGAGTGAAAGCTGGCATCGGTCACTATTTAAAACGACCCGCATTTTCGCCGGTATTTGATGCGCTTAATAAGCAAGCTGCGGCTGGTCGACCTGCTCCAGTTTCGAGAATTTAATTTAAAAATGTTGATTCAAAGAACTTAAATCATAGATCTTAAATTATATAGCTTGAATTATAGACTTTAAATTAAAGACTATTTACTCATGAGTATAATAGGGGAAGGTTTTGATCTTCCATTATGTTTAGTCACCGTAAGGTATCCAGATATTTTTAACTTGGCAGGCCGCTCGCAAGAACTGTTTTCCTTCACCATTTTCTTGCCAGTTGGTGAGCTTACCTTCGTTTACCCAAGTTCGTTTTAAGTTATCTGCTGAGGCAAGCTCCACCATTTTACTGCCATCGGCCGAACCCTGATACCAAATGCTCTCCACTTGATCATGCGCGGCGATCACTTTGGCTAAATCATCGCGATTGCCAGTGACGATATTAACCACACCTGCAGGTACGTCAGAGGTTTCTAATATTTGATAGAAATCGGTTGCTAATAACGGCGACTGCTGTGACGGAACAATCACAATGCGATTACCCATGGCAATCGCGGGCGCTAGCAAAGAGACAAAAGCCAGCAATGGTGACTCGTCAGGACAACTAATACCAATGACACCGATCGCTTCGTTCATTGCTAAGGCAACGCCTTGGATGGGCGGTTGATGAACGGAACCATCATATTTGTCTGCCCATGCGGCGTAAGTGAATAACCGTTCAATCGAGGTATCAAATTCTAACTCAGCTTGTGGTTGAGTGACGTTGGTTGAATGGATAATTCTTTGACAAAACTCGGCGCGTCGATAACCTAAGTTTTCCGCTAGATAATAGAGAATTTGTGCACGAAGATGGCCGCTAGTTTTACTCCAAGAGCTGGCCTTAAAAGCCGCTTCTACAGCATTTCGAATATCTTTTCGATTACCATCACTGACTCGGCCCAGTTTATCTCCAGAAACCGACAAAACTTCTAAGGTATTTCCGTTGTCCGCTCTCGCTTGTTTTCCATTAATGTAATGTTTAGCGGTTTGGTCGATACCGTTAATCAATCCGGCATTATTTTTTTCAGTTATCTTATTTTCAGCGATGTTTTTATTTGAGTTTGTTTGTGAAGCTGCAGATGTTGCTTCCCTCAATTTAAGGTATTCATGCATGCCTTCGGCGCCGCCTTCACGGCCCATCCCCGATTCCCGATAGCCGCCAAATCCACAGGCCGCATCGAACTGATTGGTTGTGTTAATCCAAACAACACCGGCTTTTATTTGCGGTGCAACGTCGAGCGCACGATTAATATTTTCAGACCAAACGCTACTGGCTAATCCATACTGGCTGTTATTTGCCAGTTGGATCGCTTCGGGCTGGTGGCGAAAGGTCATCACGCATAATACTGGACCAAAAATTTCGACACTGGCAGCAACATTGCTGGTTTCGACATCACACAATAATGTGGGTGGATAAAAACAACCATTCTTGGGCTGTTCATTTTCTGGTTGCCAAAGCGTTGCGCCTTCTTCGACGCTTTGTTTGACCAACGAGTCAATTCTGTCGCGTTGACTCGGATCGACAATGGCGCCCACATCGGTGCACTTATCCAGCGGGTCACCGATAATAAGGTTTTGCATTCGCGCTTTCACTTTTTCAATAAAAGTTTCTGCAATACTTTCTTGAACTAATAATCTCGAACCGGCACAACAAACTTGTCCCTGATTAAACCAAATAGCATCAACCAGCCCTTCAACCGCGCTGTCTAAATCGGCGTCGTCAAAAACAATAAAAGGTGATTTGCCGCCAAGTTCTAAAGTCAGTTTTTTCCCACTTCCCGCAGTTTTTCGACGGATCAATTTGCCAACATTGGTTGAACCGGTAAAAGCAATTTTCTTGACGTCTGGATGCTCCACCATTTTTTCACCGACTCGGCCATCACCGGTAATAATATTAACCACGCCTTTTGGTAAGTTAGCTTCTTCTAATATCTCTGCAAACATTAACGCGGTTAGACTGGTATATTCCGCTGGTTTAATCACTACACAATTTCCCGCTGCAATCGCTGGCGCAATTTTCCAAGCCATCATTAGCAGTGGAAAATTCCATGGGATAATTTGACCGACGACACCCAGTGGTTCAAATTGATCAAATTCACTGCCCATCAGCTGTGCCCAGCCAGCGTGATGATAAAAGTGTCTAATCGCCAGCGGGATATCAATATCCCGAGACTCTCGAATGGGTTTACCGTTGTCCATGGTTTCTAAAACTGCCAATTGTCGCGAGCGTTTTTGTAACAGTCTAGCAATGGCGTACAAATATTTCGCGCGACCTTTGCCGCCCAATTGATTCCAAGCCGGTTGCGCGGCAGCGGCGGCAGAAACCGCCAAGTTCACTTGTTGTTCGCTGGCCTGAGATATTTTTCCAAGAACCTCACCATTGGCGGGATTAATGGTATCGAAATATTGACCATCGTCAGAGGACGAGGTTTGCCATTGTCCATTGATAAATAGATCAAAGCCCGATTGATGTTGTTGTAACCATTTTTTAACCTGATCATTTGCTTCTGGAGCGGGGCCATAGTTCATAGTTTTATAGATCTCTGCAACATTCATAGTCATTCCGTATTTTCTATCCGATAGGGTGGCGATGATTAGCCGAGTAACGGCCAGTGGCATAATGTTCTAACTGTCGTTCTATATCGGCCAATAAACTGGAAGCACCGAAACGAAACATTTTGGGATTTAACCAAGAGTCACCGAGTTCTTCTTTGATTAAAATTAAATAATTAATCGCGTCTTTAGCGGTAGAAATTCCGCCAGCGGGTTTAAACCCTACTCGAAAACCTGTTAACGCTTGATATTGCCGAATCATTCGAACCATGGTTAAGGTCACTGGCAAGGTAGCATTGGTTGGTTCCATACCGGTGGAAGTTTTAATAAAATCACTTCCCGCCATCATCGCTACCATAGACGCGCGCGCAACATTATTTAAAGTGCTTAACTCGCCGGTTGCAATAATGCTTTTCATATGAGCATCGCCACAGGCTTGTTTGAACGCTTTGACTTCGTCATAAAGCGCCCGCCAATTACCATTAAGCACGTGTGCCCGAGTTATCACGATATCAATTTCTTTTGCACCGGCGGCAACCGAAGCTTTTATTTCTTGAATTCGAATCTCTATTGAAGAAAGGCCTGCAGGAAATCCAGTCGAAACGGCTGCGACAGGAATATTACTGCCTTCAAGGGCTTTGACGGCGGTTTGCACCATTTCATGATAAACGCATACCGCGCCGGTAGTAATATTGAGTGATTCAATTTCTAACGCTTGTTGCAGATCTTTTCTTACTGGACTGCGCGCTTTTGCACACAAACGACGCACTTTTCCTGGCGTATCTTGCCCAGAAAGTGTGGTTAAATCGATACAAGAAATTGCTTTTAACAGCCAAGCGGCCTGCCAAGCTTTTTTGACCGAGCGACGATTAGAAAGAGTGGCAGTTCGGCGTTTAACCGCGCTCAAATTGACCCGAATATCTTCTACCCATTGCGGTTGAAATTCAGTACCAGGATTATTCACATCATCTTCTGCGCCAACAATTAGCTGACTAACTTTGTTTGGCTGATTTCCAGCCTTCGGTGATTTAACTGCGCTCATATTGATTAGTATCCTATGCGAAGTGCTTACTCTATTTCGCGATTAAACCGTTTAACGGTTGTTGCTTACTTTTTCGATAATCACTTGTGACGGTGATTGTTGAGCCTCGGCTTGTTCGCTATCTGCATAAATGATTGCTTTATGGATGCTGGCAATCGCTCTATCGACATCTGCTTGATGATTCGCATGCACAATACATATCGGCTCATCCGAACTGACTTGCTCACCGAGTCCCTTAATGGCGCTGAGTCCAACTGTATGATCCACCGGATCTTGCGCTCTTTTCCTACCGCCACCTAATTCGACTACGACATTACCGATAGCGCGGACATCCATTTGTTTTATTATTTGCTGACTGTTTGATGTTGGATAAACCGGCACAATCAGCGGTGTTGCCGCAAAATGAGATTGGCTGTTTTCAAGTAAATCACTTGGCCCGCCGAGAGCTGTGACCATTTTGGCAAAATACTCGGCCGCTAAGCCAGAATCTAAACAATCATCCAACCTTTTGTAGGCTTCTTGATGATTACGCGCTAATCCGCTTAAAACTAATAGCTCAGCGCCTAAATCAACCACCACTTGGTGTAATCTTGGATCTCGATAACTGCCCTTAAGATAGTCGATAACTTCTAACATTTCCAAGGCATTACCGGCAGTAGGGCCAAGCACTTGAGACATATCAGTGATAATTGCCGAGGTAGGTAGTCCAAGGCCCTCGCCGACTTCGACAATGTTGCTGGCTAAATCTTTAGCCATCTGGTTACTTGCAGCAAAAGCACCACTGCCGGTTTTAACATCCATAACCAGTGCATCGAGCCCAGAAGCCAGCTTTTTAGATAGGATAGACGCAGTAATCAGTGGGATAGACTCAACCGTGGAGGTCACATCTCTGATGCCATAAAGGCGCTTATCGGCAGGTGCTAGTTCAGCCGTTTGTCCAACAATCGCGCAACCAACCTTAGAAACCACCTTTTGAAAATTTTCAATATTTGGAGCGGTATTGTAGCCACTAATACTTTCCATTTTATCCAGCGTTCCGCCGGTATGTCCGAGTCCTCGTCCTGAAATCATCGGCACATGAGCTCCACAGGCCGCCAGCATCGGGGCCAGCATAATACTCACTTTATCGCCGACACCGCCGGTAGAATGTTTATCGACTACCGGTCCGTTGAGAGCCATTTTTGACCATTGAAGGGTCGAGCCGGAGTGTTGTAAATTGCGAGTCAAATCAACGCATTCTTGCCGATTCATGCCTTGGAAAAATACTGCCATAGTGAGCGCTGCAACTTGCCCTTCAGTAATAGAATGATCGACGATGCCGTTGACAAAAAAATCGATTTCTTCTGAGGAAAGAACTTTGCCATCTCGTTTTGTGCGGATTATTTCTTGAGCTAACATATTGATTAAGTGATCTCGTCTTTATCGTTAGAGTAACTGAGGCGCGCCGTCTAATGCATTTGGTTTAGCTTACGAGTATAGCGCTTATCGAAGCTATAATAAATCAAAGTTGACCAATTGGTCAACTTTCTGGAGAAAATAGTCTCAAAATGCAAATAACAAGTAATAACAATAGCATAGAGATTGTTATTTAACGTCCTATCAAACTTTCTAGTGGACTGATAAGACCTCCCGCGAACTGATTCGTAGCAATCTTGACCAGTTAGTCAATTCATGCTAATTTTGCTCGATACAAGCGATTGTCCGTGGTTACGGCACTTTTGATCGTTTGCGACTTTCGAACTAAAGATAATAATAAAATTTTGAGCTTTCTTTGGCGTCGTCTTCCTCAACATAACAAACACAATAAACGGTAAAGGCATTATTATGGGCGTCATTGGAATGATTGCATTAATCGCAATCGCAGTTCTGTTTTCTGAAAATAGAAAAGCCATTAATCTTCGTACCGTCGGCGCAGCCTTCGCCATTCAGGCACTGTTTGCCGCATTGGTACTCTATGTTCCTGCCGGTCAAGATGCACTCGCTGCAGTTTCAAATAGTGTACAGATGGTGATTAACTATTCAGATGATGGCATTAATTTTCTATTTGGCGACCTTGGGCGAAAAAAACTGGGTTTTATCTTCGCCTTTAATGTTTTGCCAGTGTTGGTTTTTTTCTCGTCACTTGTCGCAGTACTATATTATTTAGGCATCATGCAAAAAATAGTTAATGTAATCGGCCGATTTTTTAAATTTGTTATGGGAACGGGTCACGCAGAATCATTATCAGCAACCGCCAATATTTTCGTCAGTCAAACGGAAGCACCTCTCATTATTCGCCCCTATATTTTAGGCATGACCCGTTCAGAGTTGTTTGCGGTAATGGTTGGCGGCATGGCTTCAATCGCCGGCTCGCTTTTGGTCGGTTACGCGAATATGGGCGTTGAACTCAAATATTTAATTGCATCGAGTTTTATGGCTGCCCCCGGCGGTTTATTGATGGCAAAATTAGTGATCCCAGAAACCGGTACACCAAAAGAGGATATTGAAGATATCGATTTTGATGACCACGAAAAACCGGCTAACGTGATAGATGCGGCGGCAAGTGGTGCTGTGAGTGGGATGAAATTAGCGGTCAATATCGGCGCGATGTTAATCGCTTTTATTGCTTTGATCGCTTTGCTAAACGGTACTTTTAGCGGCATTAGTTCGATGTTCGGTTTACCAGAATTTACCATACAAAAAGTCTTAGGATATGTTTTCAGACCGGTCGCTTATCTAATCGGTATTCCTTGGAGCGAAACCATAACGGTAGGTAGCTTAATTGGGGAAAAATTAATCCTTAACGAGTTTGTTGCCTACGTCGATTTTGTTGCAATCAAAGAATCACTCACACCCCATTCGCAAGTGGTCGTTACCTTTGCTTTGTGCGGCTTCGCAAATCTTTCTTCCATTGCTATCTTATTAGGTGGGTTAGGTAGCATTGCTCCTTCTAGACGTCCGGAGATTGCAAAACTGGGTTTAAAAGCCGTGCTGGCTGCGTCTCTGGCTAATTTAATGAGTGCCGCATTAGCTGGATTATTTGTGGCATATTAGTTAAAGCTTGAGAGATTGATAAAAAATAAGTGCGATGGTTGTAGACATTAGCGAAGAGATAAAATAATTCGATGAATGAATTGCTGAACAATTTTCCTACTGAAGTGAGGGCTGATATCGCATCTATTAGTGAGCAAGGTGGTGTGCTAAAAGCCGAACAATGCCAGCGTATTTGCCAGCAGCTTTCCATCAAAATAGAATCCTTAATGATCATGCTTTTGCCGATTGCCGCAAGCTTTTCGAGAGCACCGATTTCGTTATTTAATGTTGGAGCAATTGCACAAGGAGCCGATTGTTTCAGCGATGGTTTTTACAACTTGTATTTAGGCGCAAATTACGAATTCGAAAACCAAGCGCTCTGTCACTCAGTGCATGCAGAGCAAGCCGCTATTGCAAACGCGTGGCGACATGACGAAGCGACAGTAAAATCAATCGCGACTTCGGCAGCACCTTGTGGTCATTGCCGACAGTTTTTATACGAAGTTGCGGGGACTCGTTCATTCGCAATATTAATGCCTAAAATAAATGCTGAAGAAATAGATCAAATCATCGAAGAAAATTCAATATTTGATAGAATCGAATTGACTCAGTTACTACCGGATGCTTTTGGTCCAACCGATCTCGGTTGCGATCGATTACTCATGGAACAAGGTTTTGTTTCCAATCATTTGGAGTTGAATCAAACATCGGATGATCCGTTGGTACATATGGCCTTACAAGCAGCCAATTTAAGCTACGCACCCTATACCGCTAATTTTTCTGGTTGTGTGATAGAGATGAATAGTGGTCAACGATTTGTCGGACGGTATGCAGAAAATGCGGCGCATAATCCCAGCCTATTAGCTTTTTCGTCTGCTTTATGCCACGCCAATTTAAGTGAAAATGGCATTGTTGAAAAAAATATGAAACGTGTGGTTATGGTTGAGCATGTCACTAAATCTTGTCAGAGAAATGTCACTGATATATTAGTTTCCGCATGTGATAACAAACTGGAGTTTGAATATTATTCTGCAATTGTCATTAAGAAATAAAAAATTATTGATACGAGATAACAAAAATTCGAGGTATTAATGAAAGATCAAAAAGAAATCGTTCGTGAACTAAACCAGCAAAAAATTATGGAAGCGGCCGAATTGGTGTTCGCTCAGTATGGGTTTAAAGGTGCGACTACCGATAAAATATCAAAACAAGCATCCTTACCCAAGGCGAATATTCACTATTATTACAAGACCAAAGATAATTTGTATCGACACGTATTAGAAAGAATTTTAGAAGAATGGATGGATGCGGCAAAAGCCTTTGATGATTATGGAGAGCCAAAAATAGCCTTAACTAAATATGTTGAATCAAAAATGAATTATTCTAGAACGCGACCTTTTGCTTCCAAAGTTTGGGCTAATGAAATTATTCACGGTGCACCCGTTGTCGGAACATTTTTAGAAACAACTCTTAAAAAATGGTTGGACGATCGAATAACGGTTATTAGTGGCTGGATTGCCGAAGGTAAGATTAATTCTGTCGATCCGAGCGCCTTTATTTACATGATTTGGTCAACTACCCAGCACTATGCCGATTTCGAACGACAGATCGAAATTCTAAATAAGGGAGAAAGGTTTTCCGATGAAGAATTCGAACAAAAGACCACACAAGTTGTCCAGTTTGTTTTAGCGAGCGTTGGTTTAACCTAGTATAATCAGCTAACAATACATTTACCTACTTACATTAAAGACACTACAAGAAAACAATAATGGCTAAACTTTATTTCTACTATTCTTCCATGAACGCCGGTAAATCAACGGCGCTTTTGCAATCGAGTTACAACTATCAAGAGCGGGGCATGCATACCTTAGTACTTGCGCCAAAAATCGACGACCGTTACGAGATTGGAAAAGTGACTTCCAGAATCGGTTTACAAACAGAAGCCACAATTTTTATTCCGAGCGATGATCTTTATGAAGTCATTGAAAAAAGTTCTAATGCTCAAAAAATTAATTGTGTACTGATCGATGAAGCTCAATTTCTTTCCAAAGATCAAGTCTTTCAACTTGGAAGAGTCAGCGACGAATTAAATATCCCAGTACTTGCCTATGGCTTACGGACAGATTTTCAGGGCGAACCTTTTGAAGGCAGCAAATATCTATTGGCCTGGTCTGATAATTTGAAAGAATTAAAAGCCATCTGTCATTGTGGCAGCAAGGCGACCATGGTTTTACGGCATGATGAAAATGGTAACGTCATCAAGAAAGGTATGCAGGTAGAAATTGGTGGAAATGACCGCTATGTATCCGTTTGCAGAAAACACTTTAAAGAAAGTTTTTTGACTGACTAACAATCCCTCGATCAAAGTGCTCAGATGAGCGCTTTCATGACAATATTCTAATAATCTTCCTTTTCTTGGCCTTTTTCGGCCAATTAACGACAATTATTGTATTTTTTATTGTTTGACACTTGTGTCAGGTTTTGCTTCTGCTATAGTGTACAAGCTAAGCGGAACTGCGCTTGTTTTAGTGTTTGGGCGATCGAAAGAAATTGTTGGAAATGCCGAAAAATTACTAGGAATTTGTCAATGGGTTGCAACCAAATCCAATTTTTATTAAACCATCATTCAATATCGTTGGATAACGTCGATCCGAATTTAACGGTTTTGCAATATCTTAGAGACCATCTTGCTCTTACAGGAACAAAGGAAGGATGTGCTTCCGGGGATTGCGGTGCATGTACTGTAGTTGTCGCCAAACTTTCCGACACCCAACCAAGTGAACTTATCTATCAATCAATTAATGCCTGCATCACTTTCATCGGCACACTTCACGGTAAACAATTAATCACCGTAGAGCATTTGAAGCAGGGCTCGAATTTACACCCAGTTCAACAATCCATGGTCGATAACGATGGTTCACAATGTGGCTTTTGTACACCGGGCATAGTGATGTCGTCTTTTGCATTAAATAAAAATAATCCGAGCCCAAACCGTAAACAAGTGGTCGAAGCATTAGCGGGTAATTTATGCCGTTGCACCGGTTATCGTTCAATCATTGACTCGGCACTCCAATCTGTCAAACAGAGCGACTCGTTTGCCGAACAATCCTCAGAAACGATCCGTCGGCTTCTCGAGTTACAACAACTTCCAGTGCCATCGAAAACTAATACCCGGAAAAATAACTCTAAACAGTCTTACAATGCACCAAAAAATTGTCATGAATTATCAAAAATTTTATTAAAGAAACCAAATTCAAGCTTGGTAGCGGGCGGAACTGATTTGGCGTTATCGGTGACCCAAAGTTTGGAGACGATAGAGCACTTAGTTTACCTTGGCGATGTGGCTGAACTTAATTTGATCTCAGAAACAAAGGATTACTTCACAGTGGGAGCGGCGGTTAGTTATAGTCGATTTTATTCAGCAGTTGCGAAAGACTATCCTGAACTTTCTCAAATGATCGAGAGAATCGGTTCTACCCAAATTCGCAATAGCGGCACGATTGGCGGAAATATTGCGAATGCTTCGCCGATTGGTGATATGCCGCCGGTATTGATTGCTCTTAATGCCAAATTGATATTGCGGCAAGGTGAAAAGTATCGAACTATTGATATCGAAGACTATTTTACAGGTTACAAGAAAACTCAGTTGCAGCCTTCGGAATTTATAAAAGAAATTTCCATTCCTAAAATTCAAAGCAAGCAAACTTTAAAAGTTTATAAAGTCTCCAAACGTTTTGACGATGATATTTCAGCAGTGCTCGCAGGTTTTTTTATTGAGATTGACAATCAAAAAATTAGAAACATAAGGATAGCATTCGGCGGAATGGCGGCAACTCCGGCCAGAGCGAATAAATGTGAGAGTGCATTATTAGGAAAAACAATTAACCAGAAGACCTTTCAATCTGCAATAAATGCATTAATTGAGGACTTTAAACCGATGAGCGATGTTAGAGCCTCGTCGGAATATCGAATGAAAGTCGCGCAAAATATTATTCAGAAATTCTATATAGAGCTAAATGAACAATCCAAACTAAGTAAACAGTCTACACAAACGCGGTTAGCCTATCATGCGTAACTTAACCGATGTTGGCTCAAAAGATTGTCAAGCAAGTCGACGATCAGATAACCATCGGGCCAAAACAGCAAAAGGTGGAGTTGGGGTCTCTCGAAAACATGAAAGTGCGGAAAAACACGTTTCTGGCGAAGCGATTTATATCGACGACCGATTAGAACCGCTAGCATTATTGCACGCGGCAATCGGAAAAAGTAGTCAAGCTCACGCCAACATTATTGAGTTAGATTTATCGGCCGTTCATTCGGCGGAAGGCGTGGTGTCCGTGATAACCATCGATGATGTGCCGGGGCATACCGATATTGGTCCCGTTTTTCCAGGCGATCCCGTTTTAGCCATTGGAAAAGTTGAATATGTTGGGCAGCCTATTTTTGCAGTGGCGGCAACAACTCACGAATTGGCCCGTAAAGCTGTCAAATTGGCAAAAATAGAATACCAAAGCTTGCCTGCTATCTTGACCATTAAGGAAGCGTTGAAGCAAAAGAGTTTTGTTCGTCCGCCTTATTCCATGAGTCGAGGAAATTCAAACCAAGCGATCGAAAAGTCGCCACACCAGCTCAGTGGAAATATTAACATCGGTGGCCAAGAGCATTTCTATTTAGAGGGACAAATATCCATAGCAGAGCCGACCGAAGATGGTGGTATGTTGGTTTTTTCATCCTCTCAACATCCCAGTGAAGTTCAAAAATTGGTCGCCGAAGTGCTCGGCATATCACTAAATAATGTGGTGGTTGATACTCGAAGAATGGGCGGCGCTTTTGGTGGTAAAGAAACTCAGGCGGCGCCATGGGCCTGTATTGCTGCTTTGCTTGCAAACACCTGTCAATGTCCGGTTAAGTTACGATTAAGTCGTGTAGATGATATGAGCTTAACTGGAAAACGCCATCCGTTCGAAAATAGTTATCGTGTGGGTTTTGATAACAAAGGACAAATAAAAGGGATCGATATTACGGTTAATGCCAGTTGCGGATATTCGCCAGATTTATCAGACGCCATTGTTGATCGAGCGATGTTTCATTCTGACAACGCTTATTTTTTAGATCAAACGACCATCACCGGTAACCGCTGCAAAACCAACACTGTTTCTCATACCGCATTTCGAGGTTTCGGTGGTCCACAAGGTATGATGACCATTGAACTGGTGATGGATGATATTGCACGACAGCTTGGAAAAGATCCATTAGAAATTAGAAAAATAAATCTCTATGACAATAATGATAGAAATATCACTCATTATCATCAGCAGTTTGAGCAGAATAACTTGAGCGAAATTATTTCTCAGTTAGAAGAAAGTTCTAATTACCAAGCCCGTCGAACAGAGATCACAAGCTTTAACCAAAATAATCGGATTTTGAAAAAAGGTATCGCATTAACGCCGGTCAAATTTGGTATTTCATTTACCGTGCAACATCTTAACCAAGCGGGAGCACTAGTGCATATTTACACCGATGGCTCGATACATTTAAACCACGGTGGAACAGAAATGGGGCAGGGTTTATTTACCAAAATAGCGCAAATCGTTGCTCATGAATTTTCTGTCGATGTCGATACGGTGGCTGTTTCCGCCACTCGAACCGATAAAGTACCTAACACCTCGCCGACAGCTGCTTCATCCGGTACGGACTTAAACGGTAAAGCGGCGCAAGCGGCCGCCAAAATTATTAAATCTCGTCTAGTTGAATTCGCCTGTGATAAATATAACATCACGAATAAAGAGATTAATTTTTTGAATAATCAGGTAGTCATTTTTCAACCAGATAAAAGCGATCTTATTTTGCCTTTTGCGGAATTTATTCAAGCAGCCTATATGGCTCGAGTTTCGTTATCATCAACTGGTTTTTATAAAACGCCAAAGATTCATTTTGATCGGGAGTTCGCTAAAGGTCGACCGTTCTTCTATTACGCCATTGGCGCGGCGGTTTCCGAAGTAACTTTAGATACCTTAACCGGCGAATATAAAATCGAGCAAGTGGATATTCTACACGATGTCGGTGAATCACTTAATCCCGCAATCGATATTGGTCAAATAGAGGGTGGTTTTGTTCAAGGCATGGGATGGCTGACCACAGAGGAATTATTATGGAATGAACAAGGCGCGCTAATTTCAAATAATGCTGCAACTTACAAAATTCCGGCTGTTAGCGATCTACCCGAAAAATTTACGGTAAACCTATTTGACCACTCATCAAACCCAAACAACCAATCCAGCGAACAGACCATTTATAACTCGAAAGCTGTTGGTGAGCCGCCATTAATGCTAGCGATGTCGGTTTGGGCTGCGTTAAGAGATGGTATTGCGAGCGTCGCAAACTATCAATACAGTGTAAATTTGGATACACCTGCCACGCCAGAACGTGTGCTTTGGTCGATTGAGGCAACTAAAAAGATGGCAATAGAAAGCCCAATGGGCTCGGAGTATTCATCATGAAAATGGAATGGAGCACTGCCGTCTATCAGTTACAAAAACAAGGCAAAGCATATGTAATTGCCACTATTGTAGGCATTACCGGTTCCACGCCTCGTAGCAGTGGTACTAAAATGGTGATTGCCAGAGATCAAATTTTCGACTCTCTTGGCGGTGGTCATTTAGAGCATAAAGTGATTCAAACAGCTCACAAGTTACTATCAGAAAATGTCGATTGCCAACGACTCGAACATTTCGAATTAGGCATACATTTAGATCAATGTTGCGGCGGTAGTGCCAATGTTTTATTGGAATGTTTCGCCGCAAACCACCTCAATATTATGTTATTTGGCGCAGGTCATGTGGGTCAGGCGCTAGTACCGATATTAGCCTCACTACCGTGCCAAATCAGTTGGGTGGATAGTCGTGATTGTTGGTTGTCGGAAAGCGTTGAAAATTTTCAAAACGTTAAAAAAATTATTAGTGACAACCCACAACAGCAAGTTGCCAATATGCCGGCTGACAGTTATTACATAGTGATGACTCACAAACATCAAATGGATTTCGATATTTGTCATGAAATTATCCAGCGTAGTGACTATCGTTATTTAGGATTGATCGGTTCACAGACTAAATGGCGTCGGTTTAAACAGCGTTATGTACAACGAAATATTACCCTAGAACAACTAAAATCAGTTAATTGTCCGATTGGTTTAGCGGAAGTTTCAGGTAAAAGACCGGCCGAAGTCGCGGTATCTGTCGCTGCAGAAATAATTGCACATTACCAAGCGCTGAGCCGAGAACTGCAAAAAGGAGAGCCAATTAACAAAGGTATCCATTGGAGGCAATTAAAACCTATTTTAGAAGGCGATAGAAAAACGTCAAAGGAAAAGTCATGACGCATTTTGCCTTGCAGAGTAAAAAAGTCATTATTGGCGATCAATTAATTGCCGCTTGCATCGAAATCCAAGGCGAATTGATCAAAGCGGTTCACCCTTACGGACAAATCTTAGAATGCACCACCGAAGATCTAGGGGATTTAATTCTTATGCCGGGAATTGTTGATACCCACGTGCACATCAATGAACCTGGCCGCACTGAATGGGAAGGATTTAATACCGCAACGCAAGCCGCAGCGGCTGGTGGAATTACCACCTTAGTCGATATGCCGTTAAATTGCATTCCAGTTACTACCAATAAAGCAGCATTGGATGAAAAATTGCAAGCGGTCCACGATAAACTTTGGGTAGACTGCGGTTTTTGGGGCGGCGTTATTCCTGGCAACGTAGACCAGTTAGACGAATTATTAAGTGCAGGTGTACTAGGGGTAAAATCGTTTTTGATCGATTCAGGAATAATCGAATTTCCGCCCGTCACTGAAAAAGATATTCAGTTAGCCTTGCCTATTTTGGCGAAGCACGATGCCCCGTATTTAATCCATGCAGAATTAGATTGTGGAGATGTTCATCAATCAGAAATCGGCGAACACTATCAAAAGTTTTTAAATTCACGACCTAAAATATGGGAAAATAGTGCAATAGAATTAATGGTGAAACTGGCAAAACAATCAAGAATAAACGGGTTAAATAATAAAATTCATATAGTGCATTTATCTTCAGACGAAGCGATCGAAATAATCGGCAAAGCGCAAGCAGAAGGGCTAAAGATTTCAGTTGAAACTTGTCCGCACTATTTGACCATTGCAGCAGAGCAAATTCCCGATGGGAAAACATTGTTTAAGTGTTGCCCACCTATCCGAGAAGAAAATAATCGGCAGAATTTATGGCAAGCGCTTAAAGATGGTGTGATTGGTTTTATTGTATCCGATCATTCTCCTTGTACCCCACAATTAAAAGAAATCGAATCAGGCGATATTGAAAAAGCTTGGGGTGGTATTTCTGCGTTGCAATTTAGTTTGCCATTGATATGGACCGAGGCGAAGCAACAAGGTATTAATATCGCCGAAATTTCACGATTGATGTCACTTGAGACTTCAAAATTTGCAGGGTTAGACAAAGTCAAAGGAAGAATCGCTGAAGGCTACCATGCCGATTTATTAATTTTTGATGATAACAAAGAGCAGATAATTAGTAACGATATGATCAAACATAAACATAAAATTACCCCCTATGTCGGTCGAAAGATATTTGGCCAGATAAAACGAACTTTAGTGCGCGGTAAAGCAGTTTATGATGGAAGGAAGTTTTTAGGGCAACCGATTGGAGTGCCACTACTAAAAGGCCGCATGGCAGGAATATAGTTTCAATCACTAAACAAGACACTGTTTGAATGAGAGTCACAATACGATGATTAAAAATACTCAAGAAACAATTGAATTAAGCGAACAAGACGAAAAATTGTTCAATAAACTTAATACTAATCATATTGACTTGGTTAGTGAACGACTTGGTGGTGAAGCGCTTAGTTGCAGTGATGATTTTTTTGCAGGAATGGAAAATTTAGTCAAACCGGGTCGCGGCATATTTATCGATGATAAATATACGGACCGCGGTAAATGGATGGACGGCTGGGAGTCTCGGCGAAGTTACGGACGCACTAACTCACAAGGTGAAAGTCATCAGTTCGATTGGTGCATCCTACGATTAGGTGCGGCAGGCGTAATCGCAGGCTTTGAAATTGATACTAATTTTTTTCGTGGTAATGCGCCACAGTCGATATCGATTGACGCCTGTCAAACCAGCGAAGAGCCTGATGAAAATACCGTTTGGCAAAGCATCTTGAAAAAAAATAATGTCAAAGCACATCAACAAAATTTATTCGAAGTGGATAACTCAGGTCGTTGGACTCACGTACGGCTAAACATGTTTCCCGACGGAGGAATCGCGCGTTTTAGAGTGTACGGAAATGTGGTGGTCAATTGGGATGATTTTATAGAGGATGAGCTGATTGATTTGGCAGCAATAAAAAATGGCGCTAAGGCATTACTGGTGAGCGATATGTTTTTTAGTAATAAAAACAATTTAATTATGCCGGGGCGCGGAAAAGATATGGGAGACGGCTGGGAGACCAAACGTCGCCGTGACCCAGGGCCCGATTGGTCGATTGTTAAATTGGCGGACAAAGGCAGTATCGAAAAAGTACTTATCGATACTTGCCATTTTAAAGGAAATTATCCCGATACCTTTATGCTAGAAGGCATTGTGTCTGAAAGTGATAATTTCGAGAATAATGATCAGTCGTCCGATTGGACGCCTATCATCGTTCAAACAAAACTTCATGCTAATCGCGAACATCTTTTTACCCAGGAAATTCTGGCAAACAAAACTCAAACTTTTACCCATGTGAGATTAAGCATTTTTCCTGATGGTGGAATTTCTAGAATGCGGGTTTTTGGAAGGAGAGGCAATCGATGATATTAGAAGAGTTAAACAACCGGCCACTCGAGGAAGCCAAACAACTTTTCACCCTTTGCTGTACCTCTACCAAATGGGTCAAGAAAATGATGCAAGCATTGCCTTTTTCGAGTGAGCAACAGCTTATCGATAGCGCAGATAATGCCTGGTTTAGTTTAGCTGAAGAAGATTATTTTGAAGCTTTCGAAGGTCATCCAAGAATAGGTGATGTCAGTAGTTTGCGCGCAAAGTATGCTAATACGAAGGCGTTGGCAAGTGGTGAACAAAGCGGCGTTGATATTGCTTCGGAGAGAACAATACAAGAATTGGCAACCGATAATGAACGCTATTTCAAGAAATTCGGTTTTATTTTTATAGTTTGCGCAAGTGGGAAAACCGCGGCAGAAATGCTGACTTTATTGCAGCAACGTCTATCCAACGAGCGTGCGGTAGAAATAAAAAATGCTGCGGAAGAGCAGCGTAAAATATTTCAAATTAGGTTAAAGAAAATACTGTCATAACGGCTGTCATAAAAATACGCGATCGAGTGACCATGGTTTAGGAGAAAGATATGAGTCAAATTACAACCCACGTACTGGATACTAGCCGAGGCATTCCAGCTAGTGGTGTACCCATTACGTTATTTCAGAAAAAAGAAAACGAGTGGACTAAGCTCGCGAGCGGAATAACCAATTCAGATGGGCGTATTGGTGAATTCTTACCAAAAGAGCAAAAGTTGGCAGCCGGTATTTACCGAATGCATTTCCAAACGGAGTCGTATTTTAATAGCCAGAAAAAGCAAGGCTTTTATCCTTATGTTGATGTGGTATTTCAGTTGGATGATAGTGGGTCGCATTATCACGTCCCGTTATTATTGAGTGCCTTTGGTTATTCGACCTACCGCGGTAGTTGAAGCTGACCATTAACGTGATCAAAGTATGAAAAAACTATGAAAATAATAGCTCCTCAACAATTGACAGCAGAAAATTTCGCCGTCTTTGGCGATGTTATCGAAGCGAAAGACTGTTCTGAGTATTTCGAGATTAATGATGGCCATACCCAAAGGTTCAATGATTTGGCTAACATCGACCTAGCTGCTAATAATGGTAAAACCTTAGTGAATATTTTTCGCTCTACGCCGCTACTCATGCCGATCAAAATTCGAAAAATGGAACGCCATCCGCTTTCTAGCCAAAGCTTTATTCCCATGGGAGAAGAGCCTTATCTGGTAATCGTAGCGCCAGCAGGCGATTTTGAAGAATCAGCTATTCAAGTTTTTATTGCAAGTTCAAAGCAAGGTGTTAACTATTCTGCCGGTACTTGGCACCATTATTCCTTGGCGCTTAATCAAGTCAGTGATTTTTTGGTGATTGACCGAGAGGGTGAAGAAAAAAATTGTGATGAAGCTGTTTTGAACGAGCCATTTATTATAGGTCCAGTCTCATGTTAAAAGCCTATCGCGGTGAACTTCTTCATTTTTTAGCAGATCCCGCAAAAGTCGCGTTGCAAGAGAGCTACCAATACTTTGAAGATGGTTTACTAATTGTCGAAGACGGTTACGTCAACGCAGTTGGGGATGCAAAGATGTTGCTTACGACTCTTTCGCAAAGCGTTGAAGTCTTTCATTATCAAGACGGTCTCATTATGCCCGGATTTATTGATACTCATGTTCATTATCCACAGACAGAAATGATCGCATCCTATGGTGAGCAGCTTTTAGAATGGTTAGAAAATTATACCTTTCCCGCGGAACGTCAATTTTCTGATGAGGCGCATGGGAAAAACGTTGCGGAATTTTTTCTTACTCAGCTTTTGGATGCAGGAACGACGACGGCACTGGTTTTTGGTACCGTTCACAAAGAATCGATCGATGCCTTTTTTACCATCGCTCAACAGAAAAATTTACGCATGATTTGCGGTAAAGTTTTAATGGACAGAAACTGTCCTGACTATCTATCGGACACCGCTGAAAGCGGTTATCAAGAAAGCAAGGCCTTGATCGAAAAGTGGCATAACACTGATCGATTACAATATGCAATTACACCTCGTTTCGCCCCCACATCCTCACCCGAGCAACTTAAACGTGCCGGTGATTTGCTTAAAGAGTATCCGAGCGTTTATTTGCAAACTCACCTATCGGAAAACAAAAATGAAATCGAATGGGTGAAAGAACTATTTCCGGAAAGTAATAACTACTTAGATGTCTATGAGCAAAGTCAACTATTAGGTCGGCGTAGCGTTTTTGCTCACGGGGTACATCTTCATAATGATGAATGTCAGCTGTTGGGCGAAAAAGGATCCGCAATTGCTTTTTGCCCGAGTTCCAATTTATTTTTGGGTAGCGGGCTTTTTAATTTGACCCAAGCGAGAGAATATCAAGTTAATGTAGGACTCGGTTCTGATATTGGCGCTGGAACGACTTTTTCCATGTTAAGTACTATTAATGAAGGATACAAAACCCAACAATTACGGGGTGATAAATTGAGTCCTTTCGAGTCTTTTTATTTGGCAACACTCGGCGGCGCTGTCGCCTTGGACCTTGAAGGTACCATTGGTAATTTTGTCAAAGGCGCAGAGGCCGACTTTATTGTGTTGGATTGTCATGCAACGCCGTTGATGGATCGCAGAATGCGGCATAGTAAAAACCTAACCGAAAAACTATTTATTTTGAGCATGCTGGGTGACGAGAGGCATGTAAAAGCGACCCATATAATGGGTGAATTGGTATAAACCACGAAACCGACAATCTAATAAATTCACAATAAGGTGTGTTATGGAATCCTATATTACCGATTGGTTAAATTTAATCATTCGTTTCGCCCATTTAATCACAGGCATCGCTTGGATAGGTGCGTCATTCTATTTTATTTGGTTAGATAATCATTTAGAAAAACCGCCAGCATGGAAAGATGAAAAAGGCGTATCTGGCGATTTATGGGCGGTCCATGGTGGCGGTTTTTATGAAGTCGCTAAATATAAATTAGCGCCTCCAACTATGCCCACTACTTTGCATTGGTTTAAGTGGGAAGCCTACACCACTTGGATAACCGGTTTTCTATTATTGTCACTGATGTTCTATGTGGGGGCAGAAGCCTATTTAATCGATCCGAGAGTGGCTAATTTAACCCAACTCGAAGCCATCGGGATCGGAATTGGTTCGATTATAATTGGTGCCGGTAGCTATGAGGTTTTGGTGAGAACCTCATTAAAGAACCACGGTTTATTATTGGGATTTATTCTGATAGCTCTATTAACTGCTCTTTCTTACGGGCTCACTCAGGTTTTTAGTGCGCGAGGGGCTTATATGCACATCGGCGCGATTATTGGAACCATTATGGCGAGTAACGTTTTCTTTGGCATTATTCCATCACAAAAAGAGTTGGTTAAAGCGGTAGAGCAAGGAACTCAACCAAATCCAAAATTTGGATTAAACGCTAAGTTGCGCTCGACCCATAATACTTATACCACCTTGCCAATTATTTTCATTATGATTTCAAATCACTATCCGATGACTTATGCCCATCATGCGAATTGGATTATTTTAGTGGCAATTACTTTAATTACCGCAGCCGTTCGTCAATATTTTGTACTACGTCATTTTGGCAAACAAAAACCGTTGCTACTAATTGGCGCAATTATTTCGACAATTACACTGGCATACCTGATTGCACCTGCGACAAATAAAACGACGATTCCTTCAAAGGCTCAAGTGGTCAATGCGAAAAAAATCGAAACGATTATTGCTGCTCGTTGTGGCAGTTGCCACTCGCAATCGCCGACAGATGATGTTTTCAAAATAGCTCCTGCGGGAATTATATTTAGTGATATTGCATCAATTGAACGACTTTCCATTCGGATAAAAGCGAGGGTGATCGATTCCAAAGATATGCCGTTTATGAATAAAACCCAAATGACCAGCGAAGAACGTCAAATGCTCGCTCAATGGTTAAGCAAGGCGAGTCAATGAAGATTACCGGTAAAGAAACTATCGAAATAAAAAATGGCTACCAAGTCGCTCAACCTATTTTCGAGTTAGTCGAAAATGAAATATTGCCCGGCTTAAATATCGAGCAGCAGGATTTCTGGAATAATACCGCGGATATATTGGATGAGTTTATTCCAAGAAATCGAAAGTTATTATCAATTCGTGAAGACTTACAAAACAAGATTGATCGCTGGTATCTAGATAACAACCATCAACCGATTGATCCAAAGGCTTACCGAAATTTTTTAAGTAATATCGGTTATTTAGAAGCTGAAGACAAAGACTTCAAAATTTCCACTGAAAATGTTGATAACGAAGTAGCGATAGTTGCCGGTCCGCAATTAGTCGTTCCGTTGATGAATGCTCGTTTCGCGCTTAATGCTGCCAATGCGCGTTGGGGGAGTTTATATGATGCGCTTTATGGTTCAGATGTTATTAGTGAAGAAAACGGCGCTCAACGTTCAAACCTATACAATCCGGTTAGGGGAGAGAAAGTACAAGCTTTCGCTCGAAAATTTTTGGATGACAGTTTGCCATTGACGGATGGAAGTCATGCTGATGCGATCCGCTATCATGTGGTTGATTGTCAGCTTGCCGTTATTTTAAGAACAGGTGTTTCGACGGGGCTAGTAGAGCCTTCGCAATTTAAGGGACTAAATGGTTCTTATATCAAACCAACAGCAATCCTTTGTTGTCATTCGGGACTGCATATTGAGATTCAAATCGACGAGAAAGATATTGTTGGAAAAACCGATGCGGCGGCAATAAAAGATATCTTACTAGAGTCGGCGTTGACCACCATTCAAGACTGCGAAGATTCGATCGCGGCAGTAGACGCGCAGGACAAAACACTGGTCTACCGTAATTGGCTCGGTTTGATGAAAGGCGATTTAAGCGAGACATTTACTAAAGCAGGAAAACAACAAACTCGAAAACTAAATGCTGAGCGTCAGTATTTAACTCCTTCATTGAAACCATTTACTTTACCGGGACGAAGCCTACAATTTATTCGAAATGTCGGCCATCTTATGACCACGGATGCTATTTTAACCAGTGATCATTTAGAAGTTCCAGAAGGTATCGTCGATGCGTTGATTACCAGTCTAATTGCTGTTCACGATCTTAACAAAACTGACACTCAGAAAAACTCGATAAAAAATAGCATCTACATTGTTAAACCGAAAATGCATGGCTCACTCGAAGTAAAGTTTACCGACGATCTTTTTGCGGCGGTTGAGCGCTGTTTAAAAATACCCGCTAATACCATCAAAATGGGAATTATGGATGAAGAGCGCCGAACCTCCGTGAATCTGAAAGAATGCATTCGAGCTGCTAAAAACAGAGTTGCTTTCATTAATACCGGTTTCTTAGACCGCACCGGTGATGAAATCCACACTGCGATGCTCGCTGGACCTATGGCGAGAAAAGATTTGATGAAAAATGAAAAATGGATCGATGTTTACGAAAAACGAAATGTCCGTATTGGTTTGCAAGCAGGATTCCAAGGCAAAGCACAAATTGGCAAAGGCATGTGGGCGATCCCCGATCAAATGTCGGCGATGTTAAAAGATAAAATTGGCCACCCGCGCTCAGGTGCCAATTGTGCGTGGGTACCTTCACCAACGGCAGCAACCTTGCATGTGATGCATTATCATCAAGTCAACGTAGCGCAAGTGCAAAATCATTTAATTCGTCAAATAGGCGACTCTAAAGAAGATTCAGACGACCTTAATGAATTACTAACGATCCCTTTATTAGGTGATCGGGATTTATTAAGCGAAATAGATATTCAAGAGGAGTTAGATAACAATGTGCAAGGATTATTGGGCTATGTGGTTCGTTGGATTGATCAAGGCATTGGTTGTTCCAAAGTTCCTGATATTCATGATGTTGGGCGCATGGAAGATCGAGCGACACTGCGTATTTCGAGTCAACATATTTGTAATTGGCTACATCACAATATTTTAAATAAAGCGCAAGTAATAGAGTCACTAAAACGTATGGCGGAGGTTGTTGATCAGCAAAACACCGATGATAAAAATTACCAACCGATGGCAGATAATTTTGAGCAAAGCATTGCCTTTAAAGCGGCAAGTGATCTTATTTTTAAAGGGCGAGAACAACCAAGTGGTTATACCGAGTCATTATTGCATCGCGCGCGTCGTCAATTAAAAGCGATTGCCGGATAATCGGGAGTAAGAATATGGCGACAAAAAAACAACTTTCCGGCAGTGTTCGGCAGAAAAACAAGAAGTTGATTCTGGCCGCCGCAAAAAAAGAATTCGTGACTCACGGTTTTAAAGGAGCCTCGATAAAGCGGATAGCCGAAAGAGCCAAAATACCCCGTGCAAACATTCATTATTATTTCGAAGATAAAACCGATCTTTATCAACAACTTTTAAACGAAATTTTACAAGTCTGGAATAGCCATTTCGATTCCCTAAGTTCCGATCAAAATCCGAAAGAAGCTTTAACTGAATACATTCGTTCGAAAGTTATTTATTCCAAAGAAGAACCGGAAGCATCAAGAATATTTGCTAGTGAAATTATTCACGGTGCTCCGGTATTAAAGGATTATTTGTCTAATGAATTTAGACAGTGGATTCTACAAAAAGTCGAGGTAATCGAGGGTTGGATAGAAAAGGAACTGATGCATCCGGTTAACCCATACCACTTGTTGTTTTTAATTTGGGGTTCGACCCAGCATTATGCCGACTTTAATGTTCAAGTATTAGCTGGACTCGATAAGAATAAAATGAACGATGAAGATTTCGAACAAGTTATTGAATCTTTGACGTCGATTATTCTTGCTGGTTGTGGGGTAAAATAAAATATACGATGGAGCGGCTTAAAAAGGTTAGTTTTTAGAAAAAAGATATAAAATATCTTTTTAGCAATGCTTTTTCCTCCCCTTTTTGGAGGGAAGGAAAAATGGGCAAAATCGGTCTAGTTCAATCCTAATTTCTTAGTCAATAACTTAAAAACATCTTCCGGATTATCCACATGAACAAAAAGCGCTTCTACTTCGTGGCGCTTAATGGTACCGCGCTTGACCATATCATCGAGACGATTGTAGAGACTTTGCCAATGAATTTTCTTTTCACCGACAATATACATTGGCACAGGTTTTAGTTGTCCGCTTTTCATTTGTTCAATGGTTTGGAATATTTCCCATTCAGTACCGGTTCCACCGGGCGCAAATACCATGGCCGCCGAATGATTAATCATCAAACTTTCGCGGATAGCAACGCTGGTAAAAATTAAACCGTCTGAAATGATTGTTTGCGATTTTTTCTTTGCTGGTCGATATTTCCAAAATGCCATACTTGCATTGCCACCTTTTTCCTTTCTAGAAGGACCATAATAGGTAGTATAACCGATGCTTGGGCCACCCGCTTTTGTTGCGCCACGGCTACCCGCTTCCATAATTCCGGGACCTGCGCCAGTTAATACCGGGTAGGTTTTCGCGTGCGCTTTGGTCCAATTGTAGGCAAGATTATAAATTTGTTGATACAGGCGATCATTGGCCGCGTCGATAACTGGATCGTTAGAGCTATTTTTTTCTTGAATACGAGAACTTCCAAATATTGTCATAAATCCATTTGGGTATTTGCTGGATTTAAACGATTCTGCACAGGCCAAGTCGTGAGAAAAATCAGTTGTGGACAAATTGTTCTCGACACCCTTGTAGGGGCCTGTATAGCTGGCGTTACTAATTGAGCTGCTACACTCATTATTCTTACTTTCAGCTAGCAGGCTGTTTTGACTGAATGAAAGTAGTATCAACGCGCTGATCAGTGTTATATTTTTCATCTTATGAATTTCCTTTGTTAAATTATCTTGGCCAGGTCTTATTGGGATCTGATTTAATGCATGCCGAGAAAAATGTATTTAGAAAGAAATATTACCGCTAAAACTAGAACAGGTATATTTGCGCTAGTAAATTTGCCGGTCAATAACTTAATCAAAGCATAGCTAATCACACCAAAGCCAATACCATCGGCGATAGAAAAAGATAGTGGCATCATAATCATAGTGATAGAAGCTGGCACAAATTCAGTCATATCTTCCCAGTCAATGGTATTGATATTTTTCATCATCAAACTGGCTACATAAAGCAATACTGGAAAGGTTGCATAACTGGGAATAGAGCCAACCAATGGAGCAAAAAATAAGCTGGCTAGAAATAATAGCCCAACCACCGCGGCGGTCAATCCCGTTCGGCCGCCCGCGTTAACGCCCGCGGTACTTTCTATGTAACTAGTAACCGGAGAAGTACCGATCACAGAACCGGCCAGCATAGAAGAGCTATCTGCTAAAAGCGCTTTTCCAAGACGTGGTAATTTTCCGTCTTTATCTAATAAATTAGCCGAGTTTGCGACTGTAACTAAGGTTCCTGCAGTATCGAACATATGCACAAACAAAAAGGCCAAAATGATTGCTGTCATGCCAAGGTTAAAAGCGCCTGCGATATCCAGTTGAGCAAAGGTTGGAGCCAGAGAAGGCGGCATTGATACTACGCCTCCGAAATTAGAAACGCCGAATAAAACACCCACTGCGGTGGTAACAATAATGGCAATAACGATTGCACCAGGGATCTTCCTCGCTTCTAACGCGACAATTAATAGAAAACAACCGATGGATAATAAAACCGGGGCTTTGCTTAAATCTCCAATAGTTACCAAGGTGGCGGGGTGGTCGACAATGATCGACATATTTTGTAAAGCGATAATCGCTAAGAATAAGCCGATACCAGCGGCGATCGCCATTTTTTGTGAATGTGGAATAGCGTTTATTATCCATTCTCGTATCGGTAAAACGCTTAATACGAAAAACAGCATACCGGCGATAAATACCGCGCCCAATGCAATCTGCCAGCTGTAACCCTGACCTAAGACAACAGTGTAAGTGAAAAAAGCATTTACGCCCATACCGGGAGCCAGCGCAATTGGATAGTTAGCTACTAATCCCATCGCTAAAGTTCCAAGAGCTGCCGCTAAACAAGTTGCCACAAAGGCGGCGTCTTTATCAATGCCAGCTTGCGCTAAAATATCCGGGTTAACGAATATAATGTAGGCCATTGTCAAAAATGTGGTAAAACCAGCGATAATTTCGGTTCGAACCGTGGTTTTGTTTTCGGTCAGTTTAAAATAGGAATCCAGCATGTTATTGTCTCTTTGTTATTGTTCGAATACTTTTTATTATCGTTTTATTTTTCTTTCTTCATAAAATTTGAGAAGAGCAATTAAATCTCCTTTCCCTCGCGAAAATGGCTGAGGGGAGGAATAATTGAGTTAATTATGAAGCTTATCTAACGACGGCGCACGGCTATTCCAAGTGAAAAGCAATAATCCCATACCGATGAAAGCAGATGCTAAATAAAAATAAATAACGTAGTCCCAGCCCCATCGTTCAGAAATCAATCCAGTACCATAGTTCGCCAAAAATGCGCCGATGTAACCAAATAGTCCAGTAAGGCCCACTGCGGTAGCTGCCGCTTTTTTGGTGGCGAAATCAACTGCAGCGACGGCCACTAACAACATCGGACCATGGACAAAAAAGCCTGCGGCGAAGAGCGCGGTCGACATCAAATAAACGTTACTAGAAGGGACGTACAAAATAGCTAACACCGATAGGACTAGCATCGCCATGAAAATTACAGAGACTCGACCTCGTCGCCCTTTGAATACCGAATCCGAAAGCCAGCCAGCTGCAATTGCACCCACGATACCAGCCATCTCGAAAGCAGAAGTGCTAGCCGTAGACTCTAAAATAGATAATCCTCGGCTTTCTTTTAAGAAGCTAGGCGCCCAATCTAAAATGCCGATACGTACTATGTAAATAAATAAATTGACCACACTGACTAACCAAATCAGTTTATTTGTCAAAATGTATTTGAAAAATATTTCTTTGGCGGTTTCTTTGGTTGAGTCTTCATCGCTATCAGTTTTTTCTTCACTAATTGAAGGTGTTTCTGAGTGATATTCTTCGATTGGCGGTAGCCCGACGTCTTCAGGTTTGTCCCGTAACCGATTAAGTAGAAAAAAGGCATAGACTAAAGAAAACGCAGCGGGTACAAAAAAAACAGCGCGCCAAGAGTCGAAATAAACAACTAAAAAACCGCCTACATTGAGAATGATTGCAGCACCAGCATGGTGCGATATATTCCATATTCCCCATTGCTTCCCAATTTCTTTAGTACTAAACCATTCAGTTAATAGACGACTACAGGGAGGTTGCCCCATTCCTTGGAAGATATTATTGATTATCCAAAAAATAGCGAAGAAACTGATAACGGACATGCCAAGGAAGGCGCTCGAACTTTCTGTCGCAAAGCCGATGAGGATACTGACAAGTGCCGAGAGAAGTAGTCCGGAACTCATTACATATCGAGGGCTTAGGGTATCAGCCAATAACCCACTTAGAAATTTTGATATACCATAAGCGATAGCAGAAAAGCCAAGCGCTAGTCCGAATTCTTCTTTGCCTATTCCAAACTCTTCGCGAATATAGGGGTTGGCAACAGACATATTCTTACGAATAAAATAGAACACTGCGTAACCCGATAGCATCGAATACATTACTCGACCGCGCCAATAAGGATAATCGCTAGTGTCGGCTACCGGTTTGTTATAGATGTCTTGATTGGAAGTGTTATTATTTTTTATTTCAGTCAAGTTAATATCCTTTTCTTTTACAGCCCTTTCGCCAATAAATCATCGATCTGCTGAAGACGTTCTTTCTTTTCGTCGTCAGTCAAAAAAGAACCAATAAAGCTATTTTTTATTAAGATAATAATTTGCTCAGCGGTCAAATTAAGTGATTGCTGTATTGCTAGATAATTTTCGTTGATATAACCACCAAAATAAGAAGGATCATCGGAATTAACGGTGACTAAAAGTCCCTGCTCTAACATTGATGGAATTGGGTGGTCGACTAAATCTTTGACCACGCACAATTTAAGATTAGACAATGGGCAAACGGTCAAAGCGATTTGCTCTTTTCTTAAGTGAGCAATTAATTGCTCAGACTCCATCGCCCGATTACCGTGATCGAGTCGATCAATTTTTAACAAAGAAAGCGCTTCTTCTACGTATTCCGGTGGACCTTCTTCGCCAGCGTGAGCGACCAGTTTTAGCCCCATTTCTTTTGCCGCCGCAAATACATTTTTAAATTTAGACGGTGGATTTCCCACTTCAGAAGAGTCTAAACCGACCCCATCAATTAAATCGAGATATTGTTTTGCTTGGTTGAGTGTTTCGAACGCTTCTTCTTCACTTAAGTGGCGTAAAAAACACATAATGGTTTTATAACTAATATTAAACTGAGTTAAGCCATCTTTAAGCGCTTTGTTAATACCAAATAGCGCGGTGGAAAAATCAACGCCTCGTTCAGTATGCCCTTGAGGGTCAAAAAAGATCTCAACGTGGCGAACGTTTTGTTGATCACACTTTTTGAGATAATCCATGGTTAAATCGTAAAAATCTTGCTCGGTTATTAAAACGCTCATTCCGGCATAATAAATATCGAGAAAATCTTGCAGTTGAGTGAAATCATAAGCCTGGCGAATTTCTTCAACACTGGCGTAAGGCAATTGCAGTCCGTTTCGATTGGCTAGCTTAAACATAAGCTCAGGCTCTAAACTGCCTTCAATGTGTAAATGCAGTTCAGCTTTTGGCAGCTTTTCGATCAGTGCGTTAATTTCGCTCAGTAGGTTCATTTTGCTCATAATGATTGATTAGTTTTCCAGCTCGGTTTTAGTTAGCTTTGTCGCGATTTTATTATATCGGTGGACAATCCTGACAGAATGGTCAACATTTTGATACATCGGAAGCAAAAATGCACTGTTTTTTTCACAATATCTAAATTCCCTATAGTAAGATAGCGGTTAAATTGTCTCAAAGAACCGTAAAAAATGGCAAAAACCAAAATTCAATATGTTTGCAACCAGTGTGGCGCCGTTTCGCCAAAATGGGGCGGTCAATGTGGTGATTGCGGAGAGTGGAATTGCCTCGTTGAGCAATTAGACGATAGCAATACCCCAACCACAGGTAGATTCGCCGGTTACGCTGGCACTGAAGCCAGTTTGCAAAAACTGAGTGAAGTTAAACATACAGATACCGTAAGAATTGCCACCAGCTTGAGTGAGCTTGATCGGGTGCTTGGTGGCGGATTAGTTCCGGGATCGGTGGTTCTGCTAGGTGGCGACCCCGGTATTGGTAAGTCCACTATTTTATTACAATCGATGTGCCGACTCAGTGAATCATTAAATGCGATTTATGTGACCGGCGAAGAATCTGCTCAACAGATCTCTATGCGCGCAAATCGCCTTGGATTAGCCGGCGATAAACTGAGCTTATTAACCGAAACAAAAGTCGAAACCATTATTGCAACAGCGCAAAGAAATCAACCTCAAGTAATGGTCATAGACTCCATTCAAACGATTTATACGGAACACTTACAATCGGCTCCCGGTGGTGTGGCACAAGTGCGAGAAAGTACTGCACAGTTAGTTCGTTTTGCAAAGCAAAAGGGCATTGCGTTATTTGTGGTTGGTCATGTAACCAAAGATGGTGCGTTAGCCGGACCTCGGGTGCTCGAACATATGGTCGATGCTGTTCTTTATTTCGAAGGTGAAAGAGATGGTCGTTATCGGATATTGCGAGCGGTTAAAAATCGATTTGGCGCGGTTAATGAATTAGGTGTGTTTGCGATGACCGAAGAAGGATTGAAAGAAGTGCAAAATCCTTCGGCGATCTTCTTGTCTCGCTATCAGCAGGCATCTTCCGGTAGCGTAGTAACAGTCACTTGGGAAGGCTCCCGTCCATTATTGGTTGAAGTTCAGGCGTTGGTCGATGAGGCCCACGGAAGTCATCCTAAACGAGTGGCCATCGGTTTAGATCAAAATCGTTTAGCAATGTTACTGGCGGTGCTTTCCAGACACGGTGGCGTTTTTTGCCACGATCAAGATATATTTCTCAACGTGGTCGGTGGCGTCAAAGTGTTGGAAACCAGCGTCGATTTATCGCAATTGTTAGCGGTTGTCTCAAGTTTAAAAAATCAAATTTTACCGCAAGATTTAATCGTTTTTGGTGAAGTCGGTTTAGCGGGCGAAATTAGGCCGGTTCCCAATGGTCAAGAGCGAATAAAAGAAGCGGTCAAACACGGTTTTAGCAAAGCGATTGTGCCGAAAGCCAATGCACCTAAAGGAACATTGAAAGGCATGGAAATTAAAGCGGTGAGTAATTTACAAGAAGCATTGTTGGTCTTGTCAGAGATCTAATTCGTTGCTGGTAATATCGCTGACTACTGACTACTGACTACTGACTACTGACTACTGACTTTAGGCTTTTATTCGTTTTCAGTGCAAAGCGTTGCGAGGTCTCGTTCAAGAATTTCAGAATCCCCAGTGTTCAACTCGACTACTTTTCTAAGATGGGTAATGCTGTCCAAATCGATTTGTTGGCAAACAAACCCGATATTTTTAGGATGTTGGTGAGTCAGCTTTAGCGTCATCTTTATACTGTTTTCATCGTCAGATAATGGAATTTCGAGCTGATAGATGGCCCCAACTTTGGAACGTATTACTCCGTGAGGGCGAAGTAAAACACCGTGAATGGATAAGTCGACAATTTGGCATCCGAATGATTGCTCATCTTTAGTTAACTTCGCAGTCGCATTAAAATTGACCCGTTGATATTGTCGTCTTTCGCTGTCCATGAGGTATTGGTACCTTTAGGTTGTCTTTCTAGTAATACTTTAGCACAAATCGTTATTTTTGGCATTTAATAGACTTCTATTTTGAACCTGCGACGCTTTTAAAGGATAATGGCGCTATCTAAGAATCGATTGATAGTGGGATCTGAATGACCATTCAATGGTACCCCGGGCACATGCACAAGGCCCAAAAAGAAATTAAAGAAGCGCTACCCAAAGTGGACTTGGTCATTGAAGTGGTTGATGCGCGCATTCCTTATAGCAGTACTAATCCGATGGTGGCGCAGTTTCTTGCCGAAACAGTCAATCCCAAACCTGTTATCCGTGTTCTTAATAAGAGTGACTTAGCGGATCCGGAAATCACTAAACAGTGGTGTGAAGCCTTTGACCGACAGCACGGTACTAAGTCATTACCCATTAGTAGCAAGCAACCGGAGCAAGTGAAAAAAATCAGCCAGTTGTGCCACAAAATATTGCCGGATTATTTAGACAAAGGTAAACCGATCAAAGCGATGATTATGGGAATACCCAATGTCGGAAAATCGACCATTATTAACATTTTATCGGGTCGTACTATTGCCAAAGTCGGTAATGAGCCCGCGGTGACTAAACGACAACAACGAATTGATTTAGACAATGGGATTATCCTGTTTGATACCCCGGGTTTTCTTTGGCCAAAAATAGAAAATAATAATAGCAGTTACCGACTAGCAATCACCGGTGCAATCAAAGATACCGTGCTTGAATATGCTGACATCGCCTATTATGCCGCTGAGTTTTTCGCCGAACAGTATCCCGACAAACTTCAGCAGAATTTTCAGTTAGATAATTTAGAAGCTGATACAACATTGTTGTTAGAAGCCATTGGTCGACGGCGAGGTTGTCTGCAATCCGGCGGTCGAATCGATTTAGATCGTGTCTGTAAAATTTTTATCAACGAATTTAGAAATTTTACCATGGGGGCTATCAGCTTAGAGACCCCCGCGATGGTCGAAAAGGAGTTAGTGGAAGTGGAGGCGCAAATGCAAGCCAAGCTTGAGAAATTAGCAAACAAGAAACCCAAGAAAAAGCGCCGCAGATAAAATGTATGATCCTAAAAATTTAGTCAAAGTAGCCAATATGAAAATGCCTTTTGGAAAATATCAAGGCAGGGCTCTGATCGAATTACCGGAGCCTTATTTAGTCTGGTTTTCTGGACAAGGTTTTCCTCAAGGTCAACTTGGCGAGTTGCTTCAACTAACCTTTGAGATAAAGGTCAACGGTTTAGAAAAATTGGTTTATCCTTTACAAAAGTGAACAAGGAGATCGTTGATGAAAGTATCCGACATACGAATTTATCCTATAAAATCCATCGCAGGTATTTTATTGAATCAAGCGCAAGTCGAGCCTCAAGGATTGGCGAACGATCGATTAATGATGTTAGTGGATGATAATGGTTTTTTCATTACTCAACGAAAATATCCACAATTAGCCCTAATTAAAACTCAGTTGCGAGAGCAATCGCTTTCTCTTTGTGTGCCGATGTTTCCGGAATTATTGATTAGCAAGGACGATTTTTCCAGTCAGCTATTGAAAGTCGTAATTTGGAAAGATGAATGTAGCGGTTACGTCGCTAATAACAACATTAACGAATGGTTTAGTAAGTATTTAGGCTTTTCGGTAAGGCTGATTAATTATTCGATAGAAAGACCACGAAAAACTGATCCTAACTATTCTATAGATTCTGATATTGTCAGTTTTGCCGATGGATTTCCGCTGTTGGCGATCGCTCAATCGTCTTTGTCGGATCTTAACACTCGATTAACTGACCCCGTTACAATGACTTACTTTCGACCAAATGTGGTTGTCGAAGGATGTGAGGCATACGCCGAAGACTTGTGGAAACGGATCAAAATTGGAAAGGTGGAATTTGAAGCGGTTAAGCGATGTAGTCGATGTGTCTTGACCACCATCAATCCCAATACCGGTATCAAACATCCGGCTGGCGAACCACTAAAGACATTGAGCAATTACAGAAAAAACACAGCCGGCGTCCTTTTCGGTATGAATCTTATTGCTCGTAGTTCAGGCGACATAGCTATTGGCGATAAAGTTGAAATAATGGTATGAGCTGTGAAAATTACCAACAACGTTAGCCTTAATATCGACGAACTCGAATTAACCGCTATTCGCGCTCAAGGAGCGGGTGGGCAAAATGTTAATAAAGTTTCTTCTGCTATCCATCTTCGTTTCGATATTAAACAATCATCGCTACCTGAGTTTTATAAAGAGCAATTATTGAAGTTGTCAGATAGTCGCTTGACCGCCGACGGGGTTATTGTGATTAAGGCACAAAAGTATCGTACCCAAGAAAAAAATAGAAACGATGCATTAGAGCGCTTAGTTGCGATTATCCAACAAGCCATTCAGACCCAAAAAAAACGAAGAGCTACCAAACCCAGTAAATCGTCTCAAAGAAAACGCATGGATAAAAAAACCAAGCAAGGACAGACCAAAAAACTCAGAAAACGGGTGGATTATTAGGTGCCCCGAATTGCATCGATGGTTGCCTCTTTGTAGGAAACACCTCAGAGAATAGCGGACAAATCGCCTCGCTAAATAGATAAATAGCCTTTACTAGTAAAAAGATGAGCTATCTACTGACAACAGGCTGTCAGTAGGACTGCCTCACAATGCTTGCTTAACCGACCTATAGCAACCACCAATGCAAATACAAATGCTTAAGAGGATTTTTTTTGAAAAAAGTACACCTAATTGCCGGCAAGCGAACACTTTCACTGTTACTGCTCGGTCTATTCACTCAACAAACAATGGCGGAAGAAAATATGCTTGTAGAAAATAGACCTATGGAAAATAGACCTATGGAAAATAGAGTCGTTGAATGGGCGCCTTTTGTTAAAGTCATCAATATAAAAGACCGAACATTAATCGAAGCTGCAAACCAAGTTAATCGAGATTTTATTAGTCTGCAACCGGGGTTTATAAAAAGGGAGTTGGTTAAAAAGAACGAAATAGAATACGCCGATATCCTTTACTGGAAAGATCGAAAGTCAGCAGAACTAGCAGGCAAGAAAGTTTATGACTGCCAGGTTTGCCTCCGATATTTTGAAATGATGGACGAAAATGTCAAAACCGGTGGTGAATTTGCTCATTATCAAATCTTGAAAACTTGGTCAGTAGAAGATTGATCGCACCGAACGAAAATATTCATCATTTTCGATATTTTTCAAGTTTTGTTATCAGAAAAGGTAGAAAAAACTTCAGTAAGATTGCTCATTCGAAAAGGCATTTGTTAAATATTGCATTACCAACTTTATTCTTTCTACATTGCGTAAGTCCGGGTGGGTTAAAAGCCATAAATTACTGGGTTCGCTTTCTTCAAGGCCAAAAAGTCTTATTAGTTCAGGTCGAGATTGATCGCTAGGTAGAAATGCTAAACCTTGGCCAGATTCAACAAAGTAAGACATCGCGGTCAAATCATCACAACGAGTTATTATTTGATCTGCAAAGTGTCTGTCTTGCCATTTAAAAGCAGGCAGGCGGCACATGCTACCAGCGGCTCCGATTAAAAAATGATTTGTCATCTCTTCCATATTGCTTGGCAAACCAAACTTATCTTCATAAGCTTTACTTGCAAACACACTCCAATTAAGAGTGCAAACTTGCCTTCCAATTAAATGCTCTGGCGGGGACGAAGTTGACCGCACAGCGATATCTGCTTGGCGGTTGGACATATTGAATTCTTGATTGCTCACCAATAACTCAATCTGTATGTCAGGGTATTGAATATTAAATTCAGTGATATAGCGAGGCAAATAGCGATAAGCAATATTGTTAGGAGCGGTGATCTTCACTGTGCCCTTAGGTTGGATATCTTTACCGACGAGGTGGCGATTTATAGCGTCAAAAGAGTTTTCAATTTTTTGAGCAAGCTCTAGTAACTCATGGCCCAGTGTTGTTAATTCATAACGATTATTTTTGCGTTCAAAAAGCTTCCCACCGATATCCACTTCAAAAGAATTCAAACGTCTAAAAATGGTTGAATGATTAACGGCAAGATCAGTTGCCGCGCCAGATAAGGACCCGCGACGTACAATCGATAGAAATACTTTGAGTGAATTCCAATCCATATTTTTCCCCGGCCACGTATTGCATTAATGCAATATTACTTTGCGAATTATGTTACTTTCCGTGCTATTTAGCAATGTGTATTATAAATACAACACTTACACAAACGAGGAATATCATAGTGAAACATTTATTTAATACGGATACAGGAGCACTGATCCTACGAGTTTCGCTTGGTTTTGTACTTTTATCACATAGCCTTTACCTAAAAATGGTTGTATTTACTTTAGCTGGAACAGCGCAATATTTTAGTTCAATAGGGCTTCCTGGTGTACTAGCCTATTTAGTTTTCCTAACGGAAGTTGCTGCAGGCATCTCACTACTTCTTGGGTTCAATACCCGTTTTTTTTCCGCACTTATTATACCTGTCTTGCTTGGCGCTACTTGGGTTCATTCTGTAAATGGATGGCTATTCACTAACTCGGGTGGTGGCTGGGAGTATCCATTATTTCTCTTTTTAATGGCAGTTGCACAACTTGGCTTAGGTGATGGGAAATACGCTTTGACGACTTACTTTCGATCAAAACAACAACGACCTACCACATAGGAGTGACAATGCATGAAACAGAGAAGTTTTAATCTCGTTACACACGTTTTATGTCCTTATGTGCAACGCTCAATTATCACATTGGAAGAAAAAAATATTCCGTATATTAGAACTGATATTGATCTAGCGAATAAGCCAGTATGGTTTGAACAAAAATCTCCAATGGGAAAAGTTCCGATTTTATTGGTGGATAAGAAGGAAACGTTGTTTGAATCAGCGGTCATTTGTGAATATTTAAATGAAATCACGCCCGGTTCTTTGCACCCAGTTGACAGTCTTGATAAAGCATTTCATCGAGCGTGGATTGAGTTTGGTTCCAGCATACTTAATAAAATTGCTAGTTTGTACAATGCAAAGAAAAAATCCCACTTTCATATTCTGCATACTGAAATACAAGATAAATTTCGAATTGTTGAGGGCAAACTAAATGGTATACCATTTTTCTCTGGGGAAAAATTTCATTTAATAGATGCTGTTTACGGGCCGATCTTTCGATACTTTGAAGTGTTCGACAAATTTGTTACGTTGCATACGTTCGACGAACTTCCAAAGTGTACTCAATGGCGCAACTCATTAAAAGCTAGAATTTCTGTACAAAATGCTGTCCCAGAAAACTACGCGGAGCTTTTACTGGAATTTTTAATAGCTCGTAAAAGTTACGTATCACAGCTAATATAAAAAGGGGCTATCAGGCAGCCCCACTAAATAATCCTCAAAATGCGTTAACTCTCATAACTCTGCTGACACAACGCCGTCAGCAGAATGAAGATATGATCTGCCTTCTATTATTTAGGAGATATTAAATTATGAAAATGGACTATTGTGTTCTGGGAACAAACAATCTGGAAGCATCGATTAAATTCTATGATTCACTTTTCGAAGAAACAGAACTTAAGCAAGTTTTATCAACTGAAAGAATGACCTTTTGGCAGTGTGAAGATTTTGCATTTGCAGTTGCTAAACCCTTCAATGAGCAACCTGCAAGTAATGGAAATGGAACAATGATCGGTTTTAACGTTGGCTCTATCGAAGAAGTAAAAAGGCTTCATAAAAAAGTTATTGAATTGGGCGGCACTTGTGAGGGCGAGCCAAATCAGCGAGGGCCTAAATTTTCTGCATACGCGAGAGATTTAGATAAAAATAAAATAGTTTTTTCTGTGTAAAAAGCACTTACCACCAATCATCTATTTCTTGGCCTCCAAGCACGGCCATAATTTCAATATTGGTGCCATTTATTCTGTAATAAATACTATCAGAGCCGCAAATACAACGCCGGTAGCCAGCTCTTATATGATCGACCGATTGGTAGATATATGGACTGGCGGTTAATTTGTCGAACACGCTAAAGAAGTTGTAGAAATACTTGTCGGCTTGCTGTTCACCATTTTCGACATTTTATGGCTAAGTTTAAGGTAGTTTTTCCGGTCTATTTTAAGTGGTTCTATAATATAGGTCTATTATAGGTGGTCATGAAATCTAAAATAGACTGGTTTAGAATGGTTCGATATAGGCATACTCTAAATTGACTCTGGAGCGAGTCAGCTGTACGGCTAAAAGTGCAACATTCCAGCCAGTGAGCTTCGAATCTCGCGGCTACTCCTAACTATAAGCAGTCGTTCGCATATGTTTTCGAGAGTATAACTCTGCTCTAAAAAAAATTCTTAGCTCGAGTCTGAATCGGTGAATAAAATGAAGCCTTAATAGACATTAAAAGGCTTCACAAGAACCAATTCACCTTTAACCGACATTCCAGAAGCATACACTTAAGGTCAATACTAACTATGGATACCTATATCAACTCGCATATGATCTTTAATTCGTGAAATAGCGCTATAATTCTAGAGTATAATCAGTTGACAATACTGTAACTCCTTTCGAGTAATCTTGATAATGTGGCTCGTAAATCAATATAAAAGGTTTATTAAATAGATGACATCAAAATTATTACATAAAAAGTGGAAGTCCATAATTGCATTATTGTTGGCTGCTGGGTCAACAATATTAGACCTTTATTTTGTATGGGGATTACTTTGTCTTTTCTGGTCAGTTGAAAACATTAAAAACAAAGAGGCATATTTTGTAGAAAAAGTAGAGAAAACTACTAATCCAATTCTGTACTGGGTAATTATCGCTGTATGGTTAGGTATGGGCGGATATTATGTCTATTATGATTTAATACTTTATAATATTAGTTTACCTTTTCTGAACTAAAATTAATGTCGATTTATTACTGTGCAAAAAATGCCTAGTCAGTTTTACCGATAGAAAGCCTGTGAGAAATTTCTGTTAACCTTACAAACTGTTGATAAAAAATAGGGAAGTTCATGACAACTTCGATAAATTGAAAAATATACATTATGGCGGTTATTTTTTGGCCGTAGCTAGCTGAGCCGTTGTTTACAATTAGGAATATCGAACCAATCAGCAAACTCCCTAGTATTAACCAGACTAGCGAAAAGTTAATTGTTTCTAGATCTGATAATTTTACATTCCATATCATTAGTTTGGCATAGTGACTTTTTACTCTCTCTGCTTTTCCTTCAGTAAAAATCGTAACTTGTTTTTCAAACTCATTATTTTGATTTTGGTTGTAGTCATAGAACTTATGACTAGTTAAGACGTAGATCAATACGATTAGAACTGACGCCAAAATACAAATAGCCATTACATAATGGTCTAGAGTTGAGACTATAATTACAACACCAACAAAACTTATAATATTACTTAAAAGCATGGGTAGAGAGTTCTCAAAAAACTCAATAATTTCGTTTAGAAGGTTTACTCTGGCTGTGATTACGCTTGTTGTTGATTTATGTTCTTTTTCATGAGAAAACAATGTAAATGCTAAATCTTGAAATATTCGAGCATAAATTCTAGTGTCGTAAAAACGCAGTCCTGCACCTATTATCAAAACAGCGAAACTTAGACTGGCAAGCAAATATAAGCCAAAATATTCTGAATTGACTAATCCATCAACAGATAAGCCAATTAACAATGGGATCAGCAAAATCGATATTGCTTCAAGTACTAAAAGAAGCCAGGTAACAGCCATTTTTGAGCGATAATTTAGAAAAATTCGCCAAAGTGTTACCTTGTTTTGCCAGACTGTTTTTGTGTTTTTATTACTCATTTATTTGTTGTGGGGATATCAAAATTATACTTAATTAGGAATTAAGTTCTTTGTCTTTTTTTTGTGCATTCTGAGGGGCGCTTTCCTTCCAACCTGGCGGCATGAAAAAGTGACCAATAGCAGCTGAAATACTAGATGCTTTAAACATCTTAGAAAATAGTCCTATATAACCATGGAAAAACACCTTCAATGGATTAATCGAATTTATTGGTGGTGAAACACCATAAATGACAGTTTCTTTCTCCTCTTCGAAAGTACCAAACAGCTTGTCCCAAACAATTAGGATCCCAGCATAGTTTTTATCGATATACTGAGGGTTTGAGCCGTGATGCACTCTGTGGTGAGAAGGAGTATTCATGACTGATTCGAACCATTTTGGAAACTTTTTTACCACTTCTGTATGAAGTGCGGTTTGATAAAGTTGAACCATTGTTTCCGCAAAAAGAATAAGGAACGGATTAAAACCAAGCATTGCCATTGGCAAGTGAAAAATAAGAGGCAATATACCGTCAAAAGGACCGAATCGATAGGCGACCGAAATATTAAAATGAGGTGAGCTATGATGAACCGTATGCGTTGCCCAGCCAAAGCCTACTCTATGCATGAAACGATGTTCCCAATAATAAACGAAATCGGCTATTAATATTGCAATTGCAATTGACCAAAAGTTACTTTCAATTTGTGTGATACTGAAATTTTCATATACCCAGTATAGGCTTCCTAAGTAGACTCCAAAAAATAGAATCGCTATACCTAAAAAGCTGGCAAGAGTAATAAAATTGACAACAATATCACCAAAAATATTAAGGCTCATTTTCTTCTTGATAATGAGCCGAATAACTTCGAGAAAAAGAAAACCCATAGCAAAGGTAAAAAACCATTCATCTATCCATGCTTCAAGAAAATACAGCTCATCTTCTGAATACAATCGATTTAGCCAGTCCATCATTATTTCCCCATATAAAACATTTGAATCTTAACTGTTTTGTTACCATTCAATATATTTACACGAGCTCGTTTAAAAGGAAGTTCATCATATTTATCACGTGCATTTGAAGTTCCATAACCTTCCAAAGGCATTTTAGTCCTGCTCACCTCCATTTGATTGTTTTTATTTTCATCATGTAGTAGTGAGATTGCATAGTGTCCATCGGGAACATTGTGAAAAGTAATTGCATTTACTCCAGTATCTATTGTTTTTGAAACACTCGCATAGGCATTGCTGGTGTCGTAAGTTTTGTATGCTTGCTCATGAGCAAATACCAAAATTTGCAGTTTTCCCTGTGTATTTTTTAGTCCTTCAATTTCAATAGTAAGATCAGCTGCTTTTAGAAAAGGAGACATCAGTAAAGCAAAAAGTCCCAATAATGGAGCTCGAAATAGTGTTTTGAATGAATTCATTGAGTACCTCTGTTTGTAAATTATCAACTTTGATGATTTACAAGTTAAACGTTTTTTGGTAAATTGTCAATAATGATAATTTATTCGGTAATATGCAGATGCCAAGACCAAGCCTTAAAGCCCAAAGAACAGAAGAGATTCTAGATGCTGTCGAAAGATGCGTGATAAGAGATGGAGTCAATGGAGCAACATTAGAACGTATAGGGGAAGAGGCTGGAATGCAGCGAAGTCTTTTGAGGCACAATGTGGGTAATAGAGAAACATTGATTGAAGCATTTCTTAATCGCTTTTTTGAAAAATCCAATAAAGAAGTGTTTCAGATGCTTGAATATTTACCAAAAATTAACCGAGTTTCAACGCTTTTAGATTTCTTGTTTGATGAAAAATACGCTAACAAGAAATTGTCATTAGTGGCCTTAGCATTAACCACTGCAGCGGCTACGAATGACTCAATTAGAAGTCAACTTTCTGAGTGGAATAATAACTTTATCTATTTGATCGCTGAAGAACTGCAAAGATCATTTTCGAAGAATACTTCTAATGAGTGTCATGTTGTAGCAATTGGAGTTGTAGGGATATATTTCAATTCTGAATCTATGTGCTCCTTAGGAAGTTCTGACAATATAAGAAATGGCTCTAAATTAGCCGCTCATAGGCTTATTTTGAGTTTAGATAATCAATAGAAGTATTTTGATTAACTTTTTTAAGTGTATAGAACCAACCAAGACAATAGATGAATACCTATTGATGTCATTTTAGGAGTAACTGCTATGAAAATATGTCTTATTAAAGCCTCATCAGGTAGCGATTATTCAAAATATAAGGCTGAAACCGGAGGGCCACCGCAAAATATATTTGCCGCGGCTGCTGCCACACCTAAATGCTACAGTATTGAAATGACTGATGAAACAATAGGGATGACTACTGACTTTGATACGAGTGCTCAGCTTGTCATTATTTTTGCGTCAACGCCTGATGCATTCAGAGCCTATGAAATTGCTGAAACCTTTATGGAACAAGGTAAGACAGTTATTCTTGGCGGACTGCATGTCAGGTTTAACCAGGATGAAGCATCACAATACGCTCATAGTCTGATTATTGGCGAAGTTGAGAGTTACTGGAGCATATTATTGAAGGACTTCGAACAGGGTAAACTCAAAACTATTTATAGGAGTTCAGTTCCATTTGATTTAAGTGGCCTTAACTCTTATCCAACGAATTTAATTGCTCCCGAGAAATACAATTATACCTGGTCAGTTGTAGTGACTCGGGGATGCCCTTTTAAATGTGATTTTTGTCTAGTACATCAATTTTTTAACAAATTCCAAATGCGTCCAATAAAAAATATAGTTGAGGAGCTGTGGCACTTAAAGTCTATCGGTATTGAATGGGTTGAGCTTCATTCAGATAATCTTACACATAACCGAGATTATGCTATCGAGTTGTTTAAGGCGATTGCGCCAACGGGATTAAAATTTTATGGAGAAACTACGGTCTTAATCGCAAGAGATGAGGAACTGTTACAAGCTGCGCAAGAGGCAGGTGTTAAAGCTTTATTATTAGGGATCGAAACTCCTTCAGTAGAAGCATTAAAAGCTCAGAAGAAAGCATTTGTTAAACCTGACAAAATGAAAACATATATGGAAACAATTAAAAAATATGGGATTGAAATCTGGGGTGATTTTTTATTTGGGTTTGACGAACATACATCAGATATATTTTAAGAGACGGTTGATTTCATCAAGGAAATTAATGTTGATAAAGTAATACCGCACTTTATGATCCCGTTCCCTGGATCAGAAACGTTTAAAAAGCTTGAGTTTGAAAATCGAATCTTGACTAAAGACTGGTCAAAATACGACGCTAGTCATTCGGTATATCAACCTAAAAATATGTCCACAACTGAGTTGGAAGAAGGTGTTTACCGGGTGTGGAGCAAAACAGCCAGTTTCATGGAAAAGTTGAAATATAGTTTTTAATTAGAATAGTTTAACTGCCGATTGATAAAACACGATTGTTAAAACAATACCTAAAATGAGAACACAGCATGTGTTCTCTTATTCGTGCTGGTGCTCTAAAGATTGAAGTCGACTTTATGAGCACAAGATTTTGCCATTAGTTAGCTATAAATCCAATGTTCACGTTTGCAAAAATACCGAGTATCTAAGGCGTAGGATTTTTTTCATCCACAAAAAAACAGCTTATACCGAGTAGGCTCCAACCAACAATTGCAGTCCAATATAAAACCGGGTCCTGCGTTCGATAAACAATGTGGTAAATAAAGGTGTATTCATAATATATATCCCATGCGACCCACAGAATAAGTGCTATACCGATTATGCGCCAAAAAATTTTCATAGTTTAACTCTCTTCAGATAATTTCGAGACTATTTAACACCCGACATTAAAACCTGAATAGCGTGTTTGGAAGCTGCCTGGCTAGTCATTTTCATATTTGCCATCATCCACCAACCGGAATACATTAAACTGTCAATCAAGCAAACTAACCAGTTACTATCCAGAGATTGGTTAATACTACCTTCTTTTTTACCCCGCTCAACTAAGGCAACTAAATCATAAAGCTGCCGATTATAGAGCGCCATAACTTCAGGATCTTTCTCTGCAATACTCCATAATGACAATAAGAAATGAAATCGATCTGCAAGGGGCATTAGTAATTCAAATAGTTGTTTTAAAGTTTCTTCAGCGGTTAAATCCTGCTCTTTCAGAGGAACAAGCCGTTGTTCTTTTAAGTTGAATGACTCAACGGCTAATGCTTGAACTAACTGCTCTCTGGAATCAAACTGACGGTATAAAGTCGCTCTTCCAACTCCAGCATGAGCTGCTATTTCAGTGAGTGAAGCGGAAGGGTTTTGTAATAGCAACTCAATTCCAGCATCCAGTAAAGCTTTTCTGGAGCGTATTGCACGTGCGTCTAAATTGCTCATAAATTTAAATACCCAACTATATTGTTTAATAGATAACCAATGCATCAACAAATTATATGAGACACAGTTGTATCATATTAAATATTATTATATGATACAGATATGTCTCACAAATGTCTATTAGGAGCAACTAATGAAAAGTTCAATATTTGATGAATACAAGATAGCAGTCAGTCAGTCGATTGATTCGGCCACTGCGTTGCCATTTGATGTCTATCGAAGTAAAGACGTTTATGACCTTGAAAGAGCTAGAGTCTTTTCAAAGGAGTGGCTCTTTGTTTGTGCTGAGGAGCAGCTTAAAGCACCGGGCTCATACTTTGCTTTTGAGATTGCAGGCGAATCTATTGCTGTCGTTAGGACTAGTTCTGGCAGACTTAAAGCTCTTTCAAATATTTGCCGGCATCGCGGTACGCCGCTGCTCGATGAAGGAGTTGGTCACTTCGGAAAAAATATTACTTGCCCTTATCATGCGTGGACCTATTCGGATGAAGGGAAATTAAAAGCTTTACCTTTTCAAGGAGATGTCCATCTTAATAAAGAGGAGCATTGTCTTGCTAAATTCCATGTTGATACTTGGCTTGGTTTGGTATTTGTGAGTCTCGATACTTCACCGCAACCTTTGTCGGAAAGGCTGTCTCATTTATCTGATTATTTGGAAATATTTCAACCAGAAAGGTTTGTTAATAGTTATATTGGGAGCAGCGAGATTTGGCAAGCTAATTGGAAGTTAGCCGTTGAAAATGCGATAGAAAGCTATCACCTTTTCAAGGTGCACAAAGAAACTTTGGAAACGGTTACACCTAGTAAAGACGCTTACTATGTTGCAGGAAGTTCTGAATGGGCAATCAGTGGCGGGAAAATGAAAACGAGCGAAAATAAATTACTGAATTGGTTGATTGGTGAAACATCAGAATCGCTTAATCACTATCTTCTAGTTTTTATTCCACCTAGTTTTATCGGCATTATGACCTATGAATCGTTTGACTGGCTCAGCGTTTCGCCAATCGATGAAACTAGCTGTCAAATATACTCTGGTGGTATGACTGAGGGTAAAGTAGATCAGGATAAAGCCACTACAGGTTTTGTACAGCAATTTATGTTTGAAGATAAGGTAATTTGTGAGCGTGTTCAAAAGGGAATGAAATCAAATAAAACCACTGGCGGAAAATTAGTAGAGATGGAGAAAATTATCATCGATTTCCGTCAGTTTCTCGTATCCAGATTGTTTAGTGTAACTCCAGAGCAATTCACAGAGAGTAGTCAAGCTGCTCTATATCATCAGGTTCGTGACGGGTAACGTCGGTAATTCTATTGCTCAGCATTGCTGAGCTAAAAATCAACTAACCATATTTTTAACTTTATCATTGTCTAATGAGGGGGGACTTATGTCTCGATATTTATGTATTTTTATATTATTAATTGTTGGTGGTGGTTGTGGTGGTGGTGATAAGCAGATCACCACGCCGGTCACAATTGAACCACCTGTCACAATTTCGCCATCCGAAAATAAGTACCAAAGTTTTGAATCAGGTGCTGTTCGACCGGTGGCCATTTCGTTGGATGGTCAAACAGTTTTTGTGACTAATATTCCAAATCACTCTCTTGATATATTTAACTACAATGCGGATGGAGAGCTTGCGTTAAAACACTCGGTCAAAGTAGGTATCGAACCTGTTGCCGTTGCCGTTAGAAATAACCAGGAAGTTTGGGTTTCTAATCATGTTTCAGATTCCGTGAGTATTGTTAGACTAGATCAAGAAATTCCCTACGTATCACGAACTCTTTTAGTCGGGGATGAACCAAGAGATATCGTTTTTGCCAAAGGCAAAGCTTTTATTGCGACTGCCCACAGGGGGCAACATCGAAACCATCCTTCCATCGAAGATGTTGAAGGCGCAGGCAGCCCACAATTACATGAACCGGGAATCGGCCGAGCTGATCTTTGGGTTTTTGATCCAGATAATTTGAGTAACCAACTTGGAGGGAAACCCGCAAAAATAATACAGCTTTTTGGTGACACGCCGAGGGCATTAGCCGTAAGTCCCGATGAAAGTAAAGTATACGCAGCGGTTTTAAACTCAGGTAACCAAACAACAACCATTCATGAAGGGGTAATGTGTTACGGCTATACGGATGATGAATACGGTAGTCAACCTTGTCAGATAATAGATGGTATCAGTTCACCTAATGGTCTGGCGGAAGCGACATTACCCGGTGGGCGCACCGCGCCTGGGGTTAACAAAGATGGTGTTAGTCAGCCCTGGACTTCAATGATAGTAAAATTCAATCCAGAAACTAACCAATGGATTGATAGCAAAGGCCGAAATTTCTCAAATGGCATTCGTTTCAATTTGCCTGATAGAGATGTCTTCGTCGTTGATGCTGAAACATTAGAAGAACAAACAAGCTATTCACATGTCGGCACGACACTTTTTAATATTGCCGTTAACCCTAAAAATGGCAATTTAGTCGTCACCAATACTGAGTCAAATAATGCCACTCGATTTGAAGGTCCAGGTATTGCTGGCGGCTCAACGGTACAAGGCAATATAGCAATCGCTCGCTTAACCCATATTGATATAGAGAACGGTCGGGTTGCTCCAAGAGAAATTAATCGTCATATTAATTATGCTGATCTTAAAGGCAATTCATCTGTGAAAAAACATTCTATCGCGACTCCTACTCAAATAAAATTTTCAGCAAATGGTGAAACTATTTTTGTTTCTGCGCTAGGTTCGAATAAAATAGCAATTTATCAAGCTGATGACATTAGCAATGATGCTTTATGGGATGGACAGGGAGACGAATTTAACTCTATTAGTGCTGCTGATAACTTTATTGATGTCGAGGGTGGTCCTGTCGGCTTATTGTTAAATGAATCGAGAAAAAATCTGCTAGTTTATACTCGGTTTGACAATGCACTAGTCAGTATAAACCTTGAGAACAAGCAAGAGTTGCAACGTTTAACTATGTTCTCTCCAGAGCCGGATAAGCTAAAACAAGGCCGTTTTATGTTGTATGACGCTCAACGTTCTTCTTCTAATGGAGAAGCATCTTGCGCTGGATGTCATGTGTTCGGAGACAGTGATCAACTTGCCTGGAATCTTGGCAACCCTGATGCCAGTAATGGAAGTAATCCACAGCCATTTCCTACGGCGAACCTTTCACGGCTTGGATGTGATTTAGTTGGGCCCGATGATCCTAGTTGTCAATTACTGGAAATAATCAACGGCAATGGTGACGAACTGGCATTTGCTTCAATGAAAGGACCTATGTTTACCCAGACACTAAGAGGCATGGGTACCCACGGACATATGCACTGGCGTGGGGATCGCTCTGTTGGATATTTTGGCGATGATATCGAACAAACTTTAGATGAGAAAGTATCCTTTAAGAATTTCATCGTGGCATTTGAAGGTTTGTTAGGTATGAATATCGAGTTACCTAACTCAGTTGATGCAACGGCAAAGTCTGACGAGGTCATACAACTTGAACAGGATATTGATAAATTTGCTGATTTTATGCTGAGAGTTCAAATGCCACCCAACCCAATTAAGCCATTGGACAATCAGCTTTCACCATCAGCTCAAGTAGGGCAAGATTTCTTCTTAGGTGAAAGGCGCGCTGATGGTGCTGCAGAAGATACCGATATTAATGGTGATAGTGTTGATGGTGTCAATTGTGAAGGATGTCATGGTTTAAATCCTGCACAAGGATTTTATGGCACACGTGGTGAAATTGCTCATGGTGGCGAAATACAAATTCTAAAAGTGCCACAATTAAGAAATCTCTATACTCGCGTTGGAATGTTTGGTTTGCCAGATCGCGAGGGATTCTTACCATCTCACACGAAACAACATCAAGGAGATCAGATTAGAGGATTTGGTTTTTTACATGACGGCGCAACAGATCAACTGGTAAATTTCTTACGCGGTGGTGTGTTTGATAATGGTGAAGAAGGATGTCCTCCAGGAGCGAGCGAAATACATGGTTGCGAATTTAATGTTGGTGAAATTGGTATTCCTGATGAAACAACGCGGCATGGCCTGGTTGACTATTTAATGGAGTTTGATTCTGATCTAGCCCCAATAGTTGGTCAACAAATAACCTTAAATGCAAACACTGCCTCTTATTCGGAAATTAGAGTAGATTTATTGAAGGAAAGAGCTCAAGCTAATTTCGTTTCGAAAATTCTTGGCGGAAATGTTAAGGAATGTGACCTGATATCAACAGGCATTATTGACGGAGCTCAGCGTGGCTATTTTTACAGTGTAGAGACTCAGAGCTTTCAAACCGATAGCCAAACGGAGTCGTCATTAACATTCGAAGAGTTAAAGTTATTAGCTAAGGAGCAAGACAATAGCTTAACGTTTACGTGTCAGGTTCCTGGGATGGGAATTCAGATGGCACTAGACCACGACTTGGACGGTACCTTAAACGGTGATGAAGAGTCCTAAGGGGATTGACCAGATTTGTAACGACAACTACTTGTCTGGTCGACTTATGGTTTAGCAACTAACTAAATATATTGGCACCTACTTTAGCCATTATAAACAACCGAGTTGCATGAACAAAAGGACAGCCATCTTCTTTTCTTCCATAAAAAACGCCTCAAATCTCGAATAATTGACAGCGAGATAACGTTATTTTTTTTGAATTTAGTGAAAAAAAAGAAATTATCGACACTTTCGTAGGATTGGCAGGAAAAGAAATAGATATTACGTCTGTAACAGACGAACTTAGCCCTCAGCAAACACTGACCCGCTTTTTCTCGGTGAAGATTATTAGAAAACTTAAGTAAATATCCGCTGATTAATAGTTAGCCCTTTGACGAATTTCTTTTCCAATCGCTCAAGATAATGGGTCAGTGACGCCGTTGAGCCCATCACCGATAATTTCGATAAGTCATCCTTTTGTTGCATTAGCTC
>Ga0316209_1000424_pt1 | contig 76844 bp, 83 predicted proteins | sample 6monopyrite_MG_FD_204945 | JGI IMG/M metagenome (GOLD analysis project Ga0316209, IMG submission 204945) | Microbial mat bacterial communities from mineral coupon in-situ incubated in ocean water Damariscotta River, Maine, United States -... | ecosystem: Environmental > Aquatic > Marine >... | reverse complement strand
GACTCCTGCATTTATTTGTTATTGTCATAGCTATAACTTTTTGTATGTGGTCAAACAAAAAATCAATTGTATTTATAAACGTTTATCGCGCCAAGTCAACCCTTTTACTAAAACAAATAGCATATATACCTATAAATTAAGGACTTTGTATTCAAAAAACAAAAACATATCACAATCATTTTCAACATATTTCAGACGCTTCATATTTTTCTAAACTCAAACTAATTATTTTTTTGCTGAAAAAACACTCAATCATAATTAACCATTTTTATTTTTTTTTCGCTTCGAACAAAACAAAAAAACCTGCTTAGTGCTCAACGCATTTTTATAAAACATAAATAATGCACTAGTACTTATTATTTCCATACGCTCAATACACAGCTAATAAATGCATCAGCCAATGTAACTACTCAGCATGAACAGCGAGTTAGCCGAAACCAGATACTGACACATTGCGGCTTTTAGTATGGAATTATCAGTTTTTTACGTTTTTTAGACAGTAAGTTAACAGTTAATTATAAACTAATTCAGCTGGGGCCATGAAATATCAGCAGCAAACAACCAATCACAAGATATCAACACATATCAATATCAAGCTTGCGTACATGTAGCCTTTAGCTAAAACATCACTATGTTGTCACCGCTAAATTTAAGGCAAAAAAAAGCCGGTATAAAACCGGCTTTTTTTGCTTCTGGAAAACCAGAAACAGTATGTAGCTTGAAATTAACGCTTAGAGAACTGAACAGCACGACGTGCTTTGCGCAGACCCACTTTCTTACGTTCAACTTCACGCGCATCACGTGTTACAAACCCTGCTTTACGTAGAGCTGGACGATAATTTTCGTCATACTCCATTAACGCACGAGTGATGCCATGACGAATAGCACCTGACTGCCCGGTGTTTCCACCGCCAGTTACAGTGATATAGAAATCAAACTTGTCCTGCATTTCAACAACTTCTAATGGCTGCTTAACAATCATGATTGCTGTTTGGCGACCAAAGAACTTCTCGATAGGACGACCATTTACTTTAATTTCACCGCTGCCTGGACGCATAAATACACGTGCGCTTGACGTCTTGCGTCGACCAGTTGCGTAATATTGAGTTTCTGCCATGAGATATCTCTACTCTTAAATGTCCAGCACTTGAGGCTGCTGAGCTGTATGTTGGTGTTCTGGGCCAGCGTAAACTTTTAGCTTACGATACATTGCACGACCCAATGGATTCTTAGGTAACATACCTTTTACAGCCTTCTCGATAACCATTTCTGGCTTCTTTTGAATTAGCTTGTCAAAAGTAATTGACTTAATACCACCAGGAAAACCTGTGTGATTATAATAAGTCTTATCTGTTGTTTTATTACCGGTTACCGCTACTTTTTCTGCATTGATCACAACAATGTAATCACCAGTGTCAACATGCGGTGTATAAACAGGCTTATGCTTGCCACGTAGACGAAGGGCAATTTCAGATGCCAATCGACCCAAGGTTTTACCCGCTGCGTCCACTACGTACCAGTCACGCTTTACCGTTTCCGGCTTGGCACTGAATGTTTTCATTATCTTAATCCTAAAAATGTTCGTACTCTACGAAAGGCGGCAAATTGTACAGAAATACCTGCCTAGATACAAGCGACATGATAAACAAAATTCACTCTACTAGATACTGAATTTTCGATTAATACGCTTTTTCTTACTGGTGAGATAAAAAAAGACAAAAAAAAAGCGTAGCAGGGGGTGCTACGCTCAAAATATTTCCACCAAATGGGGATATAAAGGAGTCACAAATATGAACTAACTACTGTTAGAAACCATAAGATAAGCAAATTATAATATACTAAAACAAGGATTGCAAGAGTAATTCACTTCTTCCTTATAAAACCTCAGCCCCCTTTTATCTGTAGCCTCTCAACCACTATATTATCGACAAAATGGGAAGTGATGATTTCATCAATATCTTCTTTATTTTCATAGCGATACCAAACTTCCTCCGGGTACACAACCATAACGGGACCCAATCCACATCTATCCAGGCAGCCCGCGGTATTTACCCGAACACTCTCTTTACCGGATATACCCAGCGCCTTAATTTTTGCCTTTGCATACGCCCGCAACTCACTGGCAGCTGAATTTTCACAGCATTTACGGCCATCGGTTCTTTTATTTGTGCATATAAATGCGTGATGCTTGTAGTACGACATAATAAATACCAAAATCTAAAATAATTATTGATTATACAATGATAAAATCACTGCCAATGAAAAACAGCAACTCTCTCTCCGACACTGACTTATGCGTAATGTGCGGCATGTGCATACCACACTGCCCTACTTACAAACTCTACCAGACTGAAGCCGAATCACCGAGAGGACGAATTTCTTTAATTCAATCGATTAACAGCCAGCACTTATCACCGAGTAAAAAAATTATTCGTCATATCGATCATTGCCTCGGGTGCCTTAACTGCCAAACCATTTGCCCATCTCAAGTTCCTTTTGGCAAAATCATTGACGATTTTAGAACACAATACAGCTCATCTATACCAAAATCCCTGAGTAGTCGATCCATACTCAAGCGCACATTAAGCATAAATGGCCTGGAAAAACTCAAGCCCATTTTAAACATTCCTGTTTTGAAAAGCCTTCTACAGCCCTTGATGAGGCTAGCCAATGTACCGCTTATACAAACCAGGCATAAGACAGATAATCTTTTAAGCCTATACAAAACACAGAATACACCGTGTAGAGGCTCTATCCACTTGTTTACAGGCTGCATAGGAAAATTAACCGATGCTCAAACTATTTTAGATACTTGTTTTTTACTCAACAAACTCAGCTATGACGTTAAGATCAAACAAAATCAGCTATGTTGTGGCGCCACACACTTACATAATGGTCAGAAAAACGAGGCTAAGAAGCTTCAGCTTAATAATCAAATGACTTTTAACGCATTAGATAGCAAGGCCGTTTTATTTTTTAGCCCTGCCTGCGGAGAGTTACTAGAAAGCTCAAATAAATCGCTCATACGGGACGCGCGCTCCTTCATCTTTGAAGCGCTACAAGAACGGGACATAAAATTCTCACCCTTAAAATCACCTGTTGCACTGCATGAAAGCTGCGCTCATAGAAATCTCAGCGCTGATAAAAACCTAAACACTAAATTACTTAACTTCATTCCCGGGTTAGAAATTATCGAGTCGGATCAGCCGACTTTATGCTGCGGTGCCGGCGGGCTTCAGAGTATAAATTACCCCTCACAGGCTGCGACTCTATTGAAAGAAAAAATGGACAGTTTCGATCTATCAGAAGCAGATATTATTTTAAGTGACAATATAGGTTGCAGCTTGCATATAAGCGCTTCATTATCTACATATAATAAACAGCTGCATGTGCTGCACCCACTCAGCCTGCTTGCTCGCCAATGGCCTCAAGACAGCTAAACCAGGAACTCAGGGAACCCCGTAATGCGACATTTCAACCCTATTGACCAACTTATCATGCAATCGGACCATGCCTTACGTACGCTTTTCGGAGCTCCTGCAGTGACCGAAAGAGGCAACCCTGCTGATGGCATCAGTGATAGCGACATTACAGATGCAGAAAGAAAGCTGTCAGCCGCGTTAATGAGAGTCAATCATTCGGGCGAAGTTTCTGCACAAGCGCTCTATCAAGGCCAGGCATTAACTGCCCGACTGGAAGAAGTACGACACAGCATGGAGAGAGCGGCTCTTGAGGAAAACGACCACTTAGCATGGACAGAACAGAGACTGCATGAACTTTCCAGTCACAAGAGCATATTAAACCCAATTTGGTACTCGGGCTCATTTGCTATTGGCGCAGTTGCAGGTTTACTCGGTGATAAATGGAGCCTGGGCTTTGTAGCAGAAACGGAATATCAGGTAATAAAACATTTAGATGAGCATTTAGGTAAATTACCGGCTCAAGATGCCCGCAGTAAAGCGGTGCTTAAACAAATGAAAATTGATGAAGCACATCACGCAACTGTTGCTATAGAAGGCGGTGGTGCCGAACTACCATCACCTGTTAAAAAATTGATGTCCGCTATGTCAAAAGTTATGACAACTTCGGCGTATTACATATAAATACACCCCAATACTAGTTTTCTATACTGCTTTATCCAGGCTTACGACTTTCGACGAGGCAGGCACAGGTTTGGGCGGCTTTTTCTCACCGCCAACCTCAGCAGTCCACCGATTGATTTTTTCAAAAAGCAGCTCTTTATTAGCTGGTTTTTGAATATAGTCTTTAGCACCCAACTTTAAGCCCCAAACCTTATCGGAGCCCTGTTCTGTACCGCTTACAATAATGATGGGAATATGCTTTGTTGCTTCCTGACGGCTTAAATAACGAGTCGCCTGAAAGCCATTTATTTCAGGCATTACTATATCCATCAGGATAAGATCGGGCTTCACGTGCTTCGCCATTAAAATACCCTGCCTTCCGTTTTCAGCGGCATATGTTTTAACGCCTTGCGCATTCAGCATTTTTTCCATTGCATATAACTGCGTACGTGAATCATCCACAACAAGCACTGTTAGGCCGCTGCGTATTCGCATCTGAGGAGAGTTATCCGACTGGTTTGACTGGCCAAACCATCGACTTAGAATTTTATTTTTCATTTAACACGACTCAATTCGAGTTTCTTTTTACAACAAAACAAAGGCTATTGTTAGAGTATCTTTAATTTAGAAAACCAAACAATTAAGTAAAAACACGTACAACAATGATTTACTGATCGGGAAAGCTAATAGTAATTACCGGGCGATTATGCTCATCTTTATGGGAGCACAAATGCAGGTTAACTGGCTCTGGTTGCTTCTGCCCAGCTTCAGATGTGTTTGATATACGATAAACCCGAAAATCGTACTCCAGATCTTCAACCCGTCCATGCAATGCACTTGCAGCCATAAACAGCACATGCCTCAAACGCTGTAGCACAGCCAGCTCGTCATAAAATACGCCATCCGCGGCCTGTAAATCGACACAGTCCTGCCAAACATCGAGAGCCATATACACTGGACGCCTAAAGTTGAACAAGCGCGCCGTGCTCGTTACATCTCTTCGATCCGGGTTCAGATCAAGGTCTGGTTGTATGTTTTCGTCTGTAAGCATTAATACCGTGCCATTTACTGATTAGGGTGCTTAATTGTCACATGCGGCTGCTGTCCATCAGAACTAGCGATCAACAGTAGCGTTGTTTGCTCAGGGCGGTGCAGCTCTGCACCATTCGGTACACGATGAATATTAAATTCACATTCCAAATCGACTACTCTGCCATGTAACGCACTGGACGCCATAAACAACACATGTCTTAATCTCTGCAAGACAGACAATTCGTCTTTAATTCGCCCATTAGCGTCAACCAACTCTACACAGTCCTTCCAAACACTATCCGACATATACACAGGTCGATTAAAGTTAAATAGCCTCGCTGTGCTACTTACATCCCGCTGCGTAAGCGGTGCTTCTTGAAGTTGCGCGTTACTTTGCATTCATTACCACCAAAACACCTGTACCGTAAGTTTAATATTTAAGCCTGAAAATCACTGTTAAACTCATCACAAAAGGCTGAGCTTTAATCTTTCTAACACTTAACTTTATAAGTTTTAGTATTTATATCTACTTTATCAAGGGTTATTGTAAAACACTTCTATTAATTTCAATTAGCATAGCTGCCGCAGGCAGTACTATGAATAATCCTTATTATATCTCACATACACAAATATAAAACCACTCAAACGAGCTAGACACTAGAAATCTCGATTTCTTCATGCACTTCCAACCCCAGCTGTATTTCATGCAATACAGCTTCTAAATATGGCTTTATTTCATTAGTCTGTAGCTGGTTCCAGGACGCTCCCTCGACCCAGCCAAATAAAGATACTTTCAACTGGTTCTCACACCTGATTTGCTGCTCTATATCAAAAATCAGGCGTTTATATTCCTCCATTGTCGGCGATAGCGTCATGTAATCGAACAATTGCTGCAATGGTAAAAACCAGGAACAACGACTGACATCAATACCCAAATCTGTCGCTAACACACTTGAAGAGACCTCGTTTGCACCATCCACCCACAGGCGAAAAGACATTGTCTGTAGCGAATGATACAACTCCTCGTCAGATATTAAAAAAACCTTTAGATTTTGCACATTTGCCTGATATTGCACATCCGAATAGTGCCATATACCTGTTTTTAAAAATTCATATAATCGAATATGGTTCAAAAACTGAGTTTTATGCAATTGATCCAATACAAGAACTGTCTCCTCTGCCTCGCTTTGCGCACACGCCTCGGTCAGCACCCTGTCAAAAGCATCAACCGGCGGTTCTTCTACAATTTCCTCGCCTTCCTGAATGCGTATAATTTGCGGTACAGGCTTATCTTTACCAAATTCATAATAAAGCACCTGCTCTGCACCAAGTACATATGCTAATGAATTTGCAAAGGCCGTACGCCTTCGTCCACAATCGCCATCTATATGCAAACAGCAAATAGATTCTATGGGGTTAGTCAAAAAACAACGCACGGCATGATCATAACTCTCATCAGAGGTAAAACCATGTTGTGAAAGTAAAGGTTTAAGTGGAAACATAGTCGCAATATACTAATTGATAATCAATTTTAAGACTGCCGTAGAAGCACAATAGTTTCAAGAAAAAGCGTATCCTCAAGAAAAATAACAATAGGCACAATATATATGTCTGATACACAGGACCTCACATTACTAATTCGCGGACATGTACCCATTATTACAATTGAGAGCCATGAAGAAAAAAGAGCCTTAGAACTCGTAACTAAAGCGAGCCAGGTCGATTATTTACCCACATTTAAATGGACTATTACCGACGGCATACAACGAATTGATTTAAGCCTGGATCCGCAACGTCACGTTGCTGACCCACAAGATGCGTTAAAACACATAAAAGCATCCGCGCTACAGGCTGCTTATATATTTTTAGACTTCGAGCCATACTTAAGTGACCCTATTAATATCCGTTTAATTAAAGAAATCGCCATGAAATTTGATGGCGATAAAGGCAAGTTAATATTTATTAGCCACCGCCTAACCTTGCCCGACAATCTAAAATCACTTGCTGCCAACTTTGCTTTAAACCTACCTGACAATAACACGTTGCAACAAATGATTAGAGAGGAAGCGCAGCAGTGGCAAGCCAGCAACAACAATAAAGTCCGCACCGACCGAGACACGCTGCAACGACTAACTAAAAACCTAAGCGGTTTAACTCACCGCGATGCCAAGCGGCTAATTAGAAACGCCATCATTGACGATGGTGCAATAACAGAGTCGGATTTACCCGAGGTCATGCAAGCCAAGTACAAATTACTCAATCAGGACAACATACTTTCATTTGAATATGACACGGCTCACTTCTCCGACCTGGGCGGCATGAAAAAACTAAAAAGGTGGCTGGATCAACGAGGTGTCATTTTCAATCAGGGTGCAGAGCCCCGTACTAATAAATTCGACACTCCGAAAGGAATTTTATTACTTGGCGTTCAGGGCTGCGGAAAAAGCTTGGCCGCAAAAGCGGTTGCTGGTATCTGGGGCCTGCCCTTATTGCGTTTAGATTTTTCTCGACTCTATGATAAATATATTGGTGAAACAGAAAAAAATTTACAACAAGCGCTCCACACAGCCAAAATTATGTCGCCATGCGTATTATGGATTGATGAACTAGAAAAAGGTATTTCTTCCGGTAGTGATGATAACGGAACATCCAAACGATTACTTGGCTCCCTACTGACCTGGATGGCGGAAAAAACATCCCATGTTTTTGTTGTTGCAACAGCCAATCAAATAGAAGCCCTACCACCAGAATTAATTCGCAAAGGCCGTTTAGATGAAATCTTTTTTGTCGATCTTCCTAAGCATCCAGATAGAATAGATATTTTCAGAATACATTTTGAAAAACGTGAAATTAAACATGATGACATTGATATAGAAAAACTCGCTGCGGCCAGCGAAGGCTTTTCAGGATCGGAAATTGAACAGGCCATTGCTTCAGCGGTGTACACCAGTTACAGCAAAGAAAAAACCATCAATACCGAAATCATGCTAGATGAACTGAGTTACACAAGCCCGCTTTCCACTGTTATGGCCGAAAAAGTAGAGCGCTTACGTCAATGGGCACAATCCAGAACGGTGCCCGTTGATTAAACAAATAGCATAAATTTAAAACTCATGCGAAACACTAAATTTATGCTGTAAATTGCGTAAAAATAAATACACCCAGGGCCATATTATGGCACCGATTAAACTGGGCAAGAAATACAGTTGCAAGCTCGGTGCATGCCCAACCAAACCATATACCCAAAGTACAAGAACCTGCTTAATTAGCAACAACACAAAGACAACTAATGCCTGTTGAACTAATGAAAAAACTCTAATCCTTTGATATTCAAGCTGCAAAACAAAAGCAACAATAACAAGACCTAAAGCATGTTGCCCGAGAATCGCGCCCTGTGTCACGTCCAGTAACAACCCCAAACACCACGCTATTGTTACACCGATTTTATCGGGCATTGCCAATATCCAATACATAACAACCAGTGTAACGAATTCAGGTCGCACAAAAGTCAACCACTCGGGCAAAGGTAGCATGTGCAGCATTAGAGCAAATACCATGGTTGGCACTATGAGCTTATAACTACTTTTAGTCCGCATCGGATTCTTCATCTTTAATGATCGTGGACTTCTGCCCCAACATCAAAACATCCTTAACGGGTGGGTTATGCCATACCAACAAAACTTCACGACTACGGTCGAGATGGGCGACAGGCTCGGCTAAAACAATTGAAAAAGATTCCCCAATGGGGCGCTCAATTGAAACAATTTCTCCAACTGGATAATTAGGCGGAAAGCGCCCACCTAAACCTGATGAGAATATTTGATCGCCTATTTTTAAATCTGCATTATGCGGAATATAGCGCAGCTCTAGTAACTGTGAATTACCTGTACCAAATGCAGTGCTTCGCAAACCACTTCGGTTCACCTGAACAGGAATCGCATGACTCGGATCAGATACCAACAAGGCAGTAGACGAGTACTCACCCAGGTGAACAATTTGCCCCATAACTCCATGCGCATCGATAATTGACTGACCAATATACACTTCGTGCTTACGACCCTTATTTAAAATAACTTGTTGCTTGTATGGATCAAGGTCAATAGATAATATTTCCGCCACCAAAACCAGCTCACCAATTTTGGTCTGCGCACTCAGCATTTTTCGTAAGCGAGCATTCTCTTTTTCTAGCACGCTCAACTTTTGTAAATTAACGCGCGCACGTAGCCTCTGTTCTTCTAGCTTATGCTTTTCATCTAACAAATCCTGGCGAGCAGAAAGTGACTCATCACTCCAGCGAATAAACTGGGAAGGCAAATTAATGGTATATCGTAAAGGGTAAATAATATAACTTTCGATGTTACCGCGCACTGTTTCTAAATGCTGCCAACGATGATCGGCAATCATAACAACAATAGAAATCACCACCAGAATAATGGTGCGTAATGTAACGGATGGACCCTGTAAAAATAACGGCTGCATTAACGGTTCACAAGGACAAATATATTAAACAAAACATAAGCGGGCATAGTACCCGCTTTACTATTCAACTGCGAAGAAATCGCCGCCATGCTCATCAATTAGCTCAAGTACACGACCGCCACCACGAGCAACACAAGTTAATGGCTCTTCAGCCATAATAACGGGCAAACCAGTTTCTTCCATTAACAAGCGATCCAGGTCTCTTAATAGTGAACCGCCACCCGTAAGTACAATGCCACGCTCGGCAACGTCTGCACCTAATTCAGGCGGGGTTTGCTCCAGAGCCGTTTTTACTGCACTCACAATACCGTGCAACGGTTCTTGTAATGCCTCTAAAATTTCATTGCTGTTTAGGGTAAAGCTTCGAGGTATACCTTCGGATAGATTACGACCCTTAACTTCAATTTCCAGTAAATCCTTACCCGGATATGCCGAACCTATTTGATGCTTAATTCTTTCAGCCGTTGCTTCACCAATTAATGTTCCATAGTTACGACGTACATAAGAGATAATACCTTCATCAAAAGTATCACCGCCAATTCGTACCGAAGCAGAATAAACGATGCCATTTAATGAAATAACCGCAACTTCAGATGTGCCACCACCGATATCCAGAACCATAGAACCCCGAGGCTCATCCACTGGCATACCCGCACCTATCGCCGCAGCCATAGGCTCTTCAATTAAATAAACTTTTCGTGCACCAGCACCGGCTGCAGATTCTTTAATCGCTCGGCGCTCAACCTGAGTTGCACCACAAGGCACACAAATAAGTACACGTGGACTCGGTCGAAACATGGCGCTTTCATGAACTTTACGAATAAAATGCTGAAGCATTTTTTCAGTAATATGGAAATCAGCAATTACGCCATCTCGCATTGGGCGAATGGCTGTAATATTTAATGGCGTACGGCCAAGCATGCGCTTAGCCTCATGGCCATAAGCTTCAATTGCCTTAGCACCATTGCCGCTACGATTCTGGCGTATTGCTACAACTGAGGGCTCATCAAGAACAATGCCTTTTTCTCGTGCATATATCAGCGTATTCGCTGTACCGAGGTCGATAGAAAGGTCGTTGGAAAACATGCCGCGAAAGCGTTTTAGGAACATTCGTGTATTAGCTCATCATATTTGTTGTAAATAGTGTTAAGGCTTCTGGTGTTAGCCGCAACCTTGAACACTTTAGATTAATTAGCGGTACTCTAACAACGCGTGCTGTTTAGGGCAAGCTTACAGGTGGCTTCAAATCGCATAATATGCTAATTTTGCGCGGTTTTTAACGCTTTTGGCGACTTCGGAAATAAATTCCTGTTACTCTTGCGTTTACCCTTGGTAAAGAAGCCAAACTGGTACAAGAAGAAACACCGAATAAAATCGACACCGACACCACACCCCGGCAACAACACACGCGGAGAAATATATGTCATTGGGACCCGATGATGTGAAGAACATTGCACACTTAGCACGCCTTGATATAGACGAAAAAAATATCGAGGGCTACGCGAGCAGCTTATCCAGTATTTTAGGATTGGTTGAGCAAATGAATGAAGTTGATACCACTAACGTAAAACCGATGGCTCACCCAATGGATGTTAGCCAGCGTTTACGCGCCGATGAAGTTCTGGAAGACAACCAGCGCGACAACTTTCAAAAAATTGCACCTAAAACTGAAGATGGCCTGTATTTAGTGCCTCAGGTTATTGAATAATATTTAAGTAGCTTCAGGCAATTAAGCCATCCAGCAATACTATATGACCGAATTTAAGAGACACGAATATGTATCACACTAAAACACTGAGCGAATTAAGCGCCATGCTCGAAGCTGGTGACGTCACCTCAGTGCAGCTTACCGAACATTTTTTACAACGCATTAAAGAATACGATGCTGAAATTAATAGCTTTGTCACTGTAACAGAAGAACAGGCTCTAAAAGCAGCTGCCGCAGCTGACGAGCAGCGTAAATCAGGCAATGCAGGCCCTCTGACTGGCATTCCATTTGCTCACAAAGATATCTTTTGCACCAAGGACGTTAAAACAACTTGTGGCTCTAAAATGCTCGATAACTTTGTATCGCCGTACGATGCAACCGTAGTAGAAAAAATGCAGCAAGCCGGCATTATTATGCTGGGTAAAACCAATATGGATGAATTCGCCATGGGCTCATCTAATGAGACCAGCTTTTATGGTGCTGTGAAAAACCCATGGAATACAAAAGCTGTTCCAGGCGGTTCGTCTGGTGGTTCTGCAGCATCTGTTGCCGCACGTTTAACACCCGCCTCAACCGGCACAGATACCGGCGGATCGATTCGCCAACCCGCATCTTTCTGTGGTATCACAGGCTTAAAACCGACTTATGGCCGTGTATCTCGATATGGCATGATCGCCTTTGCATCTAGCCTGGACCAGGCAGGGCCGATGGCTCAAAGCGCAGAAGACTGCGCACTATTATTAAATGCCATGTCTGGTTTTGATCCGCGCGACTCCACCTCTCTTGAAGAAGAAGTACCGGACTACACAGCAGATTTAAATAAACCACTTGATGGTTTGCGCATTGGCTTACCTAAAGAATATTTTGGCGAAGGCCTAAGCGATGAAATAAACACGGTCGTGCAAAAAGCTATAGAAGAGTACAAGGCTTTAGGTGCAGAGATTATAGATATCAGCCTACCCAATACGCATTTAGCTGTACCTGTTTATTATGTAGTAGCACCTGCGGAATGCTCTTCAAATTTATCTCGTTTTGACGGCGTACGCTTTGGCTACCGCTGTGAAGACCCTAAAGATCTGGAAGATTTATATAAGCGTTCACGTGGTGAAGGGTTTGGTGAAGAAGTTAAACGCCGCATTATGGTAGGTGCTTACGCTTTATCAGCCGGATATTACGATGCCTACTATATTAAAGCGCAACAATTACGCCGGATGATCTCGGATGATTTCACCCAGGCATTTGAAAAAGTTGATGTCATCATGGGGCCAGCAGCACCAGAGACTGCATTTAATATTGGCGAAAAAACTGACGATCCTATCTCTATGTATTTGTCAGACATTTACACCATTGCGGTTAACCTGGCTGGCTTACCTGGAATGAGCGTGCCCGCTGGCTTTAGCAATAACATGCCGGTTGGCTTACAAATTATTGCCAAGCATTTTGATGAAAGCCGATTATTAAATGTAGCGCATCAATATCAGCAACAAACAGATTGGCACACGCAAATACCTGAAGCATTCAAATAAACCGCACAGTTAATGAATAGCTTTTGCGTTAAGAACAATATTTAAGAGGCATTCTTATGGAATGGGAAACCGTAATCGGTTTAGAAATACACGCACAACTGCGTACTAAAAGTAAAATTTTTTCATCGGCATCTACCGCTTATGGTGCGGAACCGAATACCCAGGCCTGCGCAGTTGATTTAGGGCTGCCTGGTGTTTTACCTGTATTAAATGCAGAAGCCGTCCGTATGGCTGCAAAGTTTGGCCTGGCGACTAACTCTCATGTTAGTAAGCACTCTGTATTCGCCAGAAAAAATTATTTCTACCCTGACCTTCCAAAGGGTTATCAAATATCACAAATGGATTTACCCATTGTTGGTGAAGGTAAACTTGAGATTGATCTGGAAGACGGCACTAAAAAAACCATCGGCATTACACGCGCTCACCTGGAAGAGGATGCAGGCAAATCTTTGCATGAAGACTACCACGGCATGACAGGTATAGATTTAAATCGTGCTGGCACACCTTTGTTAGAAATAGTTTCTGAACCAGATATGCGCTCGGCCAAAGAAGCGGTCGCCTACATGAGAAAAATTCACTCGCTGGTTCAGTATCTGGAAATCTGTGACGGAAATATGGCCGAAGGTTCTTTTCGCTGCGATGCCAATGTTTCTGTTCGCCCTAAGGGACAAAAAGAGTTCGGTACACGCGCCGAATTAAAAAACATTAACTCATTCCGTTTTGTAGAACGCGCAATTAATATTGAAGTAGAACGCCAAATTGATTTGATTGAAGACGGCGGTGCAGTTGTTCAGGAAACCAGACTTTACGATGCCGATAAAAATGAAACACGTTCAATGCGATCTAAGGAAGAAGCAAATGATTACCGCTATTTTCCTGACCCCGATTTATTACCTGTAATCATTGACGATGCCTATCTGGAAGAAGTGCGCAAAACCCTGCCCGAATTACCTGCTGAAAAAGCCGCACGATTTGTAGCCGACCTGAGCCTCAGTGATTACGACGCAGGAATCCTTACTGCATCCCGTCAACTGGCCGATTATTTTGAATCAGTAGTAAAAGAATCAGTTGACGCGAAGATGGCCGCCAACTGGATGCTCGGTGATGTCTCTGCGCGTTTGAATAAAGAAGACTTAAGCATTGAGCAATGCCCAGTTTCAGCGATAGACTTAGCCGGCATGTTAAAACGTATTGCCGACAATACAATCTCTGGAAAAATCGCTAAAGATGTATTCAATGGCATGTGGGCAGGTGAAGGTGATGCCGATACAGTTATCGAAAATAAAGGCTTGAAACAAATCACCGATGACTCTGCGATTGAAAGCATCATCGATGAAGTAATTACCAACAGCCCAAACCAACTTGAGCAATATCGTTCTGGTAAAGATAAATTATTTGGCTATTTTGTAGGCCAGGTAATGAAGGCATCGCAAGGTAAAGCGAACCCCGCGCAGGTTAACAAAATGCTTAAAGATAAACTAAACGGCTAACCATTATGTCCGACGATGATTTACTGCACCGATTTGTGATTGAGAACACCCGCGTACGCGGTGAAATAGTTCACCTGAACAATAGCTGGCAAACGGTACTTGGACGCTACAACTACCCCGAAAATGTAAAAAATATTTTAGGCGATGCCTTTGCAGCCTGCGCTTTATTATCTGCCACAATTAAATACGACGGCTCATTAATTTTACAAATTCGTGGTGACGGCCCTCTACATTTATTGGTTGTACAGGCCACTTCAAATGGAGCCTTACGTGGACTTGCGCGCTGGAAAGGTGACGTACCCGCAGAAGGCCTAAATGAAATTTTCGGCAATGGGCAGATGGTTATGACTATTGAACCTCCTAAAGGCGAACCTTACCAGGGCATTATAAGCTTACAAGGCGCAAACATTAAAGATGCTATAGAGAATTATTTCACACAATCAGAACAGTTAAATACTCGTTTATGGCTAGCTACAAACAACACTGCCTGCACAGGTTTTTTGCTACAAGAGTTACCTGACACTAACAATCAATCCAGCGATACAAACGAGGATAAGAATAACTGGGAGCACTCTGTTCATTTGGCCAACACCTTAACTAAAGATGAGCTGCTATCTTTATCTACAAAAGAAATTTTATATCGCCTGTTTCATGAAGATGACATTCGATTATTTAAACCTACGCCATTAAGTTTTAAATGCGGCTGTTCAATTGAGCGCATAAATAAGGTCATTATTTCTTTAGGGATTGATGAAGCCAGAAGCATTATAAGTGAGCAAGGTAATATTCACGTTGATTGTGAATTCTGCAATGCAGAATATATTTATAACCTGACAGATATTGAAGAATTATTTGCAAACAGTATACACTCATCCTCCACACAGCATTAGGGACGAACACAATGCCAGTACACCATAAGTTTTCTCCTGTAGAAAAAAACTTAACCATTACTGTTTCAGAAAATTTTAACTTTGATCTACATGCAAATTTTCGAGAGACTTACCGAGAAATTACACCTGCCGAAGTTTCAACAGTTACGGTAAACTTAAACCGAGCTACATATATGGACTCATCTGCGCTCGGCATGTTGCTATTATTAGATGAACACTTCGCAGATATTAAAATAAACCTTGAGCAGTGCTCTGCCGCTATACGATCCGTATTAAATATCGCTAACTTTGAGCGGAAATTTAATATTTCATAGGGCATAAAAAAACCTATAGCTGTTTGTAAACAACTTATAGGCTCGAATAATCTTTATACCTAATTTAACTAGTCATTAACAATAGGTATTTTTATATAATGCACGCCGTTAGACTCCGCTTTAGGTAATTTACCTGCTGTCAAGTTCACCTGCACTCCCTGGTAAATTAATCTTGGTAATTGCAATTTTGCATCGCGCTTATTCATGAATGACACATAGTCGTCTTCATTTCTAGACGCAGGTAAATCAACATTAGAAAGTTTACTTTCGCCAATAGTTGTAAATGTTTGCAAATCTCTGTTTCCCGGATAATCATGACCCGGAAAAACTTTAGTATCATCGGGAAGCGTATATAGCTTCTTAGTTACTGAAGCAAATAAATCTTTTGCACTTCCCTTTGGAAAATCACATCTACCTGTACCAATACTCGGCACAAACAGGGCATCACCTGTAAATAAATTATTTTCGATTTTATACGTAGTACATGCTGGCGTATGACCTGGAGTATGCAACACTTCAATATTGATAGTACCTGCTGTCAGCTTATCGCCATCGCTCACCAATATATCAAAGTCACTGCCACTGGTATCGAAATCATCTGCGAAATTAAACACCTCTTTAAATGTTGACTGTACCGTTTTAATTGCAGAACTAATTACCAATGGTGCCTTATACTTTTCTTTTAAGTGCTGCATTCCACTAATGTGATCTGCATGTATATGCGTATCTAACACATAATGTAATTGCAGATTATTCTCTGCGATAAAAGCATCCAGTGCCTGTAAGCTACTGGTATATGTTCTCCAGCCAATGGTGTCTAAATCTAGCACAGGATCAAAAACCACAGCATCTTTTGACGATGTGTCATACACAAGATGTGTAAGTGTAAATGTTTGTTCATCAAAAAATGTTTTTACTTCAAGCATGACTCTGTCCTATAAGTATCATCGGATATAAATGACTTACTGAAACATGAGTATAGACAGATATTTTCTATTTTCACGCTATCATGAACTCCTTCATAACCGTAACTTCGTTTAATCTCTCAACCAGTTAAGCACGGCGCTCTCTAATTGCGTAGCATGATCTCGATTACTAAATAAATGATCAGCACCTTCAATATCAACAAGACACCGATTACCCTGTGTATAAGCAAGTATTTGTTCTGCGGCTTCCGTACCAACCAACTCGTCTTCACCTGCACGAGCAGCTAAAACATCAAGATCAAAGCCTGTCATTTGCTTCGACATATCATATGACTCTACATCATCCACAAAACTGGGTTTAACCGGATGCGCCCTACCGGCCACACTAATTTCCGCATCCTTACCTTGCTCCAGCAATGGCATTGCGGAGCCAAAGTGATGCAACACATGCGCTGGAAAGGCTGGGGATGCCAGTGTTACCACTCTCTTCACAGCCCTTAAGGAAGCATTATCCAGCTGCGCTGCCGCAAGGCTAGCTGTTCCTCCCATACTGTGCCCTAGCAATAAACTGGGAGGTTTGTAGTGTTTAGACAAAAATTCAGCTGCACAGGCAATATCTTCGATCATGCTGCGAAAGTGCGTCTCCGCAAATTCCCCTTCGCTATCTCCGAGACCAGTAAAATCAAACCTGAGTACGGCTATTCCGTTGCGGGCTAGTCCTCGGCTTAATCGAGCCGTGGTGATCGTCTGCCGTGTACAAGTGAAACAATGACTCATCAAGGCATACTCCAAAGGCTCAACCCCCTCTGAATAGTCCAGAGTAGCCGCCAATGCTTGCCCATTGTGTCCGGGAAATAGAAGCTGTCTAGATTGAACCCTGTAGTTTCGTGACATAATTAATGCATTAACCTTTTTTATGGCAAAATCACTTTAAATCGATGAATGGCAACTCATACCTTATCAATAATACAAGTTAACACCAATATGCGTGAATGATTTTAATTATTAAAAACAATATGTTACGTGGCTCACAAGATAACTGCATTAATCATCGCTAAAATAAGTAGAATTAATTCACAAATTCACCTAATTAGGGGTTCTATTGCGGTATAAAATTACTATATAATCGCGCCGTCTGGAGATAAAGCCAATAAATGGCCATCTCATGAAATTCTATATCTGTAAACGTCCGCATAAAAAAAACAAAAATGGGCTGTTAGAAATACAGAATTTATTACTTTTTAAGGAAACTCCTATGTCTAACTCAGCAAAAGATGCGGATTGCGGCAAATATGCCTATGCAATCACTCAAACCGGCTTTAAAGGCGGTATGATCGTTGATGATAACGGTGATGTTGTACAAATCACTGAAGCTCACATTAAAAACGCGATGGATCAGGTACATGAAGCCTGGGACGCTAATCGCGAGACTAAACAGTCTATTCTTCGCTAGTCGGCTCTGGCAGACTAACTTAGAAAGTATTCATACCAAATGAATACTAAAAACCTCCTTCGGGAGGTTTTTTTATGCCCTCGATTAATGTCTGTTGAAGACCTCAATGATTCAACTTCGCTGCCACTTTATGCTTTGTCTGCAAAAAATCTTTATGTGATACATGAATCAAATCACTGATACGTCGTACCATATGCTCTTCATGTTTATCTAACTCATTATCTGCATAGGCCACCACCCAAAGGGACTCAATTAATTTAATCTTTTGTGGCTGTGAATAATGCTGTGTAATCAGCGTTGTAAACTGATGATAATCTGTAGCCTGATGTTTCTCTTCTTCAGCTAATTCATAAAGCTCATTAATTTCCGCTTCAGACAATTCCAATTGTCTGGTTAATGCCTGTTTTACGGCGTCTACTTCAGACTCATTAATCTCATCATCCTGAAAAACCATTTCAATGAGCAGTGCTGCTGCCGCCAAATTTAGCTGATGTTCGTCCATGCCATTATTATTACTCACAGACATAAAATTCTTTTCAAAAAATGCTTGTATTTTTTTTAACATATTTAAAATCTCTTTATTTCTATCTCAATAGTTTTTCTTTCCAGAAAAAAACTCATCATGTAAAAATTAATACTAATTTAAAGCTCCAGCAATAATAAAGCCAATGAAAATTAGATTAGGACAAGTCAAACGCCATAATAACTTAAGCTTATCTTGCTGTTTAATACAATTTTTATATTTTACAAACAAACCTACAACAAAACCAAACTAAGATTCGCAGCTAGTCACTTAAGTATATCAGTCTGGAGTTCTCTTTAATGAAGACGATAAAACTTATAAGCTATTCCACATGCCTGATGATTGTTGCAACTGCAGCAATTCCAAATATTGCCAATGCAGGCATAATTTACAAAGATGGTGATAAGTACCTGAAAATTGGTGGTCGCATCCAAATGCAATATCACACAGCCGACCCAGATGCTGGTCAAAAAACAGATGATATCTTCTTCCGTCGCTTACGCCCTTACATTGAAGGCAGCCTGTACAAGAACTGGAAAGGAAAAATCCAGTGGGATATGGGCAATGCTGATGACACTAACGAACTTTCCATTAAAGATGCCTACATGCAGTACAAAACTGAATCAGGAATTAAAATCAGCATTGGTAATAAGATGTTTCCATTCTCTCGCGAGCAATTGACTTCATCTAAAAAGCAACAGCTTGTAGAACGTACTTTTGTTGGCGACCACAACTATGGTACACCAGAACGCAATATGGGTATTCATTTTGAAGGTGCTAGTTCAGATAAGCTCTTTACCTGGGGCGCCGCAATTACTCAAGCCAATATAGACCCCGATAAAAATAAGCTAGATTTTGACACGCCCGCAAACGCAAACAGTGACTTTAATGAAGGTTACATGCTTGGTGGCCGTGCAGAAATGAGTTTTGGCGGTAAGGTAGGTTTTGATCAGGGTGATTTTAGTGGCCCGTCAAGATCAAGTATTGGCATTGGTGCATACAGCTGGAGCAATGATAATGATAACAACACAGCCACTGCAGATAAACCTGATATCGATTCAGTAACTGGCCTGGAAATGTCTGCTGCTTACCGCGGAAACGGCCTGTCTGTTGATGCACAAATTAACTCTTTTGATGCAGACACCGTTCTTCCGGTATTCACTGGCGGTATGTACAAAAACGGCACGACCAAACTAACATCAGCATCCGTTGAAGCGGGTTATATGGTTTCACCTAAAACATTAGAGCTAGTATTAGGCTACCAGACTCAAGACGCTGATAATTATGCCGATGCATGGAACCGTACATCTATTGGTGCAAACTGGTTTATAGAAAAACATAAAATCAAAGTACAGCTAGCATATCGCATGGGCGAAAACCTGAAAGGCACTACTGGTAATGATGAAAATGAACTATTTCTTCAGACTCAATATGTATTCTAAGAAGAAACAACACCTGTCAATATCCAGCAATTATCTTGCCCATAACTTAACACTCTAAGTATGGGCAAGATTTTTTAAAGAAAAAAACCAGCATTAATTTAAAATTAAATCATTACTGCCCCGTTAACTCGTCATATCTGCGAAGGCAGGAGTCTAGCGGCATTGAAAAGCGTAAGGACACTGGATACCTGCCTTCGCAGGTATGACGATGTCGTGTTTATTGTTTTCATGTCTATTTAAATAGTCATCATCTGCATGTCCCGTTATATGTGAGATGCACATACGGTTTACAAAAGTTAACGAGACAGCAATGAATCATCCTCTGCACTGAACCTCAGTCATTCAGCCACAAAGCTTATTCACCTAATTAACTGAAAACCAGAAATCTATATTCTTATCTAAAAACTCATTTACTGGCATATAATGTGAGCCATCACAGGAAAAATTCAATCCCACGAGTCCATTCATTATATTTAACGATGCTGCTCGCAAATAAATTGTTTCATCTGTTTCTCTCAATGCTTTAAATACGCCCAGAACTTTAGTGATCATGAATGCATCTATTGCGGCATCGTCAGGGTATGGTGATTTTGTATACAGAAGACTAATATCTGGACTGATTAATTCTGAAAGCTGATGCACCCGATATCGATAAGGATCCGTATAAGGCCACAAACTTGCACGTGAGCTTGAAAAATGTAGCTTTGCATGGAAAACACCTTTCTCCACCAATAGCATTTCAGTTACACTCAGCACCTCATTAATATGATGATCCATGACGCTCTTACTTCGAGTCTGTTGAAACAGCCCACTTCTAATTGAAGGGTCGCCTTTCATCTGCATCCATTCCTGAATTTGATTTCCCCCAATATTCTTTAACGGAAGGTCCTGTAAATCAAAATCGGCTGCAATATACCCAACTACTTTCTTGTCTAATTTCACGCAATGCAACGCAGTTATGCAATGCGTTTGCATGACTTTATCTAAGTACACATCACTTAACGTAAAATCAGAGCCAACGCCTTTATTCATAAAATTAAAATAAGGACGGTGAGATAAATCCTGTGAAACAGTAGATTCATCAATACTGTGATTTGAAATATTGCTACTGTACTGGCAACCAGTGGTATCAATGGCATATAGTAATCGGTAGTGCTTATCCGTTACACGACGTGATGTAGAGATGAGCTTTTTTAACTCGTCATCTAATAGTTCTCGATCATGCCAGACTTGTGCACAACGCAGTGAAAGCAAACACATACTTTCCAGTAAAATGTTTTCAATAAAACTCCTCTGTTGATCAATTGCACTCTCGAGCCATCCCATACCATTACACACCCATAAATTTTATCTAATAACTATCTGCAGATAACATGCCAATAGGTTGTGAAGTGAAACTGAAGATAAAATAGATCTCTTACTATTGACATCCACAGTTAACGCTGCTTTTTGGTGCGATTTAAATCTAAGCGCACATAATTGGTCTTTCTTAGGGTTCTCATCAACAAGGTTTATGTATTTAAACAGGTGTTTAATTTTTACAAATAGTTTTCCCGCTTAATTATTTTATATCTCTGGCACGATAAATGCTGAATGCTCTATTGTAGATCAACCAATTATCTTGTTTTGGCAAAGGCGCCTTTACAACAGGCTTATTAAGCATGTTGGAAAGGCGCCTTTTTATTTGGAAACGAAAACCATATGTCGCTGCATGCAGTTGCAATACAGAACAACACAAACCCAGATGCTTTCGAATATATTGTCGTTGGTACAGGTCCTGTTGGCATGCATTTTATTCAGGAACAGTTAAAACTAAACAGCAGCTCAAGTATTGCTTTGTTTGGTGATGAACCCTGGGATCCCTATAACCGATTACAACTTTCTTCTTTAGTATCCGGTGATATTAAAGAGAATTCTTTATACAACGCCAATGATCTAGATAAACAAAGCAATATCACAACCTTTTATAACAATCGGATAGTAGAAATAAACCGTATAAGAAAAGAGGTGACAGATTCATTAGGCAATAAATACTTCTATGGAAAGCTTATACTCGCTACAGGATCAAGGCCCCGTATTCCCCTTATAGAAGGTATTCGTCTAAAAAATGTTTTTACCTTCCGAGATTTAAGTGATGCTCAATCACTAATGAGTAGAAGTGTTAGAACTAAAAAAACAGTTGTTATTGGCGGCGGCCTTCTAGGATTAGAAGCCGCAAGAGCAATGCAAAGGTTTAACACTGAAGTCCATATTATCGAACATAGCAGCTGGCTCATGTTCAATCAACTTGATAATAGAGGCGGAGGATATCTTAAACAATATATTGAATCACTTGGAATTTATGTTCACACCAATGAGCGCATTCAAAAATTAGCAGGTCTAGATAAAGTTGAAGGTGTATTACTTAGTAACGAGACTCTAATTGAATGTGACACTGTTATTATTGCAGCAGGTATTGTTTCTAATAATGAGCTAGCTAAAGAATCCGGAATAAATTTTGGTAAAGGAATTACAGTAAACGATCATTTGCAAACCAATGATCAGAACATTTACGCTATTGGCGAATGCGCAGAACATAATCACAAATTATATGGGCTGGTTGCACCGGGTTATGAACAGGCCGCTGTACTAGCTCATCACTTTAATGGTGAAGATGCAAAATACAAAGGCTCTACCGCATCAACCAATCTGAAAGTGCTTAATTATCCTGTGTTCAGTGCGGGAGACACGGGACTCGCTGCCCGTGCACGAGAGTGTTTTATTTATCAGGATCATGAGAAAGAAATTTATAGAAAATTAGTTGTTATTAATGGCCGAATAAGAGGTGCAATAGGTATAGGTGAGTGGCCTGGCGTACAACGCATCCAGGAAGCTGCTGAACATCAACGCAGAGTTTGGCCATGGCATTTAAAACGTTTTATAAATGACGGTGTTCTCTGGAATGATTCATTATCTGAAAGCGTCCTGGATTGGCCATCAACGGCAGTTGTCTGTAATTGCACAGGTGTTACACGTGGCGACTTAAGCAATGCGATGAGCAAGGGATCCACTACTGTTATTCAACTAGCAAAGTCTACTGGCGCATCAACTGTATGCGGTTCATGTAAACATCTTGTAACAGATTTTGCTGGTGGTAATGCCACACCCGAACCAACTAAAGGTTTTAAATTCTTACTTGTAGCATCAATACTCGCACTCATTACTGCCTTTGCAGCCTTATTTTTACCTTCCTTAAATTACAACGATAGCGTTAAAGCTGATTTTCTGTTCGACAGCCTCTGGCGCGACACTTTATATAAACAGATAAGTGGATTTAGTTTACTCGCTTTCTCATTATTTATTTCAGTCATTTCGATACGTAAACGAACAAAGAAAATTTTGAATTTATGGGATTATGCCTACTGGCGTTTAATGCATGTAGCCATAGGTACGATTTTGATTGGCATCCTCCTCGCACACACAGGCTTTCGCATGGGCAACAATCTAAACTTTTATTTGATGCTTGTTTTCTGTTGCCTGTTACTAATTGGTTCAATCGCCAGCCTGGTCATCAGCTATGAACATAACTTACCTCGACGTGTAGCAAAGCAAGTGCGTAGCTATGCCGTTTGGTCACACATTCTTTTGTTATGGCCTCTCCCAGTTTTGTTGGGATTTCACATTCTTAAAACGTACTATTTTTAGGCCCTGGCAATCATCATGAATAGTCGCAATAAGAATATCTGGATAATTTGGTTAACTCTTGTAGTTGTATTAACACTATACGCCACTTACACGCTTCTTAAGGGTGATGACAAAACTCAGTTCATGCCTGGCGAGTTAACCGGTGGACACCACCAAATAGGTATCGCCTGCAATGCATGCCATGGAGAAGCATTTACTGATAAGGATGACATGCAAGAGTTATGCGTAGATTGCCACGGTGATCAGCGCCAGAAACCTTTTGATTCACACCCTCGTGCAAAGTTTACAGATCCACGTAATGCAGATCGCCTTGAAAATATTAATGCACTTTATTGTGTGAGTTGCCATGTCGAACATAAAACTGACCTGGCAGACAAAATGGGTGTTACACAGCCACAGGATTTTTGTATTCATTGTCACGAAGATGTGGCGAAGAATCGTCCTAGCCATGAAGGCATGGAGTTCTCAACATGTGCAAGCGCTGGTTGTCATAACTACCATAACAATCGCGCTTTATACACCGATTTCCTGGTAAAACACCAGGACAAGCCAGATCTGTTAGAAAAGCGTGTACTCCCTGAAAAAGAGTTTCCAAATGTACTCGATGAAATCATGACTTATCCCCATGACCGATATCCAGTTAAAAAATTAGGCTTAAAAGATATTGACGCACCTATAAAAGCACAATTCAAAACAACAGACAAAATTCGCCATGACTGGCTAACCACTTCTCATGCACAAGCGGGTGCGAACTGTACATCATGTCATAACAAACCGCTTGCAGATGGTGAACCCGTATGGACAGATAAACCAGATCACACTGCTTGCGCACAGTGCCACGATGTTGAAGTAAAACACTTCTCCCAGGGTAAACATGGCATGCGATTAACACAGAACCTTTCGCCTATGACGCCGGGTATGGCACGACTGGAAATGAAACCTGATGCACACAACAAAGAATTAAACTGCAACAGTTGCCACAGGCCTCATCAGTACAAATTAGATGATGCTCCTGTTGAAGCATGTCTTAGTTGTCACAACGATAAACACAGCCTTGCTTATAAGCAATCATCTCATTATCAACTGTGGCTGAGAGAACAGTCAGGTGAGTTACCAGAAGGCAGTGGTGTTTCATGCGCAAGCTGTCACATGCCAAGGGTTGCTGTTGACGTAAATGACTGGCTACGCCGCACTGTCGTTCAACATAATCAGAATGCAACACTGACTCCAAATGAAAAAATGATTCGACCTGCCTGCATGAACTGTCATGGCCTCGGCTTTTCTATTGATGCACTGGCTGATCAAAAACTCATTGACAACAACTTTAGTACTAAGCCGTCACTTAAAATCGAAAGTATCGAGATGGCTCGCAAAGACAACTTACGCCACCTCCAGAAATCGGGAGGTGACGACAACTGATTAAACCCCACTCCAGTGAATTTTATTTTTTATTTTTTATTTTAAATATGAGGATATACACCATGAAAAACACACCCCTGGCACTTGGCCTTGGCATCGCCTTATCACTAACTGCTGTTACCGGTACGGCTACTGCTGAAAATACTGTTCCTGTTAAAGCAATGGCAGATGCGCTACATCTTGTAATGGATTCTGACCGTGCCATCTACACACGAAAAATTGTTAACCGTTTGGTTAAAAAAGAGAAAGTCATTAAAGCCAGTGAGCACTTTGAAGACGACAAAGCACTTGTTCTTCCTGCGCAAATGTTCCGCTTTGGTGCCGAGATGGTTAAGAAACGCTCTGAAAAATTAGACGATGTTAACTTTAGCTATTCGCTTCAGTCTTTATGGCCAATCAATAAACAGAATGCACCTAAAACTAAAGCAGAAAAAGAAGGCCTGAAATATGTGGCTGATAATAAGGGTAAAAATTTCTATACCGAAGAAACATTAGGCGGACAAAAATACTTTACAGCCGTTTATGCTGATACAGGCGTTGCTCCCGTTTGTGTTTCTTGCCATAACAAGCATAAAGATACACCAAAAGATGATTTCAAAATTGGTGACGTTATGGGTGGCGTAGTCATTCGTATCCCGGTTGATGGCTAATTACCATGAATAAACTTCAAAGCTTTTTCTCAAAAAGTACAGCAGTGGCATTGTTTCTCGCAATGCCCTCTGCCCAGGCTGTAGATGATAAAGCTTTTATCAAGTTTGCTTCACCTGATTTAGTGCATGGAAGAATCATCTGGATAGACAACTGCAAAGGCTGTCATGCATATGGCACCGCCGGTGCACCGATTCCTATGCATCCTGAAGAATGGGATTCCCGTGTTATTAAAAGCAAGCAGATCTTATATGACCATGCCATCAATGGTTTTTTTGGAGAAGACGATACCATGATGCCTGAGCGCGGAGGAAATCCAGCATTATCAGACAAGCAAGTTAAACTTGCCGTAGACTACATGGTATCTCTAGCTAATCACTATATTGATGCAAAGCATTAACAATTATTTATTGAGGAAAAAATTATGACACCTGAACAAATTAAATTAGTACAAGACTCATGGGCAAAAGTTGTACCCATTTCTGAAACAGCAGCCGAATTATTTTACGGCAAACTTTTTGAACTGGATCCTTCGGTTAGGGCGATGTTCAAAGGCGACATGAAAGAACAGGGTCGCAAGTTAATGGCTATATTAAATACAGCAGTTAATGCATTAACTAAACTAGAAACGATTGTTCCGGCAGTACAGGACATGGGGCGTCGTCATGTAGATTATGGCGTTAAAGATGAACACTACGACACTGTAGGTGAGGCCCTAATCTGGACATTAGGTGAGGGTCTTAAAGATGACTTTACTGATGAAACCAAAGGCGCATGGCTAGCTGTATACACTCTAGTCGCAACAACAATGAAAGAGGCAGCGGCAGAAGCAGCCTGATAAGTAACACTTACTATAAATAAAACAGCCGCATAATGCGGCTGTTTTATTTATGATGGAAAAACTCTATCCCTGGCCTTATTCCAGGCCTCTTCACCAAACTCATATTTAATAACTAGCGGTAATGCACAGGATCCAACTGATAATAATCGATCATGAAATGATTTAAGCGAAAAGCCTTCTTTCTGTAATTCGTCTTCTCTTAATGCTTTTATTAAGGCCCAGCCAACAGCATATCCCATTGGCACGGTAGGCGACTGGGTATACCAGCTTAAATCTGCTTTCGCCTGATCAATATCAAACCCCAATTCACTACACATACGTTGTGCCGCACTATCAATATCTAAATTTTGAGTATGCAACTCAACATCCAGAATAATACGTAATGCACGCCACAAACGATCCCGCAGCATAATAAATTTATGCTCTGGCTTGTCTAAAAAGCCCTGCTCTTGCATTAAGTCTTCACAGTAAAGCGCCCAACCCTCATAAAAAGTAGACGATGCATTTAACATTCTTGGCAAGCTATTTTGTGGATTTTTATTGGCAGTAACAAACTGTAAATGATGCCCGGGAAAAGCCTCGTGCACACAGGTTAAATCAATAGATGCCCAGTTATGCTCCAATAAGTTCCCGTCTGACTTCGCTGGTGTTATATAATAATAGCCTTGCTGTTTTTCATCTTTATATGAAGGCTCATCATATGCTGCAAATGGAATTTCATGCCTTAGAAATAGCGGTGTTTCAATTACTTTTAATGCTTGTTTTTCAGGCACAGTGACCAAATCATTTTTTAAAACAAATGCATGTGCCGCCTGTATTCGATCACGATACGCGTTCATTAATGCCTGAGATGTGTTTTCAGGATGCTGCTGACGTATTTTATCTAGTTGTGCTTCGATATTATTTTCGCCATGTAGACTACTGCTTAACTCTTCAATCTCAATTGATACTTCTTTAAATAATTTTTCACCAAATGCATGTAACTGTTGCGCATTTATATCTAAACCATGTGACTTGTTTAGTAAGTCATTAAAATGTGTTTCTCCACAAGCAAAATCACCTTTAGCCTGTGGGAAAATATCTTGATGCAAATATTTAGCAAAATCGTCTAGCGCATGAGCCGCGGCATCACACACGGGCTTCAATCGCCCAGGATTTTCAAACTTATGAAGTATTATTGGATTTTGTAATAAGCTACGGAAGTACTCGGCTCCAGATTCGCAAGCCTGGGCTGCATCTTTTGCCCAACTAGACGGAATACCTTCTGGTTGCTGATTTAGATATGTTTTTGCAGAGCGCAGATACTCCGGTATTTCTTCAAGCCTGTATTTCAATGCCTTGTGTACATTTTCCACCGATCTGTTAACCAGCTGATGAATGGCTTCTAATGGCAGAAATTTTTGTGGTGTATACAACCGCCAGTCTCGATCTTGTGACTCACTTAATTCAATATTTGCCGCATTACTTAGAATGGTATAATCAAGTTGCTGACCGGCTGTTAGTTCTGAAAAATTCAATTCATCAAGCGAAGACATTATTTTACGATTAAGTGACTCTAAAGCACCAATAGACTCATCATCAAATGGCGTTAAGCTTTCTTCATAACCCGTAACGCCAACATGCACCGCCATTTCCGGGTGGAATCTAAACCAGGCGTTGTAATACTGTTTAAGCAGGCTATCGAATGATTCCTGTGTTTTATTATTTTGCATTTTTATCATTAATTCTTTATGTATTACTCTTCAATAATTTCAAAATCATGCGTTACAACTGCTGTTGCAGCCAGCATAATAGATACCGAACAATATTTCTCTGCTGTTAAATTTACGGCTTTTTCAACCTGCTTTTCGCTCAAGCCCTTGCCTTTTATAACATAGTGAACATGTATTCTGGTAAATACCCTGGGTATCTCCTCAGCTCTCTCAGCCGTGATTTCAACAATACAATCATCAATCGGCTGGCGAGCCTTTTTCAAAATCATCACCACATCAAATGCGGTGCAACCACCCATGCCAATTAACACCATTTCCATTGGTCTTGCCGCTAAATTACGCCCACCTGAGTCTGGCGCACCATCCATAACCACAGAGTGCCCGCTACCTGATTCCCCAACAAAAGACATATTATCCAACCATTTAACTCTGGCTTTCATACACTGCACCTAAAAATAACTTGCTGATTAATTGATAATTTGAGTTAATAACCATATATGTATATGGTCAATGTAAAATTTGACTATAATCCAGTAGCTCCATTTAATATGAAACGGATACCATGAGTCTGCTACCAAAAATCGACAAATCAAACCCTTCATTGGAATTATTTCTAAATCATTGCCATCGTAAGACTTATCCGGCAAAGAAGAAAATTATTCATGAAGGCGATAACCCACATAGCCTGTACTATATCATTAAGGGCTCTGTTAGCGTACAAACTGAAAACGAAGAAGGTGCAGAAATTATTCTTGCCTACCTGAATAGCGGTGATTTTTTCGGTGAAGCGGGTCTGTTTAAAGAAGATATTGACCGCAGCGCCATGATTGTGGCCAAGTCTAATTGCGAAATAGCAGAAATTTCATATGTGCAGTTCCGCAGTCTGGTCAAAGAAGACCCTGAAATATTATTCCTTTTGTCAGGCCAGGTATTTGATCGCCTGATCAAAACCAGCCAGAAAGTTCGTGATCTCATATTTCTTGATGTATCAGGTAGAATTGCGCGCACATTGCTGGAATTAAGCCAGCAGCCGGATGCAATGACACACCCTGATGGCATGCAAATCAAAATTACACGTCAGGACATTGCAAAGATAGTTGGCTGCTCAAGAGAAATGGCTGGCCGTGTATTAAAAGAACTAGAGGCTGATGGCTTAATTAGTGCCCATGGTAAAACTATTGTGGTGATTGGATCCCATAGAGCTTAGGCAAATAATTCTGCCAACTTATCCCCGGGGACATCCGCTCGCATAAACGCTTCACCAACCAGAAATACATTTACATTGTTTTCTCGCATCAACTTCACATCGGCCGGGGCATGGATGCCACTTTCCGTTACCAAAATACGATCCTTTGGTAACATATCTAACATATCGAGTGTTGTATTCAAGCTAACATCAAATGTACGTAGATTGCGATTATTCACACCAATCAATTTGGCTCCTGTCTGAATCGCTCTTTCCATTTCATCGCGATCATGCACTTCCATTAAAACATCCATACCCAAGTGATGGGCCAGACCTAACAGCTCATTTAACATGGCATCGCCAAGTGCAGACACAATTAATAAAATGCAATCCGCATTCATCGCCCGTGCTTCGTACACCTGGTATGGATCAATAATAAAGTCTTTTCGAATAACCGGCAAATTTGTTGCTTCACGAGCCTCTAACAAATACTCTGTTGAGCCTTGAAAAAAATCACGATCCGTTAGAATAGACAAGCAAGCAGCACCCGCAGATTCGTAACTCTTTGCAATTTCTGCCGGAACAAAATTCTCTCGCATCACACCTTTACTAGGCGATGCTTTTTTAATTTCTGCAATCACACCGGCCTGCCCTGCCGCTATTTTATTTTCTATCGATTTAATAAAGCCGCGTACAGGCAAGCCGGCTTCTGCACGTTTACTTAAATCAGCCAATGATTCCTTTGCAGAGCACGCAGTAATTTCTTCCACTTTACGTTTAAGTATTTTTTGTAGTATATCCGGGGTATTATTCATACATATTCACTTCGTTTATAAATACGACATATCTATCGCACCTGCACTAATCACTTAAAACTTATTGGTATATTCTACTAATGATTCAAATTTGTTTTTAGCCTTGCCATCAGCAATAGCAGATTTCGCCATATCGACACCTTGCGCCAATGTTTCTGCTAAACCAGATACATAAATAGCAGCACCCGCATTTAGACTAACAATATCCTTTGCTGCACCTTCATTATTATCAAATACTGATTTTATAATCTGCAAGCTATCTGCTGAATCTACTGCTTTAATTTCAGATAAGTCCGCCTTCTTCATAGCGAAGTCTTCTGGTTCAATAGTATAGGTTTTTATTTCACCATCTTTTAATTCAGCGACCGATGTTGCACTCGCTATACTAATTTCATCCATACCATCATCAGCATGTACAACCATCACATGATGACTGCCCAGTTGCTTTAGCACTTCAGCTAACGGCTCCAGCCAATCTTTGCTAAACACCCCTATAACCTGATTTGGAGCACCGGCAGGATTTGTAAGAGGTCCAAGTACATTAAAAATAGTGCGTACAGCCATTTCTTTTCTTGGGCCAATCGCATGCTTCATTGCACCATGATGTTTTATGGCAAATAAAAATCCTGCGCCAACATTTTTAATACAATCTGCAACCTGCTCTGGTGTTATGTTCAAATTCACACCGGCCGTTTCTAGCACATCAGCACTGCCCGATTTACTCGATACTGAACGGTTACCATGCTTTGCCACATTGGCACCCGCTGCTGCTGCAACAAACACAGAGGCTGTGGAAATATTAAAGCTACCTGATGAGTCACCGCCTGTGCCACAAGTATCTACAAGGTACTCATTGGGAGCCGACACTTTGGTGGATAGTTCTCGCATAACAGATGCTGCGGCTGCAACCTCATCAACCGTCTCACCTTTCATGCGTAGACCAATTAAAAAGCCACCAATTTGAGAGTCAGTTGCCTGCCCCGTCATGATCAGAGTCATCACCTCTGCCATTTGCTCACGACTTAGGTTCTGCTTTTCAGTTACCATTTTAATCGCAGATTGCATATCCATTTTAAAATCCTGTTTTTATCTATATAAACAATACTATTTAAAACAATTACATTTCTAAAAAGTTCTTTAGTAAATCATGTCCGTGCTGCGTAAGAATCGATTCCGGGTGAAACTGTACACCTTCGATGGGCAGTTCTTTATGTCGCACACCCATAATTTCATCCATGCTGCCATCAGCATTCTCAGTCCATGCGGTTATTTCCAGACAATCTGGAAGACTGTCTTTTTCTATCACTAAAGAGTGATAACGAGTCGCTTCATACGGATTAGTTAAACCGTTAAAAACACCCTTGTCATTATGGTGAATCATGGATGTCTTACCATGCATAATTTCTTGCGCATGAACAATCTTTCCACCGAATACCTGGCCAATACTTTGATGACCTAAACAGACACCCAATATTGGCAACTTGCCGGCAAAGTGCTCGATAGTTTGCATCGACACACCCGCTTCATTCGGCGTGCAAGGGCCAGGTGAAATCATAATCCGTTGAGGATTTAATTTCTCGATTTCATCAACTGTAATTTGATCATTACGATGCACGACAACATCTGCACCTAACTCACCCAAATATTGCACCAGGTTATAGGTGAACGAATCATAGTTATCTATCATTATCATCATAACGACATATTCTCTACTTTAGTCTGCAATTGTTGCAGCATTAACTGGGTTTGTTTTAACTCTTTTAACAATTCATCTTTATTTGCTGGCTTTTGTAGCTCTAACAAACTGTCCTGCTTTGCTTCTTCTAAATTATTTAATACAACGGCAATAAAAAGATTAATAATGACAAATGTACCCACTACTACAAAGCTGACAAAAAAGATCCAGCTTAATGGGTTTAATTCCATAGCCGTATACATAACATCAGTCCAGTCTTCCAGTGTTACCACCCTGAACAAGGTCAATAACGACAAGCCTAATGTACCCCATAATTCAGGGTCATGCTCATGATACAAATGAAAGCCTGCTACGGCATAAATATAGAAAATAACCGCCATTAACAAAACGACGTGCATCATCCCTGGCAATGAACGCATCAGCGTTGTCACAATTAGCCTTAGCTCGGGTATAGTTGAAATAAGGCGCATCACACGCAACAAGCGAGCAAGTCGAGCGATCATTGCAAATTCACCCGTACTTGGTAATAACGAGAAAATTACAACTGAAAAATCGAACACATTCCAACCAGAGCCAAAGTACCGACCAAGTTGCGGCGCAACCGCTATAATTTTCATTGCCGCTTCTAAAATAAACGCCAGAAGAATTATATGACTGGTCATTTTCATTATTGAGCCATATTGCTCAACAAGCAGATCGGATGTTTCCAAGCCTAAAATAACACCATTCAGTAAAATCAATCCGATAATTATTTTTTCAAACAATCCGTGATTAACTATTTTTTCGCACAATGCTTTCATGTATACCGCTCCATAAAAAGCGTAGGTTAAATTCAAATATTAACGATGCGAACCGTCTAGTCCTGCTTCTGCCATTGCCACCGCACGAAATACTGCACGGCCTTTATTCATGGTTTCATCCCACTCACTTTGTGGCACAGAGTCATACACTATGCCTGCACCGGCTTGAATGTTTAATGTTTTATCTTTTATTACTGCGGTACGAATCGCAATTGCAGTATCCATATTGCCGTTCCAGGAAAGATAACCTACTGCGCCCGAATATATGCCACGTTTTACCGGTTCAAGCTCATCAATAATTTCCATGGCGCGAATTTTTGGTGCGCCACTTACGGTTCCCGCAGGGAATGTTGCACGCAACACATCCATTGCACTTAAGTTATTTTGTAGCTTACCGGTTACATTGGAAACAATATGCATAACATGAGAGTAACGTTCAACAATCATTTTGTCAGTAAGTTCTACACTACCAATCTCACTCACACGTCCAGCATCATTTCGCCCCAAATCTATCAACATTAAATGCTCAGCCAATTCTTTAGGATCTGATAATAACTCTTTTTCCAGTGCCAAATCTGCTGGTTCATTTTCGCCACGCGGGCGTGTACCTGCAATAGGTCGAACCGTTACTTCATTATCTTCCAGTCGAACTAGAATTTCAGGCGAAGACCCCACCACGTGATGATCATCCAGATTAAGAAAATACATATAAGGCGATGGATTTAAACTGCGTAGTGAGCGATATAAATCTAATGGTTCTGCACTAAATGGAATCGTCATACGCTGTGACAGCACTACCTGCATTACATCGCCATCCACAATATACTGCTTTGCTTTAGCTACTGCTGCCTTAAAGCCATCCTCTGTAAAGCCTGATACAAAGTCTTTTTCATTAACTTTGACACTTTTTGTCGATGGTTTATAAGTAGGCACCGTTTGATGCAACTGCCTTTCTAATTCAGATAAACGCAGCTGACCATCTTCATAGGCTTTTTCATTATTTGGGTCAGCCATAACAATGAAATACAACTTGCCACTTAAATTATCAAACACCACCACTTCTTCGGAAAGCATCAGTAAAATATCGGGGGTTTCCAGCGCATCAGGCTTTATTGTATCTGCAAGTTTCGGCTCAATATAACGAATAGTTTCATAACCAAAATACCCAACCAGGCCGCCGGTGAATTTGGGCAACCCCTCTATGTCTGGCACATTAAACTGCTGCTGGTAATTTTCTATCCACGCAAGCGGGTCTTCAACTTCGAAACTTTCCGAATTTTCACCGCCATTTTCTATAATGATTTTTTTACCGAAAATCTTAATGCGTTTTTCACATGGCAAACCAATGATGGAATAGCGACCCCATTTTTCACCGCCATGAACAGATTCAAACAAATACGAGTAAGGCGCGTTAGCTAATTTTAAATAAGTACTAAGAGGTGTATCCAGATCAGCCAGTACTTCATGCACTAACGGAATATGACTATAATTTTGTTTTTTTAATTCGGTGAATTTTTCTAGCGTTACTTTTAAAGGTGTCATGATTATTTCCCAGACAGTTTTATATACACAGGGTTAGGCTAAACGAAGTATTACCATCGCCAATGTGTGTATAAACGCATATCAACCTGCATAAGAATAATCATTATTATTATCTTTTTAGTAAGTAGGCTTAAGTATAATTCAAGCCCAATCAATCATTTTTTTAATTTCGTCCATCGAATCAACCACCGCATCCGGATTGTAATCACGAATATTTTCGCCATGATTATAACCATACGACATGCAAATAATATTAAAGCCAGCCGCACGTGCCGCCTTAACATCTGACATGGAATCACCTAACATCAGTGATTCTTCTGGTTTAGCACCCAACTGCTCAGCTGAGTGCAGTAGGGGTAACGGATCTGGCTTTTTCTTTGCCAGCGTATCACCACAAACAATGATTTCAAAATCTTCTTTAATACCCAGTTTCTCTAAAATTGGTAAGGTAAACTGTGCATTTTTATTTGTTACACAACCTATTTTTACACCGGTTGTTTTCAAGAAATCGAGCGCTTCACGAACACCGTCATATAAGCAGCTGCGTTCACAAACATTCTTGTCATATAGATCTAAAAAAACTGGATAGGCTTTTTCAAACAACTCATCTTCTGGCTCACCATCAAGCTGACCAATTAGTGCACGACGCGTTAAACGCTCGACACCATTGCCAACCCAGTTGCGAACTTTTTCTTCACCATGCACAGGCATATCGAGTTGTTTCATCATTTCATCAACGCAATAAGCTAAATCAGGCACGCTATCGACTAACGTACCATCTACATCGATTAGAACCATTTTGGGTTTGCTTAACATCTAATACCTACCAACTTTACAATCTTGCAAGCGGGATTTCTTTTAATTCAGCATGAATTGGCCTGAGCAAAAATAATTTCACTCAGGCCAATTACACACTCAAAACAGCTTAAGCTTTTGCTAGCTCAGCACGCATCTTACCAACAACTGTGTCGTACACGTTTGCATCATCAGCATTCTTAGCGCCGAAAATAGCTGAACCAGCTACAAACATGTCTGCACCTGCTTCTGCTATCTCACGGATGTTATCAACTTTTACGCCACCGTCGATTTCTAAACGAATGTCGTAACCTGACTCATCAATTAACTTACGCGCTTCACGTAGTTTATTTAAAGTTTCAGGGATAAATGACTGGCCACCAAAGCCCGGATTAACCGACATTAACAAAATAACGTCTACTTTATCCATTACGTGCTTTAAGCAATCTAGTGGTGTAGCAGGATTGAATACTAAACCAGACTTACAACCCAATTCACGAATCATCTGTAAAGTACGATCGATATGCTCAGATGCTTCAGGGTGGAATGTAATGTAACTTGCGCCGGCTTCTGCAAAATCGGGAATAATACGATCGACAGGCTTAACCATTAAATGCACATCAATTTCAGCGGTAACGCCATGCTTACGCAGCGCATCACATACCAGGGGACCGATTGTTAAGTTCGGCACGTAGTGGTTATCCATTACGTCGAAATGAACGATATCCGCACCTGATTTAATTACATTGTCTACTTCTTCGCCTAAACGAGCGAAATCTGCAGAAAGAATAGAAGGTGCGATTTTAAAATCAGCCATGTTTGTGTCCTCACCATTTAAGGGAATTCATACTGCAGCCCTAACTCATAGAGCCTTACAGATATGCACTAAAAAATTCAATAAGCCGCGCATTTTACCTGAGTCTGCAATGATTTTCAGCTTTATCTATAACATTCAAAGAGCTCTAAAAACAGCCAGTTCCTTAACAGATAAATGCAACTAACTGAATAAAGAAACAACTTACTAAGCGCTAACTTATTGAAAATATTAGATTATTTAATGCAATAAAATAACTGGTGGGCAACATCAGAAATTCTTGATTTACATCAAGCCCCTGCTCTGCGAAAATCTCACCACCAATTTAATAATCGTGTAACTGACACGACTCGGAGAATTCAATGAAAAAGCAAGTAATCTCTTTACTGGCGGTATCTGTATTAGCACTTTCTGCATCTTCAGCTATTGCAGCTGGCGACGCAGCAGCAGGCAAAGCAAAAGCAGCTAGCTGTGCCGCTTGCCACGGTGCAGACGGTATCAGCAAGATTCCAACTTACCCTAACCTTAAAGGCCAGAAAGCTGCATATACTGTTAAGCAGTTGAAAGCATTCAAATCAGGCGCTCGTAAAGATCCTACTATGAACGCTATGGCTAAGCCTCTGTCTGATGCAGACATGGCTAACCTTGCAGCATACTTTGAAGGTCTTAAATAAGACTTGTTAAGTTACTGCTATAAAAAGCCTGCTGGTTATATAATCAGCGGGCTTTTTTTGGGCTTTTTTTCTGCGTTAAGCAACGTAGTAAACGCCCAACCAGGCACTCCATTCTTAACACGCAATCAAAGCCCCTTGGCACTTATTTACGGTATTCCATATGCCAGTAATGCGCGCTTACTAGAACAAAATAAAAGCCGCTGGATTAGCTCTCTAAATATTAGCAATCAACTTATCGATCAAGCAGGCTCAAATGATCAGCTCGTGATAGATCTGGAAACCTGGCAATTAAATTTTTTTTATGACTATGCCCTCAACAGCAACTGGATGTTCAGGCTTCAGCTACCTCTGGTTGCTCATAGCGGAGGCATTCTTGATTCACCTATCGATGCATTTCACCAGGCACTTGACCTGCCTGAAGGACTTCGTCCGCTCTTCCCACGCAATGAAATTACTATAAATTACCGCCAAAGTAATGTTGATATAATTAATATAAACAGCAATCAAAAAGACATGGGGGACATATCCCTGCAGCTGGCCTGGCAAGCAAAAAAAACCAATAATATGGCGATTAGTTATTGGGGTAGCCTTAAATTACCTACAGGTGATTATAGAAAGTTAACCGGCAGCGGCAGTACCGACATAGCAAGCTGGGGGTCAATCGACTATCAACTAAATTCAAGTCATTGGCTATATGGTCAACTCGGTTTGATTTACATGCAAAACAACAAAGTGCTAAACGACATCCATAAAAAGTGGGGGATATTTTCGAATTTTGGAATTGAATTTCAGCAATGGAACCCAATCACACTTAAGGCGCAAATTGATTTTAACAGCGCTCTATTTGATAGTAATATTCTGTTTATGGGCGACGTATATCAACTCACCTTTGGTGGCAGTTATCTACTTGACGAAATGCACAAGATTGATTTCTCTATTGGTGAAGACATCAAAAGAAGTTCATCACCCGATGTTAGCTTTAATATAAGCTGGTGGGTTAACTTCTAAATTCATGTCTAATTAAAAAAGACTCATCTGCTCTCCCCTTATCTGCGAAGTACTATCAAGTAAATTCGAAAAAGACACACCCAATAAACGTACTTTTTTCACCTTCGCCTCTGTTCTAGCCAATAATATAGGCAACACTTCAAACGCTTTGTCTTTTACTGAAACAACCGTTTCACTAGTATAGCTCCGAGTAACCTGCTTAAAATCTGAGTATTTCACTTTAATCGTGATTGTATACGCCCTTAAATCACGCAGACTTAAATTATCTAAGGTTTCTAGCGCTAAAAGTTTTAACTGTTCTAGCATTTCATTAAAGTCGCCTATGTCTTGCTGAAATGTATTTTCAGCACCTAATGACTTTCTTATTCTATGTGTTACAACCTCGCGGTGATCAATCCCTCGCGCAATATCATAATAATATTCTGCAGAATTCCCAAATAAATCAAGCAAATCCTGCATGGTTTTTTTCTTTAAGTCTGCGCCGGTTTTTATTCCATTCATCTGCATTTTATTTTCTGTTACTCTACCCACGCCATAAAATTTACCAATAGGAAAATTTGCAAGAAAACTTTCAGCCGCACCCGGCTTTATTAAAAATTGACCACAAGGCTTATTAACATCTGACGCTAGTTTGGCGAGGAATTTATTATATGAAATACCGGCAGATGCGGTTAATTTAGTTTTTTGAAAAACCTTATTGCGAATTTCTCTGGCCATTAAGCTGGCCGAGCCTTCACACAACTCAACATGTGTCACATCAAGATAAGCCTCGTCTAACGACAACGGTTCTATCATGTCTGTAAATTCTTTGAATACCGAGTGAATATCTGCTGAAGCCTGTTTGTATGCAGAAAAACGTGGTTTCACAAAAACGCCCTGTGGACACAACTGATAAGCACGTGAGCAAGGCATAGCAGAGTGAATGCCATATTTTCTTGCTTCATAACTACAGGTTGCAACAACACCACGACTATCTGGCTGTCCACCCACAATTACTGGCTGACCTTTAAGCTCAGGAAAATCACGTTGTTCAACGGCGGCATAAAATGCGTCCATATCTACATGAATTATTTTCCGACTCATTTTTTTATTTGCTCATTTTTTAGTAAGTATATGCGCTACCACTTTTCAAAAGAACCTATATGCTGAAAACCCTTTCTTAAAATTTCTATACCTACAGCCACACCTTCATCAGCTCCTGGTGCATTTTCAGAAATATAGCGACGCCATTTACGCGCACCTGGCAGGCCATTAAATAAACCAAGTATATGTCGGCTCATTGAATGCAATCGAACCCCCTTTGCAAGCTCGCGTTCTACATAAGGAATAAACGATTCAAAAATTTCTTCACGAGATAATACCGGCTCTACAGACTGATACATTAGTCGATCTACCTCAGCCAATATATACGGATTATGATACACCTCACGCCCCATCATAACGCCATCCACATGCTCTAATTGTTGCTGAGCTGTAGGTAGGTCATTAATACCGCCATTAATTATAATTTCTAGCTGTGGCATCGACTTTTTTAATTGATAAACCACCTCATACCTTAACGGCGGAACATGCCTGTTTTCTTTTGGGCTCAAACCATTAAGCCAGGCTTTTCGTGCATGCGATATAAAAGTTTTACAGCCCGTTGTTGCAACCACTTCTACAAACTCGAAAAGCTCTTCAATACTATCGTTCTCATCTATACCGATACGATGTTTTACCGTGACAGGAATATCCACAACAGACTGCATTGCGTCTACACATTCAGCCACTAGCTGTGGTCTGGCCATTAAACAGGCACCAAACATACCCGACTTTACCCGATCACTTGGGCAACCAACGTTTAAGTTCACCTCATCATAACCATGTTGTTCAGCCATTTTTGCGCACTCCGCCAAATCGGCAGGGTTACTTCCGCCTAGTTGCAAGGCAACGGGATGCTCTTCGGCATTAAATTCAAGAAAGCGCGAACGATCACCATGAATGATTGCACCCGTGGTAACCATCTCGGTATATAGCAAGGCATTTTTAGAAATCAGGCGTAGGAAGTAGCGTTCGTGTCGATCTGTCCAGTCCAACATCGGTGCTACTGAAAAAGTTCGGTTCATTACTATTTGGAGACTACCTGGCTATCGGGCGACTTATTATATCAAAATAATCAAGCCTGCCCGAAGCAAAGAGGAAATAGATTCGTTAGTAGAGACGTAATGTGAGAATGCTCATGAAACATAATTTCGCTGCATGAACTGATTTTCAAAGTAATTTAGCAATAACGTCCAACAGGTTTTTTTCGGTTGCCGGCTTAATGATATAACCACTTGCACCCTGGCGTTCTGCCCAAACTTTATCAGTTTCCTGATCTTTGCTACTTAGCATTACCACTGGAATATGCGAAGTACCCTCAGTTTTAGTTATATGACGTGTTGCCTGAAAGCCATTTAGCCCCGGCATTACCACATCCATCAATATCAAGTCTGGCAGTTCACTGCGTGCAACACTCACTGCCGTATCGCCATCTTCGGCAACAATAGTTTCATGACCATTCTTTTGTAAAATTTTCGTGATGCTCTGAATTTGCGTTTGAGAGTCATCAACAACCAATATTTTTGCCATGTAGCTATCCTGAATTTATATAAGTGCGTTTGTTATGAGCAGAGTACTTTCGATTCCGTCATATATAGGAGATTAGACTATTTTCAAAAAAAATAAACTAAATTAATGCTTTAGACTTTACTCAAAAGACCAGTCCTGCAATACATCGACTCGAAACAACAGCTCATTAAAGCGGAAGACAACCCCATTACTGGTAATTTTCTCTACGCTCATGCCTTCCATGAGTGATTCACCTTCAGACATAACCCGACCATTGATAATAACGGAACGACTACTAGCAACTGAAGAATACACATGCCCTGCAAAGCTCATCTCGGGAATTAACTGTTGCTGATAATCGTGCAATTCATGCAAATGGGCTATCTCATCAACCTCAGAGTCCCGTATGGGTTTCGATGGTTCTTCTCTGGTTGAAAGTGTTGAAATTATAGCCTGCTCTTGCCTGGAAATAGCCTCGGGCTCCGCAGACACTAGCTTCTTTTCTTCAACAACTTTTTCTTCGATCTGAACAGTAGCAGCCGGTAATTGCTCATTTGTATTCTCCGGCATTAAACTAAGTTCATTCTTTTCGGATATCAGGATACCGATTACAAATGCCAACGACATTAACAAAAATAGTATTAATGCATACATTGGCCATTGGCTTTTCTGCTCAGGCAAAACGGCTAGATGCACTGTTTGCAAATTAGGCACATCGCCCTGCTTGCGCTCCTGATCTGATTTTTTCAAAGCATCTAGTATATATGACATTAGTTTGCCAACTCCAAAACAGGGGCTGCCAAGCCTAATATTTGATTAATTCGCACTATTGTCTTAACACCTACAACCCCGTCACTTTTCAAACCTTGCCTGGCTTGAAATTTTTTTACACGTTCCATTAGCGCTCTATCATAAATATTGCCTGGTATATTTTGTGTATCCTCTTCTATTTCATTCATCACTTTATTCAGCCACAGTACTGCTTTACTTGTGCTCCATGGCCGAATTAATCCTTGATAGTCTTCAGGCATTTTCCAAAGCAAGGTAAATTCTCCCTGCCAATAAAACTCCAATTGATCAAGAGAAACTGTTTGAGCTTTATCAGCAAACTGAATAACCGCTGTCGTTGCATATAGCGCCAATAGGGCAGCATATTGGGGTTGTTTAAAATCATCATATAGCTTTAAAATTACGGGTCGATTTATTTCTCGTAAATACGCCATATCTTCCTGCCCTTGCAAGCAGGCAAGCCCTTTTGTTTTCGCAAAAAAACACGGCGTGCTATTAGCACCTAACTGGTAATCCAGTTGCCACTTTTTAAACAAAGCGCGATAAGCCTGCGTATTACTGCGCAAGCTCAAGTTATGTTCTGGCCATTCTATATAGCTAACTTGTTTTACCGATTTCTGTAATTCTATTTCAATATTTTTAACAACTGTTTTTTCTTCTGTTATCTGCTGATCTTTTTTATACGCTGCTTCAGCTTCCGTCTTTATATTTTTCTGAAAAAACTCTGCGTAAAAAACAATAGCCACTAACACCACCAATAAACCACTGAAAATAGCTGCCTTTGCTTTAAATGGTTTATGCCTTGACTTTGCTGCTATGGCTTTATTCTCACCCAACACTTCTCTTGCTGACTGTGCTAATGTTTTTTTATCTATCTGTTGTTTACCCTGTACATATATTCCTAACAACGCCCTGTCACAAATAACATTTATTAAACGAGGCACACCACCACTGTAATTGTACAATTGCTTAAGCACACCGGGCGCGAATAATTGTCTGCGACATCCCGCAACTGCTAAACGATGAGCAATATATTCTTCTAACTCATGAAAACCAAGTGGTGTTAAATGAAATCTTGCGGTAATACGTTGTGCCAACTGTGAAAGCTCAGGCCTGTCTAAAACATCTAGAAATTCAGGCTGGCCTAATAAAATAACCTGCAATAATTTTCGTTCATTTGTTTCTAAATTAGTTAACAAACGCAATTGTTCAAGCACATCAAGATCAAGATTTTGCGCTTCTTCTATCAATACAACTGTTTTTTTACCATTTGCATAGGCTGTCAATAAAAAATGATTAATATCATCGACGAGTGATTTAACACTTATATCTTTTGTTGTATGTTTAATATGCAATTCATCACAAATAACTTGTAACAATTCAACAGCGGTAAGTTTGGGATTTAGAACCAGTGCAATATTTATATTTTCTGGAACTTGCTCAAGCAAGCAACGACTCACTGTGGTTTTACCTGTGCCCACATCACCGGTTAATAAAATAAAAGCGCCATCCGACTCCATTCCATATAACAGATGAGCCAAAGCCTCACGATGCCGCTCACTCATATATAGATAACGAGGATCTGGGGCAATTGAAAAGGGTGAGGCCAGTAAGCCAAAGTGTTCAAGATACATGTGCGACATTATAAGCAACGCACCCGCTTAAGCCTATCCCCATTTAATGCCACTAACGTATAAGACATATTACTTTTCCGATGATTTTGCATCTTGCCACATTTGTTCCAACTGATCTAAGGTGCGACTTTCAAATGATTGCTGTTTTTCTCTCAAAGTTTCTTCGACATGAGAAAAACGCCGTTCAAATTTTTTATTACATAATCTTAATGATTCTTCTGCATCCACACCCAGGTGACGAGATAAATTGACACAACTGAATAAAACATCACCCATTTCTTCAAACACCAGTGCTTTATCCTTCTGTTGTATTGCTTCTTTGAGTTCTTCTATTTCTTCTTCAATTTTTGCAAATACCGGTTCTATTTCAGGCCAGTCGAAACCAACTCTTGCCGCTCGCTTCTGCAGCTTTTGTGCTCGCTTTAATCCCGGCAAGGCTTTTGCTACGCCTCCCAGCACATTAGCCTTTGCAACAGTAGATTCCTCATCCCGTTCAGCTGCCTTAGCTTTTTCCCATGCTGCATTTAACAGTGCGTCATCCGCGCATTCAGCGTTTGCAAACACATGAGGGTGTCGCCGAATCAACTTTTCACTCACCGCATCGACCACATCATTAAATTCAAACTCGCCTTGTTCTTTAGCTATTTGTGAATAAAACACCACCTGAAATAACAAGTCGCCTAGCTCTAACTTAAGCGCAGGCATATCCTCTTGCTCAATGGCATCAGCAACCTCATAAGCCTCTTCCAGAGTATAAGGAATGACACTTTTCAATGTTTGCTTAATATCCCAGGGACAGCCATTAACGGGATCTCGCAAATCGGACATTATATCTAATAACTTTTTCATCATGTTACATCTAGGCTTCGGTTTAATCGCAGCTTAGCACTAACCACACCTTAAGCACGTGCTTTGCCATTTCAAACGCATGATCTTCTACACTAACCCCATCAAACAATACCATTTAACGTAAAGATACTGCCACCGGCATCTTAAATATGCTCTCTGGTATTGCAATAAGTAGATTATTACAGGTATCATTCCCCACTTCACAGAAGTCGACGAAGATCGGCCTAATTCAAATTTACTTATTGTGCTTATATTTTCGCAATATCACAGGTCATTCATGGCGTGTGCAGGAACATCATCAGCTTGCTTTGCCAATATATAACTTATGATCGATAGATTGTACGGTTAGCTATCTGTAAACTTACGCTTGGCAACCACTACCTGTCTACGACCGATAATTGTTTTTTTACGAGGTTTAACATGATATTCGAAGATTTTTCATCCGCACATCTAACCGTACTACTGACGGTGTTTGGCATCGCTTTTTTAATGGGCGCTATCGCTAACAAAACTAATTTTTGTACCATGGGTGCCGTTTCAGATCTGGTCAACATAGGTGACAGTGGGCGTATGCGCGCCTGGATGCTAGCCATGGCAGTAGCCATTATCGGCGTAGTTATTCTGGAGGCTGGCGGTTTCGGCTCAGTAGATTCCACTTTACCGCCTTACAGAGGCAGCAACTTCGCCTGGTTAGAGTACATTATTGGCGGAACATTATTCGGCATAGGCATGACACTGGGCAGTGGCTGCGGTAATAAGTCTCTCATCCGCATTGGCGGCGGCAATATTAAATCTGTTGTTTTATTTATAGTGATTTCAATTTGCGCCTATTTCATGATCAACCCTTTCCCGGGCTCTGATAGCACACTATATTCGTTGATTTTTCACCCGTGGACCAGCCCGCTTTCAGCCAGCCTTTCCACACATCAGGATCTTGGAAGCGTAGTAGGCAACGTAATAGGCTCAAGCATTGATACAACTCGTATCGTTATTGGCCTGACAATAGCCGTAATATTACTTGGCTTTATTTTTAAGTCTGAAGAGTTTCGCGGTAGCTTTGATAATAAGTTAGGCGGCTTTGCAATTGGTGCCGCTGTACTTGCTGCCTGGTTCGCCACGTCTAGCATGGTGACTATTGTGGCTGATGATGAGGAGATGAACTGGCAGGAATACGCCTCTCCTTCATCCTGGGACATGATTGAAGATGATGCTGATGCTCGTCCACGTGATGTTGGGCCACAATCATTTACCTTTATTAATCCTATTGGTCAGACATTACGCTACGCCGTGAAAGACTTTGATAACGCCTACCTTACCTTCGGTGTTATTGCAGTTCTAGGGGTCATTTTAGGTTCTTTTGTATGGTCATTAATTTCAAAATCATTCCGCATCGAATGGTTCGCCAGTGTCGGTGATTTCATAACACACTTAATTGGCGGCATACTTATGGGTGTTGGCGGTGTTTTAGCACTGGGCTGCACAATTGGTCAGGGCATTACAGGTATTTCCACCCTTTCGATGGGTTCCGTACTTGCCCTGCTCTCAATTATTTTTGGCAGTGCGCTAACGATGAAAATACAATACTACAAACTAATACATGAAGACGAGGCTACCTTCATTAAAGCTCTGGTTAGTTCATTGGTAGACTTCAAGCTGTTACCTGAAAAACTACGTTCTCTAGAAAATTATTAATATTGATAAATGCAACAGTGGGCGGAATCATCCCGCCTACTGTTCGCCTTCATGGCAGACACCTACTCCATCATCAAACGATGATACAATCCTGAAATATGGATCCTTTTAAACTCTTTGGTCTAATCTCCGCCACTTTCACGGGCGCCACTATGGGCAGCTACCTACTCGTGATTTTGCTCTACAACGCACTACTTAAACACCCCACCAACCTGACCGATAGCCTGTATATTTATCGTCGACTATATCGTTTGAATTCTATTTTTTGCCTGTTAGGCGGTGTCTGTGCTGCACTGATTAATAACCGCCCCGCCGCCCTCATGCTTGCCATACTGGCTGCAAGCTATGTATTCAACCATGCGCACATAATAAAAGGCCTAATAAGGGCATGCGATGAAAGCTTTTATATCGTTAACCAGGGCAATTATCGAGCATTAAGTAACTTACAAAATTTGCTGCATTTTTTTCAGTTCATTGGTGCTGCATATGTCATTTACCTGCTTGCTGCCGGCAGCTAAATAAACTCATAAAAATAAAGCTACCACTAGTCAGAAATATATTGCGAGACCCTTTCCGATCATTTTTTAGCCAGCACTCAAAGCTATCTATATTATGAATTCAGCTAAGTTATCCACAGAAAATAAGTGTTTGGCTATTTTCTAATAAGCACATCTAATAGTTATTGACCACTTAGAATGCACAATATATAGTGTTCATCAGCTATAAACAGCTCATAGCAGTGACAGAATACCATGGAATAAGAAGGGTTAGGTCAGTGCAAATGCTTACTCGGTAACTTCGGTAATACTTCCGGTAACACACAGCTAACGCTGAAGGATCAGACTCTCGATGATCAATTCCATTACTTCCATCAATTCTTTGCTTGTAGGCTTAAAAACAGCGAGTAGCTGTGTGCTACCCAGGCTTCAAGAGCTTGGCTTCAACACCAGCCTTACTCTAGGACCAGAACAGGAATATAGCGTAAAAACGCTCATCCACACGATTGACAGCCTCGCTATACAATTTCTCACTATTACCGCGAAAAGAAACCAGTTTGTACAGCGCACAAGCTTTACTGAACGTAAAGAAATTGAGTCTTGTCTAAATTATTTATACAACTGTCTGGAACAGACTCAGCTAGAACTTGCCGAACTTAATAAAGAAAACTTTCAATGCAGTGAAGAGCTAGCGCTATCGTACACTAACAATAGCGGCCAAAATACCAGCCTTAAACTGCTTGATGCCGTGCATTATATTGACTCATTAAAACCATATAGTCGCATGCTGGAAATGGTTACTGCACAAGAACGCATCCATGCACTCTCTGCGGTATTAGAAACACTACTAAGTAAAGAACAGGCGACAAAAGCAGATTTTGAAGACTCGGACTCAGAATTGACTACTGAACAATCAGGTGCTCTAGAGCTATCCCAATACTTAATAAGGCAAGCCCTGTAACGCTCAGCTACAGCGACTTATCGCACAACTTAGTGCGAGCTTCATATACCCGCTCACAGCTATAGGCATTCTTGCCTTCTCGATAACAATAATTACGCTTAGTTAGTGCGAAATCACGACATTCACCCCAACTTGCATTTTGCATAGGGCGTTGCGACTTCTGCTTCTTCTTTTCCCAGGGGTTATTAGTTCTCACACCACCTGTAGCAGACGGTTTTGCACCAAATCTCATTTTATGCTCAACGCTCAATCGATTAAATTCAGCTCCATCTAAAGCATGATTTGCCTTTTGACGATTCTCAAAAACACCTTCTGCAAATGATGCCTGAGCAAAGGTTAATAATAAAATCACTGAAAATGTCAAAACTGAATAGAAGACAGTGCGTGATGGCTTACGTAATTGTGTAACTTGAATCATAAATACCTCGTGGTTAATAACACACTTATACCAGCAAATAAGCACTTGTAAAAGCTCACATCCGATTTTGTAACCTTTTAGGCCCATTTAGTCTCATATTTAGGTTATTTAACAGCTTATGCTAGAGACTCCATTCTCCCGTGCAAAAAAACACCATCAATAAATTATGCACAACTTAATGACATAAACCCCTTTCTACGTGCACAAACCTTAACCGAACCAGCAGAAACTAAGCCCACCATCCCGCCATACCACAACATCAACTAAGTCATCCATATATTATTTAATAAATCATTCACCTATAGCAGTGTAGCCGAAAGAGTTAAATAAGGTAAAATGGCCGGAATCTAATTCGCAAAAGTTATTTTAAGATTCAGCATGGCAAAGACAGAACTACTTTCACCCGCAGGCACCCTAAAGAATATGCGATACGCATTTGCTTACGGAGCGGATGCCGTTTATGCAGGGCAACCTCGTTATAGCCTCCGTGTTAGAAACAATGATTTCATGGAAGATAATTTAGCCATTGGTATTAATGAGGCACATCAACTCGGTAAAAAATTTTACCTTACATCTAATTTAATGCCGCATAACAGTAAGATAAAAACTTATATTGAACATATGCGTCCGGTCATCGAAATGGGTCCCGACGCACTCATAATGGCCGACCCTGGATTAATTATGATGGTTCGGGAGACCTGGCCTGATATGCCAGTACATTTATCAGTGCAGGCAAACACGGTTAACTATGCGGCGGTAAAATTCTGGCAGTCGGCTGGTATCGAACGCATTATTTTATCCCGTGAACTTTCACTCGACGAAATAAAAGAAATTCGCCAGGAATGTCCGGACATGGAACTGGAAGTTTTTGTACACGGCGCATTATGTATTGCTTACTCTGGTCGCTGCCTGCTCTCTGGTTACTTTAATCATCGCGACCCCAATCAGGGCACCTGTACGAATGCTTGCCGCTGGGAATACAACTCAACACCTTCCACAGAAAATGCCGAAGGCGTGTACAAACCACAACAAGCCGAACAGCAAGCTGAAGAAAAAATTAGCGTATCCGATATGGGAGCAATTCGTCACCCCGCCGCCGATGAGGTTATGTTCCTCGAAGAAAGCAATCGCCCCGGCGAGCAAATGCCCGTCGAAGAAGATGAACACGGCACCTACATCATGAATTCAAAAGATTTACGCGCAATAGAACACGTGAAGCAATTAGTTGATATCGGTATAGATAGCTTAAAAATAGAAGGCCGCACCAAATCTCATTACTATGTTTCGCGCACCGCACAAACCTATAAGCAAGCCATTTTAGATGCCAGCGCAGGTAAAGAATTTGACCCTGAATTAATTGGCGTTCTAGAAAACTTAGCCAATCGCGGTTATACCGATGGATTTTATAAACGCCATCATACCAAAGATTACCAAAACTATATGCAGGGCAACTCACTCAGTCATCAGCAACAGTTTGTTGGCGAAGTGATTGCCTATGATACAGCCACCGGCATGGCAGATATTGATGTGAAAAATAAAATTACCGTAGGCGATAAGCTAGAACTTATAAAACCTTCGGGCAATGAGGATATAATCCTGTCTCACATGGAAGACATGCATGGCAATGCCATGGATGAAGCCAAAGGCGGTGGATATAAAATCCGTATCCCGCTTGATAAAGACATGGCAGAAAAAGGTCTTATTGCTCGCTATCTTGACCCATCTTTAACTTAATTATTTAGAAAGAATAACTCTATGAAACTTGCAGTACTTGATTTTGACTCTACCGTTATGGATGGTGAAACCATCGATTTTTTGGCCCGAGAAACTGGCCAGGAAGATGCAGTTGCCAAACTAACCGAAGCCGCCATGCGTGGTGAAATGGATTTTTTTGGTGCGCTGCAACAGCGTGTTAAATTACTTAAAGGTCTAAAAGAAAGTCGCCTTAATGAAATCTGCCACAATCTACCACTCATGCCTGGTGCACAGGAACTAGTTAGCGCATTAAAAGAAAAAGATTATATGGTTGCTATTTTTAGCGGTGGTTTCCGAAATGCCACACGACACTTTAAAAATATCGTTGGCTATGACGTTGAATTTAGTAACACCCTGCATTCTAAAGATGGCATTTTAACCGGCCTGGTTGGAGGCGAAATGATGTTTGACACCTCTAAAGGCGAGCTGCTAACTCGCTTACAAAACCTTATGGGAATAGACAGAAGCAATACCCTGGTTTGCGGTGATGGCGCAAATGACTTAAGCATGTTCAAGCATGCAGATACACGCATTGCTTTTTGTGCAAAACCAGTATTAAAAGAACAGGCCACCATTGTCATTGAAGACAAAGACCTAAGAAACATCATTCCGAAAATATAATCACTATTATTTGAATAACACAAAGATTTATACCATGAACTTAAGCGACTATTTGAACAAACTAAAAACAGCACCAGAAAGCATTTCTTTCGACGAGACCATTTCAACAATTGATGAACACTATGATTTCACACCCAGTGCGTTTTCTAATGGCGAGATACAAAACAAGGCCAATGAAAACAATGGTTCATGCAAAATATTTTTCTTTGCCAAGCAACAACAGCTATCAGAAGAATTAACGCTGCATTGCTTTGGAGATTACTATCGTAAGGATGTTTTACAAAACCCAAATGCCGATGATCATCAGAACATTCGCAATTTCATTACTTCAGGCTGGTCCGCCTTATCATTTGACTCGAGCGCATTGAAAGTTAAATAATATTTAATACAGCACTCGCATACTAAAACATATTTCTCGTACCAAAAGTAAATTTGTAATCTGAATCTGTAATACCATAACCAAAATCTGCACGCAGATCCAGATTTACAAATGCCCTTATTTTCCAGCGCAAACCAACACCCACACCTAAATTTAACGGCTTATGAAATACATCACTTAATCTATCATATGTATTACCAATATCCACGAATCCAACATAGCGAATAATCGGGTACTCATCATGCGGAAACATATACTCCACATTAGTTAATAGCATCGTGTTACCGCTAAATCGATCATTCTCATAACCACGCAAGTCATTTCGGCTGCCAAGCGTAAAAGCAGACGCCCCTAAAATATAATTATTAGCATGGCCTAATACCGTCTGCACATTTAAGTTTGATAAGGGATAATCATAAAACCTATAATAACTTTTATAATAAAGATAATGTCTTACGAAAAAATCTTCGCTGCCAATGCTCTCATGCGACCAATCAAGCTTATAACCATAGGACTTTCCACCACGATTATATTCATAGTCACTTACGCTCACATAGCCCGTTTCAAACCCCATAATGACAGCATCAATTTTATCCGATAGCTCAGCTCCAACAATTACATCATTATCTCTATACTGATACGTAACACCTCCACCCACAAACCAGCCTCGATTTCTTCCTTGACTGTTTAGCCAGCGCGAAAGGGTCAAACCATATATTTCATCTTGTCTATTAATTACACCCTCTGTTTCATCAACCCGGTTACTTTCTTCAACATGTACACCGATATTATAAGTACTGCCATTTACATTGGGATAAGAATAACGAAATAAATTGCGCGTTTCTTGTATGCCATCGGAAACGCCTCTATTTTGAAATAAAACACGCATCCTATGATTAATGCCAGCCACATTATCCCAGTTCAATTGCAGGCCGTAATATATTTCATTATCGTCTATTTTCAATCGCGGCAGCACTATTATGAAGTACTTTTCTTCAAGCACGAACAACACATCAACCAACATCTCTTCATCATTAACTCTTTCTGCCTGAGTATTTTTTAGATAAAATGAAACCGTCCTAAACAAACCCAGATCCATTATCGCCTGCCTGGATTTTTCAATTAACACATCATCTACGACATCGCCTTTTTTTATATAGATTTCTCTATTGAGTAGCGAGGCCTGAGTAACATCATTACCTTCATAACGTATTTCATTAATAGTGGCCGCTACTGAAAACAGACTCCAGCAACATAGCATCAAGCCAATCAGATATCTAATTTCTTGCATAATTTCTTTAACATGACATCACCCCATTGGTGTAGTCCTAATCCCAATAATACAAACAGCGTACCGGCATAAATATTTATACTAATAAATTCACCATTAAACATATAGCCAATCCATAATGCCACAACAGGCGTAATCAATGTAATTAATGCCACCGTGGATACAGCAAGATGCCTTAATAAATAATAAAAACAAACAAAACCCATCACTGATCCCACAACACCTAAATAAATAATTGACCACATTGCTTTAACTGGAATATATTCTGGAAATGGTGGCGCGTATACAATGTAAGTCATCATAAATAAAGGCATTGAAAATAACAAACCGCCAGCCACTAATGTTAGCGGTGGCATATCGACCTTAATACTTTTTACCCACACGACACTAATAGCATGCAATACAACCGCCAGTAGAACAGCACATACACCATATTCATATCCATCTACTGTTTTACTATCTTCAAAAAAAATAAAAAGCAACCCGACAATTCCAGCTATAACACCAAACAATTTCACCGGACTAAAACTTTGCTCATTAATAAATTTCCACGCCAAATAGCCCGTCACAATAGGTGACAGACCAAAAATAACTGATACCAAACCAGAAGAAATATATTGCGCGCCCCAATATACAGGCAACATACCACCAAACAGCGCAAGCGCTGACGCAGTGTAGGCTTTACATGCCACTTTATGCATTGGAAATTTTCTATAGTAAATAAGCACTAATAACATTGACACTATTGCACCTAGCGCCATTCTTAAAGAAACACCAAATAAATGGCCCACACCTTCACTACTCCACTTTATTGTAATTGGCGTTGTTGACCAAATCACCACAACTAAACTATAGGCAATTACAATCGTCCATTTTGGCACCGAATTTAAAGCTTGATTTTTCACTTGTTTATTTCCTAAATAAATCCAACCGCTTATTAAAATACTGCATAACTAAAAAGGCCACAGATATTAATACCTGTGGCCTTTTTGTCTTGAATTATTGATTAATTCTAAATTTACAAAACACGCTCACAGTAATGCACCACACACCATAATCGGTGCATTGAGACGCTAATTCGCTTGGCTGTGAAATTTGTAATCATGACAAACAGGTTGTGTTAAATACTGCCTCATGTCAAGGCAATATTTAACACAACCAGAATAAAGTGAGAATTCTGATTAATTGCCCGCTCATATATCCCCTGTTTAGTTTCCTATCCTTAAAAACTTACTGTATCGCTCATTTTGCATCCTATGTTATGATTTACTCTTTATAATAATAGTTGGCAATGGCTATGGATAAGCTGAAGAACAGTGAATTTATACAATCTATAATTCGCCTGTGTATTGGCACTCTCACTTTCTTCTATATTTCTGCTGGCATTAAAAGCGGTTACTTTAATGTTTCACATGAGTCACTCGAAACATTCACCATTATCTTTTTCAGTATCAGCTTCCTCAATATTATTAGTATATTTTACAAAGCCGAATCTATTCCTCGCCGTTATAGCGCGCTAGTATTTGATATAACCTGCACTACACTCTCATCTTATTTAACCGGCGGTATAAACAGTGTATATGTGCTGGTTTACCTATGGATTTACATTGGCTACGGCACTCGTTATGGCTTACGCTTTTTAAGTGCCGCTGTTGTTTTAACTCTCATTGGTTACAATCTTCTTTTGCTTACTGAAAATGCCTGGCATTTACTTACTCTCGAAGCTATCGCCTTTCTACTGCTTATTATTGCACTGCCTGCTTACTTATACTCCTTACAAAAACGCCTTATGCAAAGTGCCGATGCAGCTATTCAGGAAAATAATGCAAAAACAGAATTTCTATCCAATATGACTCACCAAATACGTACACCTATTGGTGGTATCGTAGGCATGGTTAACTTATTAAATAAAACAAATCTGGATCATCAACAAAAACAATATTTGCAAGCACTTAGTCAATCGAGCCATGCTCTTCAGGATATTATCGATGACGTAATGGATTTTTCCAGCATCGAAAAAGGCAAGGTTTCATTTAATCAGTCTCACACAAATCCTCGCTTACTTATTGATAGTTTAATTCATAGTCTGGCACCTCTCAGCTACGAGCGAGACATTGAACTTTCCTGTTACATCGATAAATCTATTCCCGATGAAGTAAATTTAGATTCTCAACGATTTCGTCAATTACTTTCCAACTTAATTCGCTATGCCATTGAACACAGTAGCCAGCATGATATCTATGTTAGCGCATATTCCAGTGAACCTGGAACTAACAACCAGGTTCATAGCTGTATTGAAATTCAATTTACACAAAATTTAAGTACGAAACAGCTAACATCAAATAAGATACCCGAAACAAATGACGCGCTGCCATTACGCATAAGTTACCAACTAACCCGCTTAATGGATGGCTTATTTGAAATTAACTACACCAATAAAACAGACATTAGATTTAACCTACGCTTTAACTGGCAACAATTAAATCCAAATAAGAATCAGGATTTATACTTAACTGGAAAACGCGTTTTGATTTATGAACCTAATGAAAATAACAAAATAGTTTTAGAGAAATACTGTCATCAGCTAGGCATGGAAGTTTACGCTACAACGAGCCACGATAATCTAATAGCACATATTATTTGGAGCCAGCAAAAGAACAAACCTTTCGATGTTCTTATTTTAGGTGAGGACCGAAAACTCCGCAGTTGTTACGAGCTTGCTTTACGCATTCGCGAAGAGGTACATAACAACACACCTATTATATATGCATCTTATTTACATAATATTGAACAGATAGAAATAGAAAAAACACCTACCGTAGAAGAAAATATTATCAAGCCTATTTCTCTAAATAACCTGAAGAAATCACTTAACAATATACTTAAGCAGCAATCCCCGGCTATTGAATCCATAAGCCCCACACAACGCAGCATGAACATTCTCATTGCGGAAGACAATGAAGTTAATGCCAGTGTTATCTATAGCCATCTCACCGATTTAGGCCATAACGTGGATATTGCAACAGATGGCAACACGGCGTTGTATGCCATGCATAAACACCCTTACGACCTGATATTTATGGACATCAACATGCCGAGCATGGACGGGTTAGAGACAACTCGCCAATGGCGTAAGCTGGAGAAAAAACATTCTCACCTGCCCATTATTGCAATCACCGCTAAAGCCACAGAAAAAGACCGTAAGCACTGCCTTGCTGCCGGCATGGATGATTTTATGGCAAAGCCAGTGCAGGAAAACCAGCTGATAGCCATCTTACAAAAGTTCAATAGCTAGGCATTTTCTCCAGCAAACTTATTCACCTATAAAACTGGGGAGTTTTTCATCCGCTTTTGTGGCATTATCCCTTCCTTTAGACGGTCCGGCCTGCCTATGCAGCCGTAATCGCCCCCGGAATATATACTCAGGATTACGTTATGAGCATTACATCATTTCAACCACCAGTACGTACACTTATGGGCCCTGGCCCCTCAGACGTACATCCACGCATTCTTAGCGCACTAGCACGCCCAACCATCGGTCATCTGGACCCCGCATTTGTCGGTATGATGGACGAAGTAAAAAGCTTACTTCAGTATGCTTTTCAAACTAAAAATCAGCTAACTATCCCTGTATCTGCACCGGGGTCTGCGGGAATGGAAACCTGCTTCGCCAACCTGCTAGAGGCCGGCGACAAAGTTATCATATGCCAAAATGGTGTATTCGGTGGCCGCATGAAAGAAAATGTGACGCGCATGGGCGGCATAGCAGTAATGGTTGAAGACGAATGGGGCAGCGCTGTTGACTGCGACAAAGCAGAAGCCGCGCTTAAAGCCAATCCAGATGCAAAAATCCTGGCATTTGTTCATGCAGAAACTTCAACTGGTGCAGTATCAGACGCTAAAACACTATGTGAATTAGCCCGTAAATACGACTGCCTGACAATTGTCGATGCGGTAACGTCACTAGGTGGCTCAGAGCTACGTGTAGATGACTGGGGTATTGATGCCATTTACTCTGGCACACAAAAATGCATGTCTTGCACGCCAGGTATTTCACCGGTGAGCTTCAGCGAAAAAGCAACTGAAGTGATCAAAAATCGTAAAACACCGGTACAAAGCTGGTTTCTGGATATGAATCTGGTCATGGGTTACTGGGGCGGCAATGCCAAACGCGCTTACCACCACACAGCACCGGTTAACGCCATGTACTCACTACACGAAGCATTGGTCATGCTACAGGACGAAGGCCTGGAAAATGCGTGGGATCGTCACTATAACAATCATCTGGCACTGCGCGCAGGCTTAGAAGCAATGGGCCTAACCTTCGTAGTAAACGAAGCAGATCGTTTGCCTCAGCTTAACTCCGTAACCATTCCAGACGGCGTTGACGATGCAGAAGTACGTGCTATCTTATTAAACGAATTCAATTTAGAAATCGGCGCAGGCCTTGGCGCACTCGCCGGTAAAGTATGGCGCATTGGCCTGATGGGCCATAGTAGCCGTGCTGAAAATATCATGTTGTTATTAGCTGCACTAGAAGCGGCTTTAGGTGACAAATGCAAGCAAGGTGTTGCCATTGCAGCAGCACAGGCGGTACTAGCTAAGTAATAAAATACTCAGCAATAAAGCCCGCTTTATAAAAGGCACAGAAGTTAACTGCTTCTGTGCCTTTTTATTTGCAGCGCATATTTATTCTAAAAATATACACAATTTTTATTTTCGCTTTGTCTTTAATCAACAGCACCGTATAATTTTATCATGCAAACATACCTAGTCGGCGGCGCAGTCCGTGATCAATTATTAAACTACCCCGTTAAGGAAAGAGACTGGGTGGTTGTCGGCGCAAGCGTCGAACAAATGCTAGAACTCGGCTATCAACAGGTCGGCAAAGACTTCCCGGTTTTTTTACACCCCAAAACCAGGGATGAGTATGCGCTGGCACGAACCGAACGAAACGTTGCACTCGGCTATAAAGGTTTTGAAGTGCATGCCTCGCCCGATGTTACTCTGGAAGAGGATTTAATTCGTCGCGACCTCACCATCAATGCCATCGCAGAAGATGAAGAGGGTAATCTTTATGATCCCTACAATGGCCAGGCCGATTTAAAAAATAAATTACTGCGTCATGTGTCTCCCGCATTTAGTGAAGATCCGGTACGCGTATTGCGCGTTGCACGATTTGCTGCACGTTATGCGCACTTAGGCTTTAGCGTTGCAGATGAAACCAATGAACTGATGCGCAGCATGATCACAAGTGGCGAAGTCAATTCACTGGTCGCCGAACGCGTATGGCAGGAATTTCACAAAGCTCTTGGTGAACGCCATCCAGAAGTATTTATTGAAGTCTTAAAAAACTGTGGCGCACTAAAAGTTATTCTGCCGGAAATAGACGCGCTGTTCGGTGTCCCCCAACCAATAGAACACCACCCGGAAATCGACACCGGCATTCACACCATAATGGTATTGCAACAGGCCACACTATTAAGCAAAGAGCCCATCACAAGATTTGCCGCCCTTTGTCATGACTTAGGCAAAGCCCTTACGCCAAAAGATAAATGGCCAAGCCACCACGGCCACGAAGCCGGTGGCATAAAACCCATTAGACAATTATGCAAACGTCTACGCGTACCAAAAAACTTTCAGGAACTCGCCTGTGTAACCGCCGAGTTTCATTTACATGTACACCGCGCATTCGAAATTAAAAATTCAACGCTATTACGCACCATAGAAAAACTAGATGGCCTAAGAAAGCCCCAACGCTTTGAGCAGTTTTTAACCGCATGTGTTGCCGACAGTCGCGGACGTACCGGATATGAAAATAATGATTATCCACAGGCAGATCATTTTCGTGAAGCGCTGAAAATTATAAAAAACATTAACATCCAACCGTTTAAAGAGATTGACCTAAAGGGCAAAGAAATGGCAGAGGCGATCCACACGGCCAGACAATCTGCTTTAGATAAGCAACTTCCTCCTACCGAAATAAATTAGATTATTAGTCAGTCATGTCCCGTTAACTTTTAAAATAAAATATTTCCGGCATGTTATAGCGCACGGCCATTAAGGCTAAAGTATTACAAACATGAAAATAAAAAAAGAACTTCGTTAACTCTGGGTCGGCAATTTCAGACATGCCATGTTCATCGGCATTTCAAGTGCCTCTAGATTCCTACCTCCGCAGGAATGACGGTATTCTGTAAATTAACTAAACAGCACTGCTTGTTAATATTAATCACTTTAAAAACATACCATAATGGCAAACTTTCCATTTTTCCGACAGTAGCTCGTAAGACACCTCAATTGATCGCTGGGGAAGCTTGACTATCTAACGTTAACGGCAGATAATAATCTTTCGTTAACGTGAGATAGGGTAATTATCATGCAATTAACCGATGTACTAATTCATTTAGACAAAAATACCAATGAACTTGAAAAAGAAAATCTAATCAATCAACTTCGTAGTGTAGAGGGCGTCATAGCCCCAGGATTTAATAACGAAAAAGAACACTTATTATTAATATCATATAATTCAGATATTTTAGATTCCTTAACTTTACTAAATATAGTAAAGAGTAAGGGCTATACAGCTCAGCTTATCGGCTTATAAGGGGGTTATTATGGAATACGACCATTTTGTAGATATAAAGGGCATGTGCTGCTCTGCCCCCATCATACATTTAACAAAAAAGTTTAAATCCATGAAATCAGGTGATATTGTATTGGCTGAATCAAATAAAATATCAATGTTAAATGATATACCTTCATACTGCTTATCAACTAAAAATGAGTTAATAAAGCAGGAAGAAAAAGCCGGCCTATTTCACTTTTGGATAAAAATAAGATAAATGTCAGTAAATTACTTAAAAATAGGTGAAGTAGCTGAACTACTTGAAATAACGGTACGAACCATTAGGTACTATGAGGAAGAAGAACTTTTAGAGCCTCATAGAACTGATGGCGGAACTCGTTTATACACCGAACAACACCTCGCTCGATTAAAAGCGATTCTTCATCTTACTGAAAATAATTTTCCTCTTGAAGTCATTAGGCTAATTGGAAACACAAGGGAATCCTGCTTAACAGGAAATGAAGGCAGTGAGAAAATATCAGATATTTTAGATAATTCAATAAAGAATATTGAAGAAAAAATAAACAATCTTAGAACCCTAAAATCAGAACTATCTTCTGCAAAGAAACAAGTTGAAAAATGTAATGGCTGTAAAAATAAACCATCAAGTAAAGGCTGCCCATCATGCCCAGTAAATAAAAATCTCAATAAAATAGAAATACTTAACCTGGTTTGGGAATGAAAATACCTAACAAAAAATTAACACTAACAACTTTTAGCCTCCCCTAAAAAGCAGTCCGCAGCTCAAGACTGAGGTTATTCAGACACTGTGTTTAAAAAATAAGGAAAAACTGTGCAAGAAATCATAGGGTGGGGATTACTAATTTTGGGTGGCACGCTATATATCGCCCAGATTATTTCATCCGTCAATTTCCAGTTAGCACAGCGATTGGGAATTCAAGAAAACCCTGAATTCACGGATAAAATAATACAAAGATCAGAACGATACGTGGCTTATTGGGATTTAGTAACACTTTGCTGGTTACCCTTAGGCGGCATTCTTATGATTATCAATCATGAATGGTGGCCAATAATGTCACTGATTGGCGGTGCCATATATTTAGACACATCAGGTAGAGAAGCAGCAAAAAACATTAGCTTTCGTCATGAAGGCATTAAAGTCGGCACAGAAAGGCAGAGAAAATTATTTTTTTCAAGTTATATAGCCATGGCGATTATTGCTATAACCATCATTTCATACTCAATCAGCTCCTTGCTATCACGCTTATGAAGCTTAAAATATCAGGCACCTGTTATAGTAACATCGACATTACAAGCCAATTAACAGTAGCCGAAAAAAACGCGTTGCGCTATTTTAAACACTAGGCCTATAAAGCATGAAAATTCTATCTACTGGACTCAAAAAGATTATTATTTTTACAGCAACCGTTTCTGTAATTTCAATCGGCTATTATATCTATGCCCTTTTTCTTTATCCGCCAGTGGAGGAAAACGAAACATTTTTATCTGAAATAGGCGAAGGTTTTGGGGAAATCGGCTTATGGCTACTTTTATTTATTTACGCCCGAACCCTAATTAAGCTTATGCTTGGAAAAGGTGCTATTTCAAAAAGAATACTGCCTGAGTATTCCGCACCAATAGACCCGGGGAAATTTAATAAATTAATACACTATTTAGATAGAACACATATCTATTTTGGCATTTTCGCAATAGTCATTATACTTTTACACATTACCCTAATGGGTATACCAATGAACATTCTATTTTTCCCTGCGGTATTATTTTTAGTCATTTGGCAGGGATTATTTGGCATATTTATCAGCTGGAGATACTCCCCAAAAGAACTAAAAAAGCTATCATACTTAGTTCATGCGCAACTATTTACAGGCATAATGATAGGTGTTTTTTCTTATTTTGGACATCTTTTAATCGATGATTAACTTTAATACAATAGCAAACAGATAAAATATCTAAAATAAATTAAGCTATTCGTTTCGCTTACCGGCTCGCACCAAAAGCAGCATGCCTTATTAAAGTTATTATACGAATTTAATCACAAACGGAAATATTCTGAATGCAAAATAAATTAGAATTACCTTTATCATTGACTATCGGCTGGTTAAATTTTGCTGAAAATAAAAACGCAATGCTCATTGCCGCAAATGGTGCGGCTATTTTTGGGATTCTTACTTTACTTAGAAGCGACTTTGTATCAAACCAGGTTTTTCTGATTTATATTTATCAAGCCTTATCGTTTCTTTTTTTAAGCGCTGTTTTTTGTCTAATATCATTTATACCTCAAGTCGATATACCATGGTTAAAGGCCATGCATTCTCAAAACGAAAACGACAATCTTTTAGCCTATGCTGATATTGCGAATTATGATTCTAAGCTTTATCTTGAGGCTATTTATAAACAAGCAGCAGTTGATATAAATGAAATCGACCCTTTCGAAGAAGATTTAGCTGAACTTATTATCAGCTATTCCAGAATTGCAATGCGCAAATATTCACTGTTTAACCTGGGCGTATGGAACATGCTATCGGCTATTGTTACACCTGTTATTGCACTTGTTATTTATTTCCTACGAAAAAACCAACAAGGTAAGGCCGCTAAAAAATCAACTAAAGAACAATAAAAATACAGTTTCATCTAAGCAGGTTTTTATTAGAGTAGCATTATGGTTAAATTTAAATCATAACAAGCAACTATGCCGTCAACCCAAATAAAAAATTAAGCCTGTTCTCAAAAAAACGAATCACTTATTCAAATGCCCAACAATAGACAATTTCATCGCGTGGACTTTTATTGCCATATTGAATTTGAATCTAAAAATTTCCAGCATGCATCTAAACTCATCAATATTTCACTCCCGGGTGCATTAATCACTTCCTGCTCCAACACTACGCCTGATGCAGGTACCCTGTACAAACTCACTATTAGTCTTAATGATTCTAAAAGCTTCTAATCGTTATGATCGGTCATATTACTCGAACATATGACAATATGTGCGGGCATTCAGTGCAAATATATTGACGCCAATGAGCCACCTCCGTACGTTAGTTAGCTCTAATTTGGGTGATACCGAACTAATGAATCGCGATTTCGATGCTCTGCTGATGAATCAGCGTTAAACCATATATACTAAACGGACCGAACTCGAAAATCAGTGCTAATATAAAGTGATAGGAGTGCATAATATGACTGAGCATAGACATACCCATCGGGTAAAATTTAACACCCTGGTTGAATTTGAAACCATTGATTTCAACTATACATGTGAACTTGTAGATATCTCCGTACAAGGTGCTTTACTCGACACCGGCTCTGCCACTATTCCTGATGTGGGCACGCAATGCAAAATCGCCATTAGGCTGAATGAAGATCAGGATAGTAAAATTATTATGATAGGCCATGTCGCCCGGGAAATGAAAAATGGTATAGGCATTCATTGCGACTCTATTGATGTTGATAGCATGACGCACCTTCGCCGGCTGGTAGAATATAATTTGGGCGACGTTGAACTAGTTCATCGTGATTTCGATGCATTAATACACGAGCATAATTAGTGTTACAGTTTACTTTCGAACCAGATAAGTAATTTTGGAAAAGGCGTTAAAACCAATGACCACGCCAGTAATACTCCTAATGTATTAGCAAACATATCACTAACTTCATAATACCTAACTCCGCCAAAGTCCTGCAAGAACTCTAAACCAATACCCATTGCAATAAAGATTGCCGCCAAAACATAACGAACTTTTTGCTGATGATATATTTGTATAAACCAGCTCATCAAACCAAAGTACCCCGTTGTATGCAGCACCTTGTCCTGCCACTCAAAGCCCATATCAATATTCATTGGGTCACTGACTAACGATGAATAAATGACAAACGTCACCATACTCAAACCAAGAACTAACCATAAGTTTTTATGTTTCAACACTACATATTCATAATCAGGCATATATTTTTCAGGCCTTTTATTTAAAAGAAACCAAGCATATCTTGCTGTTCTTTATACTCACTTAGAATTTACACTATTTTCGTATGGCTAACTGTATTTACAAACTGCAGCTAATTACTTTTCGCCGAATAATGTGGCGTTTGAAGTAAAACCAAACAAACAATTATCTGATGAATCTTTGCTGTCGAGGCAGAAAAAATAATCTCTTCTATATCATCACCATAATTTCTAGTTGTAATATCTAAGCAAACATTACAAACAAGAACACAGCCAGTATGACCCTGTAAATAACGAACGGCATCATACCTATTTTTTCTAACACCTTTAGGAAATAATGAATGCAAAAATAAGCACTCACACCAGACAGTAATGCCCCGAGCATTAAGGGCTGCATATCATCAATACTCGCTGTCTCTAAATAATCCAGGGTTGTTAAACCACCCGCTAACACAATAACCGGTATAGATAACAAAAATGAAAACCTGGCTGCAGCCTGTCGACTCAAGCCCAAAAACAAAGCCGCTGTCATTGTAGCGCCAGAGCGTGAGGTACCGGGAATTAATGCTAGTGCCTGCGCCAGACCAATAAATAAAATATCCTGCCATTTAAGGCTATATTCATCACGGTTGCCGCGCGCTCTGGCATCTGCCCACCAAAGTAAAAAAGCAAAAAGCAAGGTCGCACTGGCCAAAACATAAGGGTGGCGTAAATGTTCTTCAATTAAATCTTTAAACAATAGCCCCACAATACCCACAGGGATCGTGCCCCACAAAACCGCCCAGGCAAGTTTTGCATCTTGATCAAAACCTTTACCAAGTACTGAGCCAGTCCATGACACCGTCATACGTCCTATCTCTTTACGGAAATATAAAACGACAGCGGCTAATGTGCCAACATGAACAGCAACATCAAATGCTAAGCCTTGATCTTCCCAGCCAGTTAAAATGGGCACGAGTATTAAATGCGCAGAGCTGGAAACTGGCAAAAATTCGGTTACGCCCTGAACCAGAGCCAAAATTAAAATTTGTATAAAATCCATTACTATTCCGTTTAATCTTAAATTATATTTCTGTGTATTTTTTATTTATTCATTACTACAAACTGTAGCGTAAATCACGAACTTCAAAACCCGGTACGTTTTCTTTCAAACCTTTAGATAAGCCCAATACTTTAAAGCGCTCGCCCATTTCACCGGGCAGACTTAATGTTTTCATTTGTTGCACTAATTTAAAATTATCAACTTCGCTTGTTGCTTCTATATTGTCCACTAACTCAGCTAAACCGCAGTTGATTAAAAAATTACCCTGCGACGTAAAGCCATCCACATCCAGTTCATTTTCTAGTGCCGCCTCGGCCACCGCCGTAAAATCTACAAATGCTGTTAAATCCTGCAAGCCGGGATACCACAAAGGCGCGTCTAACGCTCGATGGTGATAATAACCGATAAAGGTTCCCATATCTCGTTCGTCTGAGTAAAACTCACTGCGCGTATAGCCATAGTCAATTAAATAAATTGCACCCTGATTAATGCATTCAGCCAAAGATTTTATCCACGGCGCAATATTTAAGTTCAACTCACTGCAATATTCAAAGCCGGGTGTTGTGGGTATTTCTAAAGCTTCTACCTGCTGTTGTATTTCATCACTGGCCGGGCGATAACTTAAGGCCAACTCGCCATCTTGCATTACAACACCTTGCTGCATTACTTTGTCGTCCTTAATCGCAAAGCGCGTAACCGGCATTGCATCCATAACTTCATTGGCAATAATAATGACGTTTAAAGATTTTTCAGGCAGCTGATTTAACCATTGCACTCGGGGCAATAAATCTGGCACACGCTGCAGCAATATTTCTCGTTGCCGCTGCTGCAAATCGGCGCTCAGCTCTACAATAAAATAGGTTTCCGGTAATTGGCCTAAGTTATTTAATGCGTACAATAAATCTGCTGCGAGCTTACCTGAGCCAGCACCAAACTCCATTAACTGGGCATTCGGTAGTTCGGCTAATAATTTTGCCATTGGATTAGCCAGTGTTTGCGCAAACAAGGGGCTTACTTCTGGCGAGGTAATAAAATCACCCTGCTCACCAAATTTTTGCAAGCCGCCACTGTAATAACCCAAACTCGGCGCATATAACGCTAGCCGCATATAATGCGCAAAATCAATCCAGCCACCGGACTGATTAATTTCCTGCGCAATCACATCAAGCAATTTTTGACTGTGCTGTTTTTCAATTTCAGAAGGTTCGGGTAAGTCGAGACTTTGCATTAATGCTACAATTTATTTTTTATTTGTTTGCGCACATTCTATGACACAACCGACACAGATCAAAACCGCATTAATTACCGGCGCCGCAGCACGCATTGGTGCCGAAATTGCCCGCAGCCTTCAAGCAGCCGGCATGAACATTGTTATTCATTACCGATCTTCTGCCAAGCAGGCTAATGCCCTGTGTGAAGAGCTTAATCAGCTACGCGAGAATTCAGCCTATACATTACAGGCAGATTTACTGGATACGCCATCACTCGACGCACTGGTTAGCCAGGCCGCAGAGGTTTGGGGCGGGCTAGACGTACTGGTTAATAACGCTTCGAGTTTTTACCCTACAGCGGTGGGCGAAATTACCGAGGCACACTGGGACGATTTAATGGGCAGTAATCTTAAGGCGCCTATTTTTCTCTCGCAGGCAGCCACTCCGTTCTTAAAAACCTCGCAAGGCTGCATTATCAATATTGTCGATGTACATGGCTTCCGCCCAATGAAGGCACACCCGGTGTACTGCGCAGCTAAGGCCGGCCTGGCCATGCTCACACAATCGCTAGCCAAAGAACTTGGCCCGGAGATACGCGTCAATGGCGTCGCCCCTGGTGCCATTATGTGGCCCAGCAGTGAACTAGACCCTGCAACACAAGAAGGAATCCTGGAACGCACCGCATTAAAGCGTCAGGGTGGCCCTGAGGATATTGCCAAAGCCGTGAAATTTTTAGTAATGGATGGTGACTATATAACCGGACAGGTGATTCCGGTAGACGGTGGGCGCAGCATTAATATTTAGTGTTTTTTGTCTGCTATACCTTACACCTTTCAGATATACGTACTTTTCCTCTCCACGTCATTTAAGTTAAGCACTTGATAGCAATCAACTAATACTAATCTGGTCATTAATTTGCTTTAACTCCTGCCGTGGGTTTTAAATTATCTATAGGGAAAAATGATGAAAACATTATCTACATATGCTGTCCTTTTCAGCTTGTCCATTCTTGCCAGTGCGGCCAACGCCGACTTAATTTACTTAGACGACAGCCGCTACATAAACCACTCCATCGGCGGCACTTTTACGCCTAATGCGCCTTATGCGGATTTTAATAAGGACTGGTGGGCTTATGAAGCAGGGGCTTTCCAAAATAGCGTAATTAGCAGCACAGGCATGTCTGGTTCTGGCTCAACCTATGCGGGTTTCGACGCTATGAATTATGGCGCAGATGGAACAAGCCGATTTGATGTTAGCTTTAGTGTTGATCAACTAACGGATTTTTCACTGAGCGGCAGCCTCGACACCATTGGCTATTCAAGTGGCAATCTTTTTGTCTCTTTACTGGAAAACGGCACTGAAATATTTGGCCTGGATATATGGAGCTTAACGGGTAACGGGCCAGATCCTTTTGATTTTTCTGGGCAGTTTTCTACTGGAAATACTTACCAACTAATCCTCCAGTCAAATACATATGATTCTGACTATTATAATGAAACCTGGGCGTTTAATTTAACCACAGTATCTGCGGTACCAGTACCTGCTGCTGCGTGGTTATTTACATCGGGGTTACTCAGCTTATTTATGCTCACCAGAAGGAAATCAGCCACCTAAAACCTAACAACTAGATATAACGCATACCGGTATCGTTCAAGTATAAAAAACCCACACGCTAATCGAACTTGAATGATATCGGCTCCAACACCTCTTTACTCTTATCAAATGCATCCCATAGCTCGACATAACTCTGTTTGGCGGTGGGGTGAACCAACTCCGGGGCAATTTCCGCCAGCGGCCACAATACAAAGGCTCTCTCTAAAATTTCATCGCGAGGTATTTGTAGCTTACCCTCATGCAATATCACATCGTCATACAGCAATAAGTCTAAATCCAGTGTTCTTGAAGAAAAACGCGGGCCACTGCGGTCACGCCCATGCTCGTCTTCTATCTGGCGTAACGCCTGATACACCGTTTGTACATCATCAGAGGTCTGCAGCGCAATCACCATATTGTAAAAGTCTTCACCCTCAAAGCCGACAGCCTCACTCTTATAAACAGATGACAACTGCAATTCACCAAAGCGCTTAGCTAAAGACGCCACACCGGAACGAGTTAATAAATCTCGATCAATATTGCTACCTAAACTGATGTATACCCAGGCCATATTAGTCTTTGCTTCGCTCTATCATTACGCCCACATCCTGTGAGCCGGTTACTGCGCCGGGCTTGCTCAGGCGCAGCTTCATCCACGGTACATTAAACTCATTCATTACAATTTGTGCACAGTTTTCTGCCAGCGCCTCAACCAACTGAAACTCAGAGTTACGTACAAACTCTATTAGGCGCTTTGCCACTGCCTTATAATTCAGCGTATCGTCTATATGGTCGGTTTCACCGGCACGGCGAATATCCGTACCCATTTCTAAATCCAGGCTAACAATCTGGCGAATTTCTCTTTCCCAGTCATAAATACCAATAACGGTTTCGATGCGTAGGTCGCGTATATATACAATGTCCATAGTATTCTGCTTTTCTGCCTGCTTGTTGGGGGAGAATCTGTATTCTATTAAATTTCAATATGTTAGCAGCTTATAAGCTGCCAAATTCGGCCTTAACTATACAGCTAAGTATTCCCTGCTGACAATATCTCTAACACCCTGTCACAAAATCCCGCCGAGCTTTGCCTGCAATTGCCGATATTTTAGGCAGAAAGCCGCAGAATGACTTGTTTAGCTGGCGCTAATCCGTTATTATTCCGCCCCTCAGATTTCCAGAGCTTGTTCGGCAATTGCCTCAACAGGTTCTACATATGTATTTAAAGTTTTGACTGGAGTCATCCATGGCCAGAGTATGTCAAGTCACCGGTAAGAAGCCGATGTCAGGTAACAATGTATCACACGCAAAAAACAGAACGCGTCGTCGTTTTTTGCCGAATTTACACAACCACCGTTTTTGGGTGGAAAGTGAACAACGTTTTGTAAAACTACGTGTTTCTGCATCAGGTATGCGTCTTGTTGATAAGAAAGGCATCGACAGCATTCTTACTGAAATGCGTGCTCGTGGCGAAAAGGTTTAAGGAGCTATATCATGCGTGAAAAAATTAGACTAGTTTCATCTGCTGGTACAGGCCACTTCTATACTACAGACAAGAACAAGAAAAACATGCCAGAAAAAATGGAGATCAAAAAGTTTGATCCCACTATTCGTAAGTATGTAATGTATAAAGAAGCTAAAATTAAGTAAGCTTATTTATATGCAAAAAAACCCGCTGCTGCGGGTTTTTTTATGCCCTGATTTTGTGAACATGGTTAAATTTATATCCAAAATAGCAATGCCTGCGGCAAGTATTTGATCTATATTACTGTAACAAAAATAAACCACTGGAACTGGACGAGCAATGGCTGAAATATTTGTTGGAAGACAACCTATCTACACGCGAGATTTGGAAGTTTATGCCTACGAACTCATGCCCCATCTCACCAGCGACACGGACAAAACACTCAGCGCCGATACCATCACCTCGCAGGTGATTATCAATTCTTTTATGGAAATTGGCATCGATAACCTCGTAGGTAAAGAGACAGCCTTTCTTACCCTTACTGAACACTTTCTACACAGCGACTACGAACTCCCCCTACCCGCTGACAAAGTTATTTTAAAAATACCCTCTAATATCAGTATCACACCTGAACTAGTCAACGGAGTAGAGAATCTGACAAATGCCGGTTTTAAACTAGCAATAGATAACTACCTGCAATACCCCGAATTACAGGCGCTTGCCAGTATGGCGAGCATTATCGACATTAATATAGAAAATTTAACGGATGCAGAAATTCGCGCGCACCTGCGCATGCTTAAAAAATTAAACCCAACTGTACTGGCCGACCATGTAAGTACACATGAACAATATGAAATTTGCCGAGATGCCGGTGCAGATTATTTCCAGGGTTACTTTTTAAATCGCCCGCGTATTGTAAAAGGTGAGTCGCTAGACTCTAATCAAATGAGTGTGATCAACCTGCTGTCCACTCTGCACAATCCAGAAACCGATACCGGCACCATTGTTGACGTCATCAGCAAAGATGTTTCTCTCAGCTACAAGCTGGTGCAATTAATGAACTCGGCATTTTTCTCGCGTAACAGTAAAATAGACTCCATTCAACACGCCACCGTTATGCTCGGCCGTAAGCAGTTATGTACCTGGGCATCCATGATGGTCTTGAGCGGCCTGGACGACAAACCCCGCGAACAAGTTCGCATATCGATGATCCGCGCACGCAGCTGTGAGCTACTCGCCACAAAAGCCGACATCGCAAATGCCGATGTATTCTTCACCGTGGGCATGTTCTCCTCATTAGACCTGCTATTAAATCAAAGCCTGGAAGATTTAATTACGCCACTACCCCTGGCTGACAATATCAGCGCCGCACTATTAAATCGCGAAGGTGAACTGGGTGAAGCACTCAACTGCACACTGGCACAGGAACAAGGCGACTGGGTAAATACTCGATTTGCTAACTTAACTGCAGAAGATCTCTCCGATGTAAACATAGAAGCCATTAACTGGGCTGAAGATGTGTTGAATAACATTTAGGCTGTTTGGCACATTCATCAAAGCCATTCAAATAAGCATTAAAAACGGCACTCGCCTCAACAGCAATAAAAATAGAATAATTAGTCTGATGAATAGAATTCACGCATGGAGGATATAGAGAATTCCAGCTATTACTGTAAACCGACATGCTTACTAATGCACGCTAGATGTAACATGAGCAATATGGAACTGGATACCTATCTTCGCGGGCATGACGAAGATTTATTTTTTTCATGTAAATATAGCTTAACAAGTCAAGCCATCACAAAAATAATGAAAACTACACCATCACCCTGCGTAAGAAACTGCTGCCTTAATGACGACAACATTTGCCTTGGCTGTTTTCGTAGTATTGATGAAATTATGCAGTGGTCGAAAATCGATGAAGCTGAAAAACAAAGAATCATCAAGTTATGCCATACACGGCGCAAAACACACACACTTAAATTTAAGCCACTGCCATAATTAAAGGAGTCGCTAGTGCCTGAGAATTACTCACGACTTCCACCGACTCCATTTTTTAAAGAAGCGCACAGTCCATCTTTATGCCGAGCCTGTCAATGACTTACTCAACTTTTATTTTTTTGCGTTGAGATTTTTTCTGTTTTGGAATGCTCAGCTTCAATACGCCATTCTTAAAGGATGTTTTTATTTTTTCATCCTCAACCTCTGCAGGCAATGAAACAGAACGATAAATCTCACTCTTTCTGATTTCCTGTCTCAGATAGTCTCCTTCTTCCTCTTTTTCTTCGCTGCATGCTCTTGCTTTGATAACAAGCTGATTATTTGCTATCGAAATATCGAGATCGTCTTTATCGAAACCGGGTAACTCGGCTTTAACAAAAACCTCTTTATCTCTATCGATAACATCTATCTTAGGCATTTGGATTAAAGAGCCAAATGAATAAGCATCAGGCAACTTCTCACGATGAAAATGATTATTCCACATGTCATGAAACATGTTTTCAACTCTTTTTTCCAGGTCTTTGAAGGCAGTTAAATATCCGCTCTGTGCTTCATTGCTAGTTTTTGATATGTTTTTGTCAGACATAACACTCTCTCCTTCATAATCATTTATTTCACACTCTAATTTTTACCCTTTTTACTTAGACAATATTGATATTCGTCAAATTAGTATGACAAAGGCACAACAAAAGGATAGAAGGGATAGAAGCATTTTAATTGCATGATTAAAAATCATGCAAGGCATTAAATCGGGACGGTGACAACAGAGACTCATTATCAACAGCAAAAATTTTTATGCCTGATGAGATTAGGCAGGCGGTAGCACTAACAAAAAAGAAAAACAAAACATCATGAAATCATTCCATACGCGACGCACACGCGCTTAAATTTAAACCCCTCCTACCCTAAGTTTATAACTTGCATACTTTGAAACAACTGAGATCTGATCCCGTTTATTCTTTACTCAACTTATGCAATAGTCACCTTGTCTGACAAATACACATCCTGAATAGCATTGAGTAATTTAATACCCTCGTTGACGGGTTTTTGAAATGCCTTACGCCCGGAGATTAAACCCATGCCGCCGGCTCGTTTGTTAATGACTGCAGTACGCACCGCCTGATGCAAATCATCTTCACCGGATGCGCCGCCGGAGTTAATCATACCCACACGTCCCATATAACAGTTAGCTACCTGGTAACGCACCAGATCAATGGGGTGATCTGTAGTAAGTTTTTCATACACTCCGGGGTGGGTTTTACCAAAATTTATCGCCGTATATCCACCATTATTCTGTGCCTGTTTCTGCTTGATAATATCCGCATCAATGGTCGCGGCCAGGTGATTGGCCTGTCCGCTTAAGTCGGCAGATACATGATAATCCACCCCGTCTTTTTTAAACCCACTATTACGTAAATAAGCCCATAACACGGTCACCATTCCCAACTCATGTGCATGCTCAAATGCCTCTGAAATTTCCTGTATCTGACGCCTTGAATCTTCCGAGCCATAATAAATGGTGGCACCCACCGCAGCAGCCCCCATATCAAACGCCTGATTCACACTGGCGAATAATGTCTGTTCATACATGTTTGGAAAGGTGAGTAATTCATTATGATTAATTTTAACGATAAAGGGAATTTTATATGCATAATCACGCGCAATCGAATTGAGCACCCCCAATGTCGAGGCAACCGCATTACAGCCACCTTCAATCGCCAGTTTAATAATATTTTCCGGGTCAAAAAAAGCCGGGTTTGGTGCAAAGGAAGCACCAGCAGAGTGCTCTACTCCCTGGTCAACCGGTAGCAACGATAAATAACCCGTCCCCGCCAGCCGCCCATGATTATAGAGCGCACTTAAATTACGCAACACTCCGGGCTTGCGGTTTTTTCTGGCAACGACACGGTCGATGTAATCTGCACCGGGAATATGTAAATTAGCTTTAGGTATACCTACACAGGTATGTCCAAGTAACAATTCGGCTTCATCGCCTAACAGCTGGTTAATGTCGGTCATTTGATAACTCCATTGATTAACTTATGTACAAGTCATTCAGGTAGATCAATTTAATCACCACATAGTTACCTGACTATCACAATATAAATACAAGAATAGCTATATAGAATAAAAAGTATGTTGATGCAGATTAATTTAATGATAAATGAGCAGGCCGTAGAAAGGGGTTATCAATGTTGTAAATAAGGCATTATCTATTGTTTATATTTCGACAGTATGAATTTGATATTTATGTATTTATTCCGTGGCATTTTAAATTTACCTGCTGTAGTGGGAAGCCCTTGTCAAATAATCTACGAAGACTGAATATACATGTGTATATCTAATAGTTTAATCACTGCTATATCTTTACAGCTAAATACAATTCTCAATTACATAAAATGTTTTAATAAAATCGAGACAACAAATGCAAATTACTCTCATCACCCTGCGTAAGAAACTGCTGCCTTGATGACAATGATATTTGTCTTGGCTGTTTTTGTAGTATTGAGGAAATTATGCTGTGGGTAAAATCCAGTGAAGATGAAAAACAAAGCATCATAAAATTGTGCCATACTCGGCGCAAAGCACACGCGCCTAAACTTAAGCCTCTTGCATAATTTTATATTTACAAATATTGAGACCTTAATGGAAAAAATTGTTTTATTGGTTGACGTACAAAATATTTATTACACCACCAAAAGTGTGTACCACTGTAACTTTGACTATAACGAATTTTGGGCACAGGCAACGCAAGGCAGAGAAATTGTAAAAGCGATTGCCTATGCGATAGATCGCGGCAATGAAAAACAACGCCAGTTTCAGAATATTTTGCGCGCCATTGGTTTTGAGGTAAAACTCAAACCCTTTATTCAACGTGCCGATGGCTCGTCCAAGGGTGACTGGGACGTGGGCATTACAATAGATGCCATGGAATATGCAAAGGACACCGATGTACTGGTACTCGCTTCTGGCGATGGTGACTTTGCTTTACTGGTCGATAAAGTACGCAATGACTACCAAACTCCGGTTGAGGTATACGGCGTTACCCAGCTCACAGCGGTCTCTTTGGTAGCGGCAGCCTCTAAATTTATACCCATTGACAACGAGTTACTATTGAAACGACAATAACGCCAATATTAAATACGGATTTTTTCTCTCACCCGCTGTAACGGATCACAACAGGCTAGCAATATGAATGATAATTCAGTTGTAAATTTATACACCGATTTAGCAAACAACCCCCATAAAGACTTTGGCTGGGATAAGGGCTTACAAAACGCCCTTAATCATGGATACAAGCCGGAATGGGTAGAACAAATCCCCGATACAATATGGGATTATTGCGCCGCAGTAGGCAACCCGTTTAGTCCCGGCGCGATTAATCCCGGCGACTATGTACTCGACATTGGCTGCGGCGCAGGCCTCGACCTTTGCATTGCTGCATTACTGGTAGGTGAACAAGGGCGAGTTTTTGGCGTGGATGTAACTCCTGCCATGGTCGAAAAAGCAACTCAGCATGCCAAACTCGCCGAGCTTCCCAATATAAGCGTACTCGAAGGCTCCAGTGAAAAACTGCCAATTGAAGACGAATACATTGACGTTATTATTTCTAACGGTGCTATTAACCTCGCATACTCAAAAGAAACCGTATTTGCCGAGGCGTACCGCGTATTAAAACCCGGTGGGCATCTGTATTTTTCTGACATGATTAATGATGATAGTCATTCATTGGATTGCACATATAGCGCTAACGATTCTTGGGCAAACTGTATTGCCGGCACATTAAAAAGCGACGAGATAATTAAAACATTATTGAATGCTGGTTTTAAAGACGTTGAACTGTTGAGCACCAATCATTACAGAACATCCGCCTCGACAATTGGTGCAAGCTTTAGCGCAAGAAAACAGCCTTAACAGTTATTGCTACAAATCAATGCCTTAATTTTTTTGGCATGCAACAATTCATTACGTTATCCTTAACAAAATCCAGTCACATGAATTCTAAACAAGATCATTGGGAAAACATCTACAAAACCCGCGACCATAAGCAGCTCGGCTGGTATCAGAACGTGCCGCAAATTTCATTGACACTTTTATCACAAATTAAGGCAAAACCCTCACAATCTATTATTGATGTCGGCTGTGGCGCATCCACTTTAGTAGACCACTTAATTGAACTGGATTACCGGGATATTGTTTTAGTCGACCTCTCTAATGAAACCTTATTGGCAATTAAAAATCGTTTAGGCGAACACGGTGATATACCTACTTACCTTTGTGAAGACATCACTCAAGCGTCTTTCACTAAGGCGTTTGATATTTGGCATGATCGCGCGGTTTTTCATTTTTTAACCGAAGATAAGGACCGCACAAACTACATGACTACACTCAATAGCAACCTTAGCTCATCGGGCAGGGCGATTATTGGTACTTTTTCATTGAATGGACCTACTACTTGTAGCGGCTTACCCATAGTGCAATATGATGAAGAAAAAATGCGCATAGAACTTGCAAAGGCAGAGCTTGAATTAATCGATTCGGTAACCGATATTCACACTATGCCAAATGGCTCAGATCAGGAATATTTGTACTTTATTATTAAACATAAACATTCGAGTTAAACGATAATCACTAAGCATTTAGCCTGTTTTACAACGAAAATAGATACGACATTTATCACGTTTCAACTATTTATTTTTTCTGTAGCCAAATCAATGTTTTTCCTAGATAACCCCTGTCTATCCAGCTCTAACGCTATATTTAGCTAAATACTGTGTTTTTCATATATGAAAAAAATGCTAAAGGTGTTGTTATATAGCTGAATTAGTTATATAAAGCGGGTACACACCAAATAGTTGATAGGAAAGTAAAGATGAGCAAGGGTACAGTTAAGTGGTTCAATGCAGATAAAGGCTACGGCTTTATCACTCCAGAAGATGGCAGCAAAGATTTATTTGTTCACCATTCAGAAATTAAAAATGGCGGCGGTTATGCGACGCTTAATGAAGGTCAAGCGGTTGAGTTTGAAGTAGGTCAAGGCCAAAAGGGTCCTTGCGCAAACAACGTAATACCTCAGTAAAATTATTTGATATTGCATCGGCAATAAGCAAATTTAAGGCTGGTGAGAACCAGCCTTTTTTATGCTCACAGGCTTTTGGTGCATGATTTAAAAATCGCTAAATTCGCTTTAATAACAAATTCCCCCAATCATCTACTGCACAAGACCAGTGCGTATCAAGCAAGGTAGTCGACACCTTTTCCAGTATTAATGCCGGACCTTTAATTGTTTGCCCTGCCTGTAATTTTTCTCTTTGATAAAGCGGCACGGGCTGCGTAAAACCAAAACAGTTTATTAGCAATGGATCACTCTGAATATTTTCACATTCTGAAACTGCTTCGGACATTATTTTGGGCAACTCAAATGGTGGCCTTGCACCCTTAATACTCACTCGTATATTAACCAGCTCTACGGGCATATTAAGTTCGTGTCCGTAGGTACTTTTGTGCAGCTTATTAAAAGCTTGCTGTAACTCATCTAACTCCGCACTCGCGCAACCAGACCAGGGTAAATTCAGAGTGAAGCTCTGCCCTTTATAACGTAAGTCCATTGAACGCTGAGTACTCAATGCAGTATCACTTACTTCATTGCGTAGCTCCGCCACACCTTGTTGCTCTAATTCAGTGAATTTTTGCTCTAACTGCGACAACTCACTATTGAGCAACTCTTGAATAAGCGAGGCCGACAACTCGCGCGTCGGTTGCGCCACTAACATGCCCAACGCAGAGAGCACGCCACCATATACCGGAACAATCGCCTGCTTCATGCGCAGGGTATCCGCCAATGCACAAACATGCAGTCCGCCAGCTCCACCAAAGCAGGTTAATACAAAATCCTCGGGGTCATGCCCACGCTGTACCGATATGGTGCGTAGCGCACGCACCATATGCTCATTGGCAATCCGTATTACACCTAATGCGGCCTCTTCGATGGTTAAACCGAGGGGTACTGCTACTTTTTGCATGGCCTGCCGTGCGGCGCTTATATCCAGCGGCATACCCTTACCTAAAAAGCCATCGGCAGGTAATCTGCCTAGTATCAAATTGGCGTCGGTTACCGTGGGTTGTTCGCCGCCTTTGCCATAACAGGCCGGTCCCGGATTCGCCCCTGCGGACTGCGGCCCCACATTAAGTAGACCACCGGCATCCACCGTGGCAATTGAACCACCACCAGCACCGATAGTGTGCATATCTACCATAGGAACAGCCACCGGGTAATCCGCAATACTCGCCTCTGAGGACAGTTTAATTTCACCCTCGATTAGTGCGACATCCGTTGAGGTGCCACCCATATCAAAACTCAATAAATTCGATTCGCCACTTAAGGCTGCAACATATTGCGCGCCCTTTAAGCCACCTGCGGGGCCAGACAACAAAAGCTTTACTGCATTTTTCCCGGCCTGCGCTGCATCGATTGTGCCACCCGAGCTTTGTAGCACAGAAAGACTCGCGGCATGTTGCGCCGTGCCGACTTCAAGGTCTTTGGATAATTGATTTAAATAACCTTGCATCAACGGCCCGACATAGGCATTTAATACCGTCGCCATGCCACGTTCATATTCTTTATATTCGGGCAATACGTCTGATGAACAACAAACAAAGGGCGTTCTATCACTTTCTTCTGGCAGTATTTTTTCTATTGCCTGCTTAAGTGTTTTTTCCTGTTGCGCATCTAAAAATGAAAATAATAAATTAATCGCCACAGCATCTGGCTTAAGCCGTTTAATTTGCTGCAATAATTTATCTATATCTTCTGCCACCAGTGGCTGGAGTAACTCGCCTTTGGCAGTGAGCCGTGTATTTATTTCCAGGCAATATGATTTTGGAATAAGAGGCGTACGAGGCCTGGGCATTAAATTATATAATTCGCGGCGCGCCTGGCGCCCAATAGTTAAGACATCTGCAAAGCCGGTGTTGGTAACATAAACCGTATTAACCCCCTTGCCTTCCAATACTGCATTAGTCGCTACGGTAGAGCCATGAATTAAATGCAGGCCCTGAGTACTCAGCTGCATTTCAGTCATACCCTGCAATATTGCTTTTTCGGGTGATTGTGGCGTAGACAAAACTTTATGAATGCGAACATTCTCGCCGTCATAATAAACAAAATCGGTAAAGGTTCCGCCGGTATCTACACCTAGCCAATGATTTGCCATGCCTTAAAACTTACCCTGTTAACTGTGATTAAAACTATCGCAGCACATAATACCGAATTAAAGGCAATTAGGTTTAATTTTCACAAGTAATACAATCACTTGATGCTTGTATGCTGTGTGTTTCCTGATACTATTTTGCACCATGTCTAATTCACTCATTAACGCCCAGCACTTACACCGCTATTATGATAATACACACGCGGTAAATGATGTTTCTATTGAATTAAAACAGGGTGACATTTTAGGTCTGCTTGGGCCCAATGGCGCAGGCAAATCGACCTGCATGCAAATGCTTTGCGGTGTACTTGCACCCAATGCAGGTAAAATAGATATTAACGGTATCGATTTACTCGACCAGCCAAACCTAGCCAAACAACATATTGGCTACTTACCCGACAAACCTCCGCTGTATAACGAACTAACGGTTGATGAATACCTCAATTATGCTGCACGATTAAGACATACCGAAAAAAGCAAATTATCTGAGTACCGTGAACAGGCAAAACATCGCTGCGGACTCGGTGAACATGGCAAGCGCTTAATTGGTAATTTATCTAAGGGTTACCAGCAACGTGTGGGCATTGCACAGGCAATTATTCATCACCCGAAAATAATTATTTTAGATGAGCCTACGGTTGGTTTGGACCCTATTCAGATGCGTGAAATTCGCAGTTTAATTACGCAGCTGGGAAAACATCACGGCATTATTTTGTCGACACATATATTGCCCGAAGTACAGGCGGTTTGCACCCGAGTTCAAGTCATTCAACAAGGCTGCTCGGTATTCAATA
>Ga0316209_1000422_pt1 | contig 77185 bp, 65 predicted proteins | sample 6monopyrite_MG_FD_204945 | JGI IMG/M metagenome (GOLD analysis project Ga0316209, IMG submission 204945) | Microbial mat bacterial communities from mineral coupon in-situ incubated in ocean water Damariscotta River, Maine, United States -... | ecosystem: Environmental > Aquatic > Marine >... | reverse complement strand
GTGCACGGGTTTTTAATACAATTGCCATTTTTGTTTGCACCTAAAATTCGCAATACGCCTCAAAATCTACCCTTGGTAATATGGAGTTATAGATTTCGCCTTGGTTTTAGTTTATCAGCAGACCCTACATAGTCCTTCCGCCTTGTTGAGTGTCCTCACTGGCCAATTCGCAGCGACTATTTCCCGACATACATCGTGTCCTCACAAAACGAAAGATTGAAGGGTTGAAAGGAACACTAATCCGGCATTGAAGTTGATCAGATGAAATCAGCCTGTCTCACTCACCCATCATCACGAAAGCTGCCCAATAGTATGGATGAGCATATTTGACTCTCAGGGTTTTCCTGGCTGATTCAAAAGCCTCACGTTTGGTTTGGCCCTTTATCAGCCAATTTTCGTAAAAGCTCGTCATCAATTCCTGAGTGGCCTGATCGCTGACTGTCCATAGGGACATGATCACTGAAGCTGCTCCGGCGGACATAAATGCCCGTTGCAACCCATAAACACCTTCGCCATTTTTCACTTCCCCGAGCCCAGTTTCACAGGCGGAAAGCACCACCAATTCAGTCTCATCTAATTGCAAATCACGTGCTTCATAGGCAGTAAGAATTCCATCACCACCCGATTGGATGGCTTGTTTTGCATTGGCAAGTAAGAGTCCGGATCGTAGTAGTGGATTTTCAACAAGCATTTCCTTGCTTATCCCAGCTAGTTTGGAGTCGTTTTTTTCTAAGTCTTTGTCTTTAAGGAAATAGCCGTGTGTTGCGATATGAACAATTTTTGGATTCTTCCATGATCTGACCGCTTGTTCTGAAGATGCGACTGAAAGATAGGTTTGGACAGGCAGGTTGGATTTAGAAAAAAGCGATTCCATATTTTCAACTTCCTCTTTGGTGCCAGGCAGAACGGGGATGTCGCTTCCATCAAAAAAACGCGTGGTAGAATCTGATTGAATGACACGCTCTAGTGAACGATCAACACCTGCTCCAGCTTTGCCAGAGTTGGCATTGTAGTCAGGAAAACCAAGTAGTTGTACTTTGTTTTTGGGCTTCCGCTCTCTCTTGGCTACCACCAAATCTTTGGTACTGCTGACTCTTTGTATTTTGAGCTCGTCGCTTAGATATTTATTGGAAGCAGGATTGAAAAGACCACCTAGGCTGACTGAATGATACGCTCCGTCCGCAGAGAGATAAATTTTATTGACACCTTCAAGATGGGCTTCCATAGGCTTCCAAAAAGTATCATAGGAGTCTTTGTCTTTCAGCTTATACTTGATTCGGTTTCGATATTTCTGATGTGCCTGACCATCTAGGGCTGATCCGTGCGCGAATACAACCAATTCAGGATGATCGAGTGTTTTTGGAGTGACAATCATCGCCAAATACATTACTGAATCGGTCCAGTCTTTATCATAATACTTAAATCGAACCATTTCTATGGCAGCTTCATTTCGTCTCAGTGTTTTTCGGACATCCTGCCAAGTATATCGTTGTTGGTCATTAGCAGATTTGAACAAAAGGGATCGAGACGATAACTCCTTCTCTAGGAGGTTGGCTTTTTCTTGCTCTGCTTCAATGTCAGTACCTGAGCGCATTCTTTCTTTCAAAGACAAGCCATAGAGCTTGCCAAGGCGAGATCGCTGGTCAACCCATTGGTTATATGTTTCAATTAAGGATTGGTTTCCACTGGCCAGAATAGTATTTTTTATCTTCTGTTGGGATTGAAAAAATAATCCTTTAGTGGCCAGTTGTGTGTTATAGTCAACACCAATAATATTCGGATTTTTCATGTACCGTTTTAGTACGAATGAATGGAAATGCTCGAAATTAAATGAGAAGGTTTTATAGAATTGGGTTTTCTCTTTTTCTGAAAGGCTTGAAAAATTGATCTCAATTTGCTTTAGAGCCACTTCATTAGAAGCAACAAACATTTCTTCCGCTTTATCCCATTGACTTGTGCTTTCATAAACGGCAGCCAGATTACTTAGGGTCGTTCCATATTCATTGTTTTCCGGACCCAATATTTTGGCGCGAATATTTTTAGATTCCTGATAATAGGAGATAGACTTTTCGAACTGTCCCAACTCTGCATACAGATTGGCTAGGTTACCCAATGATGAAGCATAGTCTGAGGTTTCTTTACCTATGGTTTTGGACCAAATATCTTGCGCCTCCAAATAGAGTTCTTCTACTTTTGAGTAAATATTTTGCCGTAAATAATTGGTAGCCAGGTTATTCAAAGTTGCTGCGTAGAATGGATGGACACGACCAATCGTTTTTTCCCTGATAATTTTGGCTTCAAGATGCAGCAGTTCGGCTTGAGAATACAGACCATGCTCATCATAAAAGGTGGCTAGGTTGTTTAAAGAAATGGCGTATTCTGGATGATGGGATCCGAGAATTTTTTGTCTTATGTTTTTAGATTCTATGTACAGACTTTTGGCTCGCTCTGCAAACCCCTGCTTGGAATACAAAACGGCTTGGTTGTTTAAAATGCTGGCATAAAGACGATTGTTCACACCAAAAGTATTTTCCACAATTTTTTTGGCTTCAAGGTACACAGGTTCAGCCTTGGCATACAATCCCTGTATTTCATATAATCCAGCCAGGTTGTTCAATGATCTGCCATATTCTCCATTTTCCTTTCCCAATACTTTGGTTTGAATTTTCAACACCTGATTGTAAAGCTCCTCAGCTCTATGTAGCTGACCTGTATCTTGACAAAAAAGAGCAAATGACCTCAAAGCACTAGCATGTTCGTGATGGTACTCGCCAAATACGTTTTTTTTGATTTCAATAGCATTCAAATAAAATTCTTCAGCCTTGGTGAAGTGACCCTGATCTCGAAAGAGAAGGGCTAGGTTCATCACTACTGTGGCATAATCGGGGTGGTTTTTACCCAGTAATTTTTCTCGCAGAGCCAGAGATTCTTGGAAAAGAGGTTCTGCTTCATCAAGTCTTCCTAATTCTTGATATAGGCCGGCAAGATCGTTGAGTGATGCTGCATATTCAGGGTGCGATTTCCCGAACAATCGCTCGCGTATCTCCTTCGCTTCCGACATCAGGGGTTCGGATTTTTTGTATTGTCCCATTCTGTAGTAGAGTACCGCTAAATTGTTCACGGACTGTGCGTACTTGCTGTTCTCTTTACCTTCGGTTTTCAATCTTAATTCTACAACTTTAAGATTGAGAGTTTCTGCTTGGGAATACCGACCTTGCGATTGGTATAATACTGCCAGGTTGTTAAGAGTGGTGATGTAATCCGGATGGGTTTCACCAAGATTTTTTTTTCTGATGTCCTTGACTTTTAAATAAAGCGCTTCAGTTTCATTGAATTTGCCTTGCCTTCGGTACAGTATCCCAAGTCCGTTCAAAACCCTAGCATATAGAAGTTCCTCCGTACTAACCGACTTTTCTAATAATTCAATCGCTTCCTTGTAGGTTGATTCCGTCTCCAGATATTTCCCCAACCTATATTGCAACCATCCAAGGTTGTAAAGGCCTGTAACATATTCTTGATGCGTTTCCCCATTGACCATAGCTTGTGTGGCTAGATACTTCTGGTAATAATCTTCTGCCTGATCATATTGTGCTAGGAGGTCGTGGCAGAACGCCAAATATCTGATTGGTTCAATCGCCCTTGAGTTATTCTCACCATGTTTTTCAACAATCTGAATGTGCGATCGCCGAAATAAATCAATGGCCTTGGTATAGGATTTTGAGCTGTAGGCCTCACGACCCATGGTTTGAAGCGTAAGGTAGTGAAGAATTATTTCCCCCTTTTCGTCAAACTTATTTTCACTTATAAACTTGCCATCATCGAAGGTTCTGGACAATTCTTTTGTCCCGTTTGTTCGATACCAAATAGCTTCCCCCTCAAATACATCCTGAGGACGATCTGCCAACAATGTGGCCTCCATTTGAAGTTGGCCGTTAAGAAAAAAATCTCTTACAATACCGAAAGGCTTGTCATCTTGATATTCTATTAATCGATAGTACAGCGCATTCTCCTTAGAAGTGATGATATTCCAGACGCTATCGTACAGAATAGTCCATTTTCCCTGTCGCCCGTTTTCATTTTCTGCGTCGGGGTTTAAAGGTATGTCTTGAGGATATACATGCGTTGAAATGAGCATGGACATGAAGTACAAACTGAATATATTTCTCATAACAGCTTTGATTTATGAACATTTTAAGCAAATTATTAATTTTTTAGATAGGATTAACTCAAACACTTTATCGCAAGCAATTTAGATCTTTCCGAGTCCTTTGCTTTACCGGCTCTTTCGGATTTGATATCCCAAGCTTCAACGTTGGGATTTGTAATCCGTTTTTTATTCAACCACCAGCTAGATTGACTGACGACTAACCATCTTTTTGACCAAGGACTCCTTACTTTTGCACCTTCATTCAGATGATCAGCCCTGCCACCATAGACGATATCAAGAACCAAATGGACATTGTAGATGTCGTGGGCGATTTTGTCAACCTGAAAAAGTCCGGTTCCAGCATGAAGGCTCTGAGTCCGTTCACCGCTGAGAAGACGCCTTCTTTCTATGTAGTCCCTTCCAAGCAAATATTCAAAGACTTCAGCTCAGGGAAAGGGGGCGATGCGATTACGTTTGTGATGGAGATTGATGGACTTAGCTACGTAGAAGCGCTCAAGTATCTGGCAAAGAAATATGGGATTGAAATACAAGAAGAAGAGCAAACGGACGAACAGCAACAAGCACAAAATAAACGAGAGAGCCTCTACATCCTGCTCAATTACGCCAAGGACTATTTCATAGAAAAACTAAACCAAACGGACGAGGGAAAGAATATTGGTCTTACGTATTACAAAGAGCGAGGATTTAGTGAGGAGACGGTTGGGTCGTTTGACTTGGGGTATTCGGTGGACGAGTGGGATGGGTTGATGAAAGCCGCAGAGGCGAAAGGATACAATCAAGAATTGCTTGATGAAGCCGGCCTGATTGTGAAAGGGGACACTAAAACCTACGACCGTTTTAGAGGCCGGATGATATTCCCGATCCAGAATATCACGGGAAAGACCATTGCTTTTGGAGCGAGGACACTGTCCAAAGACAAAAAACAGCCGAAGTACATCAATTCGCCAGAGACCGAACTGTATCATAAAAGCAAAGTCCTTTATGGTCTATTTCAGTCAAAATTGGCCATCCGAAAAGAGGACAACTGTTTCTTAGTTGAAGGGTACACCGATGTGATTTCCATGCATCAGGCGGGCGTACGGAATGTCGTGTCCTCCAGTGGCACAGCCCTTACCGCAGAGCAGGTGAAGCTGATCAAGCGCTACACCAACAATGTCACGGTGCTTTTTGATGGCGATGCTGCCGGCATTCGCGCCTCCATTCGTGGTATAGACATGCTGTTGGAGGGCGATCTGGACGTGAAGGCCGTGGTGTTGCCAGAGGGCGAAGATCCAGATAGCTACAGTCGAAAATTGAGTGTATCTGCTTTTCAAAATTTTGTAGATACCGAAGCAAAGGACATCATTCAATTCAAGACTCAGCTCTTTCTGGAGGAAGCAGGAAACGACCCCATAAAAAAGGCGGGAGTCATCAAGGATATCGTCACGAGTATCACCAAAATCAACGACCCGGTTAAGCGTGCGGTCTACATCAAAGAGTGCAGCAATCTGCTTGGTATTCAGGAACAGGCACTCATCAGCGAACAGAACAAAATTCTATTCGAGAACCATCGAGGCAGGAAAAACATAATACCAGAAGAACCTCAGACGCTCGCTGATCAGGAAGAAGTCGAGACCATCGACATTATCAAGGTCATCGAATATCAAGAAAAAGAAAGTATCAGAGTGCTGGTGAATTACGCCAAAGAGACGATCAGAATCGAAGATTCGGAAGAAATCAATTTGCTCAAATATTTTCTGTCCGAGTCGGAGGAAATCCAATTTACAAATCCGGTGTATCGACGCATCCTGGATGTGTTTAAGCAAAAGCTAGAACAAGACGAAATCATAGATGGCGAGTATTTGATTTCTACTGGAGATGAGGAAGTTAAATGCACCGTGGTAGATTTGCTGGCACATCCGTTTGAGGTGAGCGAGAATTGGACTGAGCAGCACAAAATCCATGTTCCAAAGGAGATTGAGCAGTTGAAAGATGTGGCTTTTTCCAATATCCTCAGGTTGAAATTCAGAATCATCCAACATTTGATCGAGGAGGAGAATAAAAAATTGAAGGGCGTTTCGGAAACTACTGAGGTGGATAGGATGTTGGATGAGATCAATGAATTGAAAAACATTGAAATGGACATTGCCAGTATTCTTGGAAATGTAACTGTGAAATAGGTGTTATTAATTTGAAAATAAAACATGCTAGATAGAATAGAAGAAGCGATTGAGGATATTAAGAAAGGCAAAGTCATCATAGTGGTAGATGATGAAGATCGCGAGAATGAAGGCGATTTCATTTGTGCTGCGGAGATGATCACACCTGAGATTGTAAATTTCATGGCCAAGGAAGGAAGAGGATTGATTTGCGCACCTCTTATTGAAGGGAGATGTGAGGAATTGGATCTCGATCTCATGGTTGGAAAAAACACAGCCCTTCACGAAACGCCGTTTACCGTATCGGTTGACTTAATCGGTCACGGATGTACCACGGGCATATCTGCATCTGATCGTTCCAAGACAATAAAAGCACTGGCTGATAGTAGTACAAAACCCGCTGACTTGGGCAGACCTGGTCATATTTTTCCATTGAAGGCGAAGCAAGGCGGAGTACTTCGAAGGTCGGGACATACCGAAGCGAGCATTGATTTTTCACGTCTGGCCGGACTCAAACCAGCCGGTGTGTTGGTGGAGATTTTGAAAGAGGATGGCGCCATGGCGAGGCTTCCTGATTTGAGGATTATTGCTGATAAGTTTGATTTGAAACTTGTGGCGATCAAAGACCTCATCGCCTATCGAATGGAGCAGGAATCTTTGGTTGAGAAGAAAATCAGCATCCAATTACCCACCGAATGGGGTGATTTCACGCTCACGGCTTTTGAGCAAATCACTACTGGAGAGAAGCACCTTGCACTTACCAAAGGTCAGTGGGAGGAAGGAGATCCCGTACTCACACGTGTGCATTCTTCCTGTGTGACGGGCGACATATTTGGTTCTTGTCGATGTGATTGCGGCGGACAGCTACATGCTGCCATGGAAATGGTAGAAAAGGAAGGGAAAGGGGTTGTTCTTTACATGCACCAAGAGGGGAGAGGTATTGGTCTTTTGAATAAACTTCGCGCATATAAGCTCCAGGAAAATGGCAGGGATACCGTTGAAGCAAACCAAGAGTTGGGCTTTCAGGCAGATGCTAGAGACTATGGAGTCGGGGCGCAAATTTTGCGCAAGCTGAAGGTATCCAAACTCAGGTTGATAACAAATAACCCTCAAAAACGAGTGGGCTTGATGGGCTATGGCTTAGAAATTGTAGAGAATATGGCTATTGAAATCAGCCCAAACATTCATAATAAAAAATACCTGGAGACGAAACGTGATAAGCTGGGGCATACAATTTTGAAAGAAGCGATCGAATGAAACAATTAGTCTCTATTTTCATTTTAATCAGCTCGTTTACAGGTGTTTATGGGCAGGAATTTTCCTCGGAAATATTCCATGAGGGATTTCTGGTGACCAATGATAGAGATACGATTCGGGGGGCATTGAAGTATGATATGCAAGGCAACATCGTCAATATTGTGGAACAAGGCAGACTCAAAACCTTTTCAAGTCAGAAGATATTTTATTTCGAAATTTTTGATATTTCAGTTGACAATTTTCGTCAATTCTATTCGCTTCCTTACAAGGTGAGCATCGGTTACAAAATCCCGATTCTCTTTGAGTTGCAATATGAAGGACCTTTTTCATTAATGACGAGAGAGGCTATCATACAAGAGACCGTGTCAAATACCTCGGCTTATTACGGCCCATACACGAGATATCGGTTGATTTATTCGTACTACTTTGTGAATAAACATGGTGAAATGACATTCTTCAGCGGTAGGAAAAAGGAGCTTTATGATATCATGAAGGACAAATCCAAATACCTGAAAGAGTACATCAAAGAATACAAACTTCAAGTGGATGAAATTCAGGATCTCATTCGAATCACAGCTTTTTACAACTCAATCTAAATGTCCAAACCACTGATTCTTGTTTCCAACGATGATGGTATTACATCCCGAGGCATCCGAAAGCTTGTCGAGCTTATGCAGCAAATTGGCGAAGTGGTGGTAGTTGCACCAAATAGCCCACAATCAGGCATGGGACATGCCATAACCGTCGGTGACACCTTGCGACTCAGAGAAAACAATATTTTTGAAGATGCACAAGCCTTTGAATGTAGTGGTACTCCAGCAGATTGCGTCAAGCTGGCCAAGCATCACGTGCTGAAAGACCGACGACCCGATCTGGTCGTGTCGGGTATCAATCATGGATCCAATAGCTCTATTAGCGTGCTGTATTCAGGCACCATGAGTGCGGCGATAGAAGGAGCAATTGAAGGCCTACCATCCATTGGATTTTCATTGTGTGATTTCGATCCAAAAGCAGACCTGAGTCATGCAGACGAGTTTATATTGAAAATAGCCAGAAAGGCCCTCGATAAAGGAATGCCCGGAGGGATTGCACTAAATGTGAATATTCCGGCCAAGCGCAATGAGCCAATTCAGGGGATCAAAATCGTGAAACAGGCCAATGCAAAATGGGATGAGGATTTTGATGAACGCACTGATCCTTATGGTCGCAAGTATTATTGGATGGTAGGCAATTTTGTCAATCACGACAAAAGTGAAGACAATGACGAATGGGCACTCGCAAAGAACTTTGTGTCGGTAGTTCCCTGCCAGTATGATATGACGGCTCATGCTGATATAAATCAGCTATCAAAGTCATGGGGGCTGTAGAGAGTTGATTAGTTTCACTAGAATTAATTAACCACTAAATACTTCACAAAATGAAAAGAATTGCACTTGGAATTGCTGTACTGTCATTTATTGCCGCGTCCGTTATCGCTCAAGACCGACCAGGGAAGGCTGGGGCCGACGTTGCGTCACCTTCAGCCAATATTCCACCGAAAAAGGAAACACTGACTCAGAAAGTTCAGCGCTATGAAAAAGCCGGATATAAGATTGGTGTGAATTTCAGCACTCCGGATTTGTCAGTATTGAATCCGACCAGCACGGCTACCGCTACCATGCTGGAAGCTAAAAAAATCCCATTAATTATCGAAGATGCGGCACCTGCCTGTGCGTGTTTTACAGACAAAACAGAGGATGTTATTACAAGGCTGAATGCCCAGTATGGTACGGATATTTTTGAGCGAGTGGATATTTCAAAAATCCCTCAACGTACAGTTATGGGATTCAAAACTGATGATTGGTATTCAACTAAATACAAAGCAGTCGTTCATGGTTTGGTAGACAACAAATATGAAGTTTCCGTGGAGTCAGAGAATAAAAAGAAAATTACCGCAGACTATAAAACCACTTTTTCGATCAATCTGGTGGAGTACATCAATGAAAAAAAGGGTAAGCAAAAGTACATTTCTCAAGCGGCAAGGGTGGTTTTATCTGAGACCTACGAAGCGGAAGTGGAAAGTACCAAGGATTGGAAACTGGCTGATGTGAAAGAAAACGTAGGTACTCCCACCATGGATCAATTGACCGAGTCTTTTGAATCCGGCTACAAGGAGACCATGTCGAAATTTATGGATAAACTAAAAAAGAAGAAATAGCCAATTTGCCGTTCATCGGTCAAGAAATCCTTAGATATAAACCCTTTCTCTTATCTGGAGAAAGGGTTTATATATTTGTAGAAATGGAAATTATAAAATTATGAGAAAAATAGTATTTGCTTTTGCCTGCATCATTGCCATTGTAGGAATTGCTCAGGAAGAAGCACCTGAGAGCTGGATTACGCTAGATCCGGAATCTGACCAAACACAGGGCGTGAGTGCCGATAAAGTGCACGAGATGATGAAAGGAAAAAAATCCAGAACAGTGATCGTTGCAGTCATTGATTCGGGCGTGGACATTGAACACGAAGATCTGCAAGGAAAAATCTGGACCAACAAAGATGAAATTCCCGGAAACGGAATTGATGATGACAAAAACGGATATGTGGACGATGTGAATGGATGGAATTTTATTGGTGGGAAAGACGGGAAAAATGTGGATGCCGACACGTATGAACTTACACGCGAATACGCTCGATTGAAACCTTTGTATGCGGGGGTGGAGAAAGTATCTAAGAAAAAGCGCGAGGAATTTGCCTATTGGAAGGATGTGAATGAAAAATTCACCAACCGATCAACGAAGGCAACTCAGCAGTACGATTATTACAAAACGATGCGTGACAACACTATCCGTTTCAATTCGCTTCTAAAAGCGTATGTTGATACAGATAAATTGACTTTGGGAGATGTGGAGATGATTGTGTCTGAAGACAAAACGATAAATGAAGCAAAGGAGAGTATGACTTTCATTCTTTCCAGAATGGGTGATGCAGACTTCTCGGTTGTCGTTGAGCAATTGGATGGTGCAGTTGAGTATTTTGAAGTACAGGCTTTGTATGGATACAATACGGAATTTGATAGCCGGGAGATTGTTGGTGATGACTGGAGCGACGCGACTGAAATCGGATATGGAAACAATAATGTAGAAGGGCCGGATGCCAGCCACGGTACACATGTTTCCGGGATCATAGCGGCGGTAAGAGACAATGACTTGGGCATGCGAGGTATCGCAGAAAATGTAATCATCATGCCTGTGAGAGCTGTGCCAAACGGAGACGAACGAGACAAGGATGTTGCAAACGCCATTCGATACGCTGTAGACAATGGTGCCCATGTGATCAATATGAGTTTTGGTAAGAGCTATGTGTACAGAAAAAATGTCGTGGATGAGGCGATCAGATATGCAGCAAAGAATAACGTGTTGATGGTGCATGCGGCTGGAAACAGTGGTGAGAATCTTGATGAAGCCTCGAACTTTCCTACACCCATGCTCACGGAGACAGAGCGAGCGACCAGTTGGATAGAAGTGGGAGCTTCGAGTTGGGGTGCGGATGAGAATATGGTTGGGACTTTTTCTAACTTCGGAAAAACCTCCGTTGATTTATTCGCTCCCGGGGTGAAGGTATATTCCACCACTCCGGACAATAATTACGATAGTTTCAATGGCACCAGCATGGCTTCTCCAGCCACAGCAGGAGTAGCGGCAGTTGTGATGTCGTATTTTCCTGATCTCACAGCTGAGCAGGTGAGGCAGGTGCTAGCGCAATCTTCAAGAAAATTTGGCGACTTGGAAGTAATCAAACCAGGGACAGAGGATAAGGTCATGTTTTCCGAATTGTCTATTACCGGAGGTATGGTCAATGCAGCAGAGGCTGTGAAACTTGCAGAGCAGATGAGTAAGGAGCTGAGTGCCGCTCGATAATTCGACTAAAAAAACCAGAAACCATCTCACCTTTTGGTGGGGTGGTTTTTTTATGCCTACTATAGACGAATTGTTTATTAACCGCCTATTTTTGAACGACCAAACCTACGTTTCATGAAGCAGGCACTCACCTCATTTTTCATTCTAATTTCAATCACACTTTCTGCACAAACATTCAGCGGTTATCTGGAAGTTGGCAACCCGTCATCCCTTGAGGACTTAGCCAAGGAAGTGATAAAGCCAGAGTATAAACTCGAAATAAAGGAAGGTTCGTACATCTTAAATGAATATGTTGAAAAGGCTCAGGAATGGCTCAATTATTCTGATTCTGATCTGGAAGCATGGAAGGCGAGTGTCGTCTATTTGATGGATATGGGGTTTCCTCTTAGCGAAAACGTAAAGGGAAAATCCGATCCTATTTTCTATTTGACTTGCCCAAATTATACCGAACTAAGCTGGGATGCAGATGAAAATCAATATTTGCTACATACATCATTGTTCGAACTGGGAGCAAAGAGCGACTACAACATGGATGGAACTTATTTCAAATGGGTGCTTGAAAATGAGCCTTCCGATAGCCCCATATTACAAGCGTATTTTGATGATTTTAAAGCATGGGAGCAAAAAAGGCAGACTAACTGGCTACTGGATTTTTTTGGCCAAGGTGATGGGGGAGATATGATCACCGCCGTAAAGTTGATGATTGAAAAAGAGCTTTTTGATGTGAATCTTCGCTCCAAAAATGGCAAAAAAAATCTGTTCGATGCGGCTGTTGTTGGAGGAAATACTGAAACCGCAATGATGCTATTGGACGAAGGATTTGATGTGAATAAGCGGTGCTTTGACTGCAATGGCGAAACCGCTCTGCATCGTGTCGTAGAAGCTGAGATATGGGGAGAGGATGTAACCTATGAGCTTGTTCTCAAGATGCTCGCAGCTGGTGGCGATCCGGACCTACGCGACATGAATACCCTGACACCCATTCACTTGGCAATTAAACTACAGAATGAACAAGCATTCACGGCTTTAATGCAGGAAGAGGTGAAATTCACTGTCAATCTGGTAACAGACAAGGGACTGAACTATGTTCAGTATTTTGAAAAACATTGGTCTGACGATAGAGAAGACGACTTTCTGATCATGCTGATGGAAAAGACCGAACTCAAGCCAACTCCAAACAAAGAAGAGTCCAAGCAAATGAAAGCCGACGAGAAAACCAAGAAGTCAGATGCCAAGGACGCCAAGAAAGAGAAGAAGAAGAGTGCTAAAGAGAAGAAGAAGGGTAAGGATTAGAACGGACAAAAAGACATAGACCAAAGTAGGCTCTCTGAGAATCCTACAAAGCTCCATCTCAAAGTGAACGTATTTGGCAATAAAAAAACCTGCCCGGAATACTCGGGACAGGTTTTTAACATTCTCATTGCTTAAAAAGTCTCAGTTCTCCGAAACCCACGAGTGGTCGAATTACTTCACCTTATCTACAATAGCTTTAAATGCTTTTGGTTCGTTCATGGCCAGATCAGCAAGCACCTTACGGTTGATGTCAATACCCGAGGCGGCTAGTTTGCCCATAAACTGCGAGTAAGACATATCGTGCTCTCTAACTCCAGCATTGATACGCTGAATCCAAAGCGCTCTAAATTCTCTCTTCTTAGCTTTTCTGTCTCGGTAGGCGTACTGCTGCGCTTTGTCTATCGCATTCTTGGCTACCGTCCAAACATTCTTTCTTCGACCAAAGTATCCTTTGGTCAGCTTCATCGCCTTCTTTCGGCGAGCTCTGGAAGCTACATGATTTACTGATCTCATTTTTTAATTTTTGTTTTTTGACTATTGGCGCTCCGACTTCCGGAAACTTGTTTGGCCAATCATCGGGTTTTACATTGGAACCTATTACTTCCCCAGAATCATTTCATTCTGAGCAACTCCTTGATGTTATTTTCATCAGGCTTTGACACCACACTAAATCCTCGAAGATGACGCTTTTGCTTCGTCTCTTTCTTGGTCAAAATGTGATTTTTAAAAGCATGTTTCCGCTTTAGTTTCCCGGTTCCAGTTACTTTGAATCTCTTCTTGGCTCCTGAATTGGTTTTTACTTTCGGCATTACTTTATATTAAAAATTAACTAGTTACTTTTTTTGTTTTGGAGAGACCATCAAAAACATCCGCTTTCCCTCCATTTTAGGAAGCTGCTCCACCTTGCCATACTCCTCCAGTGCTTGCGCAAACTTCAATAATAATATCTCACCCCTGTCCTTGAATACAATTGCTCGTCCTCTAAAATGAACGTACGCTCGTACTTTTGACCCTTCTTGCAAAAAATTGATGGCATGCTTCAATTTGAAATTGTAATCATGCTCATCGGTATTTGGCCCGAAGCGTATTTCCTTAATTACGGTTTTCTGCGCTTTGGCTTTTATGTCCTTCTGCTTCTTTTTTTGCTCGTATTTGAACTTGGAATAATCTATGATTTTACAAACAGGAGGATCCGCTTTTGGAGATATTTCCACTAAATCTAATCCTTCTTCCTGAGCCATTTTTACAGCCTGAGAGGTCGGAAATATGTCCCCATTGGAGTTCTCACCTACAACTCGCACCTCGCGCGCTTCGATCAAACCATTGATTTTATAGGGTTCCTCGCGCCTGATTCGGCGTGGAGGCCCTTTTCGTCTCATTTTAGCGATTGTTCCTAGTCATTTAGTTGAACAAAATTTGAACAGAGCGCAAAACTATTGAAATAGTTGAGCATTCCGTGTTATTGGCCTAATAATTCGGCCACTTGTTGATTGAAATTTTGAATGAATTCAGCGATTGTCTGAGTTCCCTGATCCCCCTCTCCATGTCGCCTCACAGAAACTTGACCATCAGCGGCTTCTTTTTCTCCCACAATAAGCATGAACGGAATCTTTTTCACTTCAGCATCTCTTATTTTCTTACCGATTTTTTCATCACGCTCGTCCATGAAGCCGCGGATATCATTTTCCTGCAATTCCTCAAACACCTGCTTGGCATATTCGTGGTATTTTTCTGAAATTGGAAGGATGGCAATTTGCTCGGGCGCCAACCAAAGCGGAAAATCACCCGCACAATTCTCAATTAAAATGGCTACAAATCGCTCCATTGAGCCGAAGGGTGCCCGGTGAATCATCACAGGACGATGCTTTTCATTATCAGACCCTGTGTATTCCAATTCAAACCGTTCAGGAAGATTGTAATCCACCTGAATGGTACCCAATTGCCATTTTCGGTTCAAGGCATCTCGTACCATGAAGTCTAGCTTGGGGCCGTAAAAAGCCGCTTCACCATATTCCACGACGGTGTTCAATTCTTTCTCGGCTGCTACTTCCTGAATTTCTCGTTCCGCCCGATCCCAGTTCTCATCTGAGCCAATATATTTTTCTGGATTGTCAGCATCGCGCAACGACACCTGTGCGGTGAATTCCTGAAAGCCCAAGGACTTGAATACGTAAAAAACCAAGTCAATCACCTTGGCGAATTCTTCTTTGACCTGATCGGGTCGGCAGAAAATGTGCGCATCGTCTTGTGTAAATCCTCTCACACGGGTGAGGCCATGGAGCTCCCCGCTTTGCTCATAGCGATACACTGTGCCGAATTCAGCAAACCTCACGGGCAAGTCCTTGTACGATTTTGGAATGGCCTTATAAATTTCGCAATGATGAGGACAGTTCATTGGTTTCAATAAAAATTCCTCGTCTTCGTTCGGTGTGTGGATTGGCTGGAAAGAGTCCTCACCGTACTTGGCGTAATGGCCAGAAGTGACATACAATTCCTTGCTTCCAATATGTGGTGAGACGACTTGATCATAGCCGGCCTTCACTTGGGCTTTTCTAAGGAAATTTTCCAAACGCTCTCGAAGCACCGCACCTTTTGGCAACCAAAGAGGAAGTCCCTTGCCTACTTTTTCTGAAAAGGTAAAAAGCTCCAGTTCCCTGCCGATTTTTCGATGATCTCGCTTTTTGGCTTCTTCGAGCAGTTCCAGATGTGCCTTGAGTTCCTTCTGCTTTGGAAAACTGATGCCATAAAGTCGGGTGAGCTGCTTTCTCTTTTCATCACCACGCCAGTATGCGCCTGCTACACTCAGGATTTTTGCAGCTTTGATAAAACCTGTGTTTGGAATGTGAGGTCCCCGGCAAAGGTCTGTGAAGTTGCCCTGCTTATAAAAGGTGATCTTTCCATCGTCCAGGTCTTCCAATAATTCCAATTTGTATTCGTCTCCTTTTTCTTCAAAGAAGGCAATGGCCTCTGATTTGGAAATTTCGGATCTTTCGTATGTGTTTTTTTCTCGTGCCAGCTCCAACATTTTATTTTCAATGGCTTCCAGATTGTCACCATCAAAATCAATGTCCCCAAAATCCACATCGTAATAAAATCCATTCTCAATGGGAGGACCAATTCCTAATTTTACTCCGGGATAAATTGCCTCCAAAGCTTCCGCCATGAGGTGAGCAGATGAGTGCCACATCGTTGATTTTCCTTCCTCGTCATTCCATGTCAGCAATTGAAGACTGGCATCCGTTGTAATCGGGCGATCAGCATCGATTACTTCGTCATTTACCTTTCCGGCTAGTACGTTTCTGGCCAATCCTTCGCTAATGCTCATCGCCACGTCCATTGACGTCACACCTGATGCGTATTCTCTTTTGCTCCCATCGGGAAGCGTAATCGTGATTTGATTACTCATTTGATTAATTATCCGTTGATGTTTTGCGCTCCAAATTCAGCAGTGGGCGTAGTTTCTTCTGCTCCTTAATTCGCCGCAAATATGCAACTTTTCGTCTGACAATGTCCACTCTTTTGGCCATCTCTGTGTCGGTGGTATCCAGAAGAAGGACTCGTTCATAAAAGGGCAATGAAGGAGTAATCCATTTTTTGGATTCTAGTGTTTCAGCTTTCGCCAATAAGACCGCACGATCGTCTTGATTTAGCACAAGGAGTTTATCAAGATAGCGTAGTGCGGAATCCCAATTTTGCTCAGACCGAAACCATTGGGCGAGCATTTGGTTCGAACGCTTCCCGTCATTCTTTTTGAGAATGGTTTTGGCAGAATCGAGTAAACCCATTTGATAAGTAGAAACCGCCAAATCAAAAAGAAGTAGGGTGTCTTCCTTACTTTCTCTGAGCTGGTTCACAATAATACGCGCAGATTCAGCGTATCGTTTCTTCTTGACAAGCATGGGGTAGTATGTTCTCAAAAGAGGGTGTCCATCATCTAATAAAACCAGTTGTTCAAATTGGGTGATAGCCTTGGATGTATCGCCGAGTTCGAGATATTGATTGAGAACAAATGTCGTGGCTTTCTTATCGAGATATTGATCGAGATATCGCTGGATAAGGTTCTGAGGGTTTTGGTTTTTATGGGTTGCGATTTTGATTTTGGCTTCTAGTCTGGGTCTGGTTTCAATTGCTCCTTTTAGAACCGTTTCCATTTGATCGGAGTTGGAATGTTTCAGGTGATAGGCCACCATTTGATCGATCAGCTTCTCATTAAATCCCCAGCGTCTTTTTGCGCGTAGCAACGTTTGGTTGCAAGGTGCAGGCCAGCCGAGTTGTTCGCAGTAAAACAGTTCTTGACGCAGGAGACGTTCATTGTCGGGATGATTGGCGGATTCTTCCATGATATGAGTTAGCAACCCCTGACCACTCACGCTCATATTGTCTGGAATGACAATTCGATCGCTCGTGCCTGATTGGCAAGAAACTAAAACGAGAGTGACAAGAAAATATACCCGGTTCATCTTCCTGATCGCAACTTTGAATCCAATGAATATCGGCCACTTCCAAGAAAAAACAGTGCTAAAAATCCGAAGAGATAGAGCAGTGCAAATTCCTGTTTCTTCCAAGGATCATCGGCATGCACGATGAAGGCTACCACGGCCATGGTGATGGCTGGCGGTATGGAGGCCCATTTTGTCTTAAGTCCAATGATGAGAAGGATTGGGCAAATGAATTCACCCAGCACTCCAAAAAGAAGGGTAGGAGCTTCGCCCACACCCAGAGGATCTGCAAATGAAAAATCACCATTCAGTAGTTTTAGAAATTTAGGCCAGCCATGTTTCAGCATCATGCCACCTAATCCAACTCTCAGAAGAAGTGAAGCAAGGGAAGTGTTTTTGTCCATGGGGCAAAATTACAACCTAAGGGTTGAAGATATTCGTTTCGAGATGAAAAGGTAGAGGAGGTGCTCAACTAATCCCCAGTAACTCCTTGGCACTAGAATAGGCAGAGTCTGTGGGCTTATGGCCACCAATCATCTTGGCGATTTCTGTGACCCTATCCTCACTTTCTAACTTTCTGATTTTACTCACGGATCGATCAGCTCTATGATCCTTGTAAACGAAATAATGTGCATCTCCGCCTGCTGCAAACTGAGGTAAGTGACTGATAGCAATGACCTGATGATTGGTCGCCATTTCCTTCATCATCTTCACCATTTGCATCGCCACTTCACCTGACACACCCGTATCGATTTCATCAAAAATGACGGTGGGCATGGCCGTTTTTCCTGCGATCAGGTACTTGATTGCGAAAATCAATCTTGAGAACTCTCCACCAGAAGCGACTTCTCCGAGTTCTTGAGGATCAATTCCTTTGTTTGCGCTGAAGTGCATTTCTACCCTATCGAGTCCTCTTAGAGTAGGAGAGCTGCCCAATATTTTGAGCTCTATATGTCCATTCTCGATTCCAATCTTATGAATAATTTTTTCAATCTCAGCGCCAAGATCGAGTGCCGAAAGTTGTCGGGATTCGGTCAAAATTTCGCCTGTTTCCAGCATATCCCTTTCTGCGGCAATCATTTCACTTTGAGCTTCTTCGATTTCTTTGTCCAGATTCGATGTGAGTACAAGATTTTCTTCAAGTGCATCTCTTTTCGAAATGAGTTCATCTACACGCTCAATGTTGTGCTTTTTCTGAAGTCGGTAGAGGAGATCGAGTCGTTCTTTGATTTCGCTTGCTTTGGCAGGATCATATTCCGTTCGATCCAGAAGCAGCTGAATTTCGTTTGCCAGATCTTGAAGTTCGATTCGTTGGCTTTCCAGTCTATGGCTTACGGCCTTTAGGTCATCAGAAAATCCACTAATAGAGGACAATAGTTGTCGAACTTCATTGAGACGTTGCAGGACCGACACGTCTTCACCATCAAGCAATTGATCCGACTGACTCAACTTGCGCATGATATCCTCTGCATGTTCCAGCACTTCCAATTCTTGTTCGGCAGCAGCCTGATCAAATCCATCCAGATTTGCTTCCTGCAATTCCTTTAAAAGATATTGTTTGTAGTCTGCATCTTCAGCACTTTGGCTGGCCATATCTACCAATTTCTCATATTCCTGCTTTCGCAAAATGTAACTGCTGTACTTTTCACGAAAATCGGTAATGTACGTCTCGTGCGCTGCGAATGCATCTAGTGCCTCTAGTTGATAAATATTATCACTTAGGTTCAATGACTCGTGCTGTGAATGTACATCCAGTAGATGGCCTCCTAGTTCCTTCAAAAAGGGTAGCGTCACGGGCGTGTCGTTCACAAAGGCGCGTGACTTTCCCGCTGGGCTAATTTCACGACGGATAATGCACTCTTCTTCAAAATCAATTTCCTGTGTTCTAAACAACTGCTCAAGTCGATATCCTCGAATATCAAATGTGCCCTCAACAATGCATTTTTTGTCTTCTTGGAGAAGCACTTTGCTGTCACTGCGATTACCGATGAGTAGGCCCACCGCACCCAACATGATGGATTTTCCGGCACCAGTCTCTCCGGTTATAATGTTGAGGTTGCCAGAAGGATGCATTTCCAACTGGTCAATAAGTGCATAGTTTCGGATGGTCAGTACACGAATCATTACTACTCGATCATGGGCTTGAAGGTGTCCGTTTTGCTTGGGTCAATAGAAGTAACAATGTTGTAGGCTTTTTTCCGTACGGTCGGACTTCCGTCTGAATATATGCGAGCAATCTCAGAAGCTTTGGCATCCATAAAGCTGATGGTCAAGATAGACCTTGGTCTTGCTCGGTTGGCCAATTGAATATTTTGCAAAGATTTGGCGATTACGTTTCGTGTTTCATCTGGCTTTTCTTGAAATACATCCAGCCCCAACCGATGATAAGAATAAAACGCCCTTCGAATGGGCCTTAACGACGTGTTCTGTAAATTTTCGATCAGCCAATATCTATTTCGATTACTGCCTAATTGCTGCCAGCCGGGGAAGCTGGATTGCTGGGCATTGTTCACGATATCCAATGCTTCTTCATAAAATTGGGAACCACCCAATTCGCTAAAAGAGTCGTAATCCATTCCAATAATCACATATGCATAGTAGGCCAGCAATGAACTCAGGTTATCCGTAAAGGAATTTTCGGTGTACTGCATTGGTTTGCTCTGAATGTAGGAAAAAGACCAGTCCCTATCTGCAAAATTTAACAAAACCGTTTCGTACTCCGTGCCATAGATCGGACGAGAAGAAATCACCTGTACGGTGGCCCCAAATGAACCAATGGTGGACATGTCTGTGAGTGTAATTAAAAAATTGCAATTGATTCGTTCCTCCAGTTGAAACTCGTCATTTGTCCATTTTCGATTATTCAAAAATTCAGTAATATCGGTCTCCATCTCATCGAAAATGCTCGGGTCTGAAATCGAAATTTGTTGATGATTAATTACCACCCGACAGTTGAGTTCCTGGCTGTAGCTAATCAGGGAGCAGATGGTAAAAACGAGTGATATGAAGAACTTCATCTCAGGAATTAAACTTTGTGGATAGTAAGTAAACAATGTCGGTAGCAATTTCTGCTTTTGATTTCAACTCAAAGTTTACTTCGTTATTGTCTCTATCGAAGATAGCTACTTTGTTGGTATCATGTGCAAATCCGGCACCTTTATCATTCAGGGAGTTTAGTACGATCATGTCGAAGTTCTTCTTCTTCATTTTCTCCTTTGCATTTGACTTTTCGTTATCCGTTTCCAGCGCGAATCCTACGTTGAATTGCTTGTTCTTTCTTTTTCCTAATTCAAGCGCAATGTCAGGATTCGGTATCAATTCTAAATGCAGGCTGTTTTTAGATTTTTTTATTTTTTGATCGCGCTGCTCTTTGGGGCCAAAATCTGAAACAGCCGCAGCGAAAACGGCAATATCTACATCGTCAAAAACGGAAGCACAACTTTCCATCATTTCTTTTGCCGATTGAATTTTGATAAGCTCCACTTTTTCAGGTGCTGGATAGTAGGTCGCCGGTCCTGAAACGAAAGTCACTTTGGCTCCAGCTTTGATGAATGCATTGGCTAGAGCAGTACCCATTTTTCCACTTGAGTGATTGCCAATGAATCGAACCGGATCAATTGCTTCATAGGTTGGTCCAGAGGTTATAAGGACTCTTTTGCCTGTGAGCGGAAGCTGTTTGTTGAAATGATTCTGGACATACTCAAGAAGATGCTCAGGCTCAGCCATACGGCCAGTCCCATACAATCCACTGGCCAATTCACCCTCCTCAGCTTCAATCAGCATGTGGCCGTAGGATTTGAGTTTTGTAATATTATTTTGGGTGGTCGGATGCACATACATGTCCAAATCCATGGCTGGGGCAAATATCACGGGACATCTGGCCGATAAATAGGTAGCGCAGAGCAGGTTATCACAAATTCCATTGGCCAATTTTGCCATTGTATTTGCTGTAAGTGGCGCCAAAATCATTAGATCAGCCCATAGACCAAGTTCCACATGACTATTCCATTCTCCGGTTTCTTTTTTAAAATAATCGGATTGGACTGGATGTTTGGACAAGGTGGCCAAGGTGAGGGGCGAGATAAAAGCCTTAGCAGATTCTGTCATCACCACCTTTACATCTGCACCTGCCTTGATTAGAAGGCGCACAAAAAAAGCGGCCTTATAGGCTGCTATTGAGCCCGTAACCGCTAATAATATTTTTTTGCCGGTCAACATAGGACCAGATTAGATTAAAGTGAAGGCTTGTCTTCTGTATCTTCAGGTTCAGGCAGTCGATAGTTCAACTCATCTTCCAGAAACTCCTCCGTTGCGACAGTTGAAGGTTTCGGCATTCTTTCATAGAATTTCGAAATTTCGATTTGCTCTCTGTTCTCAAAGATCTCCTCAAGATTATCTACTGAGGATGCAAATTCAGCCAATTTACCATTCAATTCCTCTTTGATGCTGCTGCTGATTTGGCGCGCTCTTTTCCCCACGATCACAAGCGATTCATAAACATTACCAGTTGGCTTGGTAATGTCCTGATTGTTTCGTGTTTTCAGCGATGCGTTGTATGTACTCATGTGTCCTTTTTATTTTGATCCGCAAATTTAGCCAATTCTTCTCGGCTTTTAATAAAGAATTCTTCAGCTTCTTTTAGAAATTCGCTCTTGGGATATTTATCAATGAATTCTTCATAGAGCGTTACTGCATTTCTGAATCGTTCTTCTTGTTTTGTGGGTATGCTCACACGTGCATATTCATAGGTCGTTCCAATTCCCATAAAGTTGACTTCCTCGTTGTATTTGGAATCAGGAAAGTCCTTATGAAAATTATCAAAAATGACCAATGCGGCTTTGAATCGCTTGATTTTGTAGAATAGCTTAGCGTTGAAGTACGCCTTAGTTTCCAGCTTGATCTGCAAATCTCCGATAAGACTATCTGCCTCTTCTACCTTTTCCGATGCTGGGTATTTTTCAATGTACGCTTGCAGGGCATCAACGGATTCGTAGGTGGTTGTTTGATCTAAATTATACTCGGGAGATTGCAAGAAAAGGGAGTACGCATGCATGTACTGTGCCTCCATGGCGTATTCACTCCTCCCAAATGTCCGTCCAAATTCTTGAAAGTGATGTGCACTCAAGATAAACTGACGCTGGTAGAAATAAGAATAAGCAAAATAGAAATTACCCAATTCGGCTTCCTCTGTTCCACGGATAATTGGCAGTATTTCCTCAAGTAAAATACTGGCCTTGTTGTATTTTTCATTTTTGTAATACTCCATGGCCGCATCGTACTTTAGCCGCCAGTCAGGGCTTTTTTGGATTTTTCTGAATTTGCTACATGAAGCAAGAATCAGCAGGGTCAAAACTAGTAATGTGTATCGGGAGATTTTCCTCATTTATTTGAAATTGGACGCAAAAGTAGCGGAGTTAGAATTAAAACAGAAACGTAGTTAATTCATTGTTTCGTTCTAGTTGATTTTTTAACCTTTTTTAAGTCTTTTAATCCTTCTGGCAGTTCTAGACGTGCATCTGGTGGTCGATTTATTTTTGATGGTTCCTTTTCTGAAGATTCTGTTCTCGGCGAGTTGTTGAGTACCTCTTCCAGGGTCGGGCGGCTCTCCCCTTGCCAAAGAAAACCATCCAGTTTTTGAACATCTGCTGTGAGTTCATGGGGAGGAATGAATCTAGCTTCGGGTTGGACATAGGCCCGAATATTTTTTAAACTACGTTTTTGGAATAGTAGCTTCAGATTGCTGCAGAGAATTCTATTCATTCCCATAAGAAGAGAGTCACCTTCTGCGAGTGCGTAGTAAATCACTTCGCCATTGCCATTCACATCTACATTATCAATGTCGCCATTTACAAAGTTGGCCGTCATGTTGCGCCCTTTTATTTGGTTATAATTCAGAATGGTGTCTTGGGAGGTCAAAAAAGAATTTCTTCTAAGAAACATGCGTTTGATTGAATTTTCTGAAATCTCCATTCGGATCGTGTCTCCTTCTATTTGATTGTTTCTGTTCCACAGAATGGGGTCTTCGTACATGAATATCAAAGAATCGGATAGAAAGTATGAAATCGAATCTGCCAATCCTTGCATGGTAGTTTTGAACATTTTCACATTGCTGTAGGCGAGAATTCTTTTCAGTGAATCAATGTCACTTTCGATATAGACCAGCGTATCAGCTGAAATGTAAAAGGTGTCGTTTTCCATGATCCGTTTCATCACAGGATTGCCATAAATTTTGCTGATGGTGTTCGCTTCGTCGTTATACCCTTCATCACCTATGATGATTATGTCCTTATCCTTGGCGATCAGCTTGACATTGCCCTCGGCTTTGTAATACTTCTTTAGGTTGTCGAAGAATAGATCGTCTCCTTCAAGGAAATTATTTGGAGTCTCCACTTTGCCATCCACAAAAATGGATTGATCAATGACCGTGCGGAATTCTCCACCATCTGCATCTAATTTTGTCTGCCCACTTTCTGTGATTATTTCTGTTGCTCCCGGAGTAGTGGCTACTTTGGTAAGGGTGTTGTAATGAAGATTCTCGCTTTTCAGAATATAATCAGGAGCGGTCAGTATTACGTTGGTTTTGAATGTGGCGAAATTTTGCTGCGCATAGAAATAGCCGATTTTACTTGTCAAAATATTGGTTGTATCCTGTAGTTTGCCTCCCTCAAAATAATGGCCTATTTCAGCATCCATGTCATAGTCCAGATTATCTGTTGTAAGTCGAGTGAATCCCTTCGTGTAGATGACATTATTTCTTAATTCTGCTTTTCTTGTATTGCCATTATAGAATAGGTTCTTGGATGTGATGGTGACAGAGTCATCAACGATTCGGACACGGCCGAAGGCCTCCATAGAGTTTCTCTTTTTGTAAAAAAAGGCACTATCACAATAGATGGTCGTAGTTTTTTGGGTGAACACTACATTGTCAATTAGTCGCTGCACTTTTTCCCCCTTGAGCTTGAAGACGTCCATTGAGCCACTGGCCTTGTATTTTACCTTGTCCTGCCCAAACGCGCTAGATACTGTCGTTGCGAATACGCATGCGAAAACCACAATATGTCTTACCTTTTTCATTGTTTTGCAAACTTATACAAGCCAGGGCTATAACGCAGAGGTGAAGAAAATGATTGAACGCATACGCACTTTTATTCAAAAAAAGGGACTCATCGACCGGTCGGAAAAAGTACTGGTGGCGGTGAGTGGTGGCGTGGATTCAATGGTGCTGATTCATCTACTCAAAGAGTTAGGTTATCAGGTGTCCGTTGCTCATATGAATTTCAATCTTCGTGGAGAGGCTTCAGATGCGGATGAATCCTTTGTGAAGGAATGGTGTAGCGCCAATGCTGTCACTTGTTTTACGCATAAAGTCGATACAAAAGGTGCTGCTGCTCGTGCGGGGATTTCCATTCAGATGGCGGCCAGAAACCTGCGCTATGCTTGGTTTGAGGAGTTGTGTGAGGCAAAGGGTTTTCATAAAATTGCTACTGCTCACCACCTTAATGATTCTTTCGAAACCCTACTTTTGAATTTGACCAAAGGCACAGGTATCAAGGGGCTGTTGGGGATTCCCACTCAGAATCGGAAGGTGATAAGACCCCTAATCGAGGGATCAAAGGAGGATATTTTGGCGTACGCAAAAAAAAACAGGATTGTGTGGATTGAGGATGCAAGTAATAGCCAGATGAAGTACCAACGCAACCTAATCAGACATGAGGTGATACCCATGCTGCAAAAAATAAATCCATCCTTGCTTGATACTTACAGATCGACCCGTGATAGAATGTCGGGAGTGAATCAGCTCGTTGTACAAATGGTGCAGGAAATCGGGAACAAGAATTTGGTGGGAGAGGAGAGACTAAACATGACTTGGTTCGATGGTTCATCAGGACACAAAGTGATCTTGGCAGAATTGCTTCGCCAGTTCGGGGTGACATATTCGTTGGCTTGTGAGATAGGCCAGGCCCACATGTCAGGAAAAGTATTCCTGACCAATAGTCATGAAATCCTATTTGATCGCAATCAATTAGTATTTAATGAAATCGACAGTCAAGGCCTCTCATCAATTGAAATCCAAAAAACGGAAGGGACGTACACATGGGGTAATTGGAAAATAACTCTTGAGGTCATTCCAAGGGAGGCGGTTGAAATCAAGAATGAGCAGGTGGCTTATTTCGATATAGAGAAAATCATTTTCCCACTACAAATCGGGCCATTCAAAAGGGGTGACTGGTTTATTCCCCTGGGGATGAAGGGCCGGAAGAAAGTGAGTGATTTTATGATTGATGAAAAAATTTCACTACATAGAAAAGAGCGAATTCCGATTTTTGAGACTAGCGGAATTGTTATGTGGGTTGGAGGTTGTCGGATAGATGACCGTTTTAAGATAGGAGAAGGGAGCGAGAAGGTGTTGAGAATTGAACTAATTGAGAGCAAATAGATAGAAAGTCTAGTCAATAAGTTGGTTGTGCCGTCGCACAAATCAAACTCCTTCAAAACAAATGACTTATCCTGTTTTTTTGAATCGCTTGCCAAGCCATTTGGCTGCAAATTTTTACTCCAAAAATCAGCTTGCCAAATCGCTCATCTTTTGTGATTCCAGCTTTGTATCGAGAGTAGATTTGCTGGGCAATCACAGATACTTTGAATAGGCCAAAGGCGTAATAAAAGACGGGATTATCAACTACCGATCCGCTAAATCGTTCGTACAACGTCATCAGCTCTTCCCTCGATGGATTGCCCGGTGAGGTTGTTGGGTTTAATTGCATTTTTCTTAAATCCGGAGGATCATCGGTATCTACCCAGTAGCCCAGCGATGTGCCCATATCCATTAGTGGGTCTCCAATGGTGGCCATTTCCCAATCCAGTACACCAATGATTTGTGACCAATCGGCCGGATCAAGTACCACATTGTCATACTTATAGTCGTTATGAATCAAGTTGGTCTTGTATTGAGAAGGTTGATGTTCAAATAACCATTTTGCCACTTGATCCATTTCTTTAATTTCATCCGTTTGGGATTTTTGATAGCGATTGATCCATCCACTAACCTGACGTTCCACATAGCCCTTTGGCTTGCCAAAATCTGAAAGCCCTGCCCTATCTATATCTACGTGATGAAGTTGCACCAATGTTTCTACCCAGCTTTCAGAGATGGATTTCATTAGCGTTGCGTCTGGAGTCATATCATCCGGCATTCCTGCCCTAAGAATGACTCCATTGAGGCGTTCCATAACGTAGAAAGGACTGCCAAGAATGTCTTCATCTTCACAGAAATGAATAGGCTTTGGAACTTTGAAGTATTTCTCCAAGGCTGTCAAAACAGAATATTCTCGAGCCATATCATGACCGGATTTCACATTGGCTCCAATCGGTGGCTTGCGCATCACAAACTGCCGATCACCAAGACTCAGGAGATAAGTGAGATTTGAAAACCCGCTTGGAAATTGGCGAATGGCCAACTGCTCCTTCATGGCCAATTCAGCTTGAAGATAGGCTTCTAGTTTTTCTGTCGATAGTTCTTCTCCCGATCGAATCGAGGTGGGTTCGTCAAGCCATTCATTCATTTGCGGTAGGATTTAAGGATGTCTCTGGCCACACGAGACTTGTGTACTTCGTCGGCTCCATCATAGATACGGGCACCTCTTTCGTGCGCATACCAATGAGCCAATAACGTGTCGCTCGTAATTCCCAATGCCCCATGTACCTGAATCGCTCGATCAAGCACATTCATCAGTACATTTGAGACGTAAAATTTAATTGTAGATATCTCGACCCTGGCTTGATTAGCTCCTGCGGTATCAATCTTATTGGCTGCATCTAGCACCATTAATCGTGAGGCATTTATTTCCGCTCGTGATTCTGCAATCCAGTTTTGAATGGTCTGTTTTGAGGAAAGTGGTTTTCCAGGAGATATTTCACGTGTGCTTGCACGCTCGCACATCATGTCAAATGCTCGTTCACAAATGCCTATCCATCTCATGCAGTGATGAATTCGACCTGGCCCGAGTCGATCTTGGGCAATTGCGAATCCGGCACCTTCAGTTCCGAGAAGGTTTGATCTTGGTACCCGCACATTGTTGAATTTAAGCTCAGCATGACTAAAGTAGCCTTCGCCTGTATCGCCCATTATTGGGATATTTCTTACAAATTCTATACCCGGGGTATCCATAGGCACTATAATCTGGCTCGACCGAATATGAACGTTGGTGTTTTCAGGATCCGTTTGGAGCATGACTATTGTAAAGTCCGCTCCATCAGCGGATGAAGCAAACCATTTGTGTCCATTGATCACATAGTCGTCTCCGTGGACTGTGGCAGTAGTCGCCAATAAAATCGGATTGGATCCAGCTGTGTCTGGTTCAGTCATAGCGAAGCAGGATCTGATTTCTCCCTTGAGAAGAGGCGCCAGGAAAGTGGCCTTTTGCTCTGGAGTACCATGTTCAATAAGGATTTCCATGTTGCCGGCATCTGGCGCTTGGCAGTTGAACACGAAATGTCCGTAGGGACAAGCTCCGAGAATTTCACTAATCGGCCCAAATTGCTCCAATGTCAAGCCCATACCTCCGACATCACTGGGGAGCTGGGGCAACCACCAGCCCTCCGCTTTCACTTTTTTGCGCAAGCTATTTAATCTCATCAAGAGGTCAGGGTAGGGAAGCTGCTCTTTTTCTAATGGAATGATTTCTGATTTTAGGAATTTTTTAATTCCTGCTAGATATTCGCTCATGGGATTAAGGTAAAGAGATTGTGGAATTTATTCGTTTTTGATGGTGCATTAATTTCGAGAAACTGCTGCTTAGAAATAGAATAGGATAGGATAGGATGATGGGGGAGTACGTTCGATTGCAAACTATCAAAACAGTGTACTGAAAATGCTATCTCTCTTGAAATCAACAATCAAAAAGAAGAGTGCTCCGTACAGGATCGTGCAAATAATTGAACCAATTGTAAGATTCATTTTTACTCTTGATCTAATGGCTGAGAAGATCTGGTAACTCAGGCCCGACTGGATTAAAAAGAGAACCGTACCAATGACGATAACTGTGCGTTCCATACTGGTGTCAGAGCCGTGTACGTGGTGCATTCTAAGAAACATAAATGCTGTAATAAACGAGAAGATGGACGAGATGGCTGTGTACATAGGGAGCAAATTAATTAACCTTCAAACGAAGAACAAATGAATTGTGCTTCAAGAGGGCAATAAGCTAGTTCAGGTCAAGGTCAGCCAATGATTCGTCGATCGCGGTTTCAATTTCTGATATTTCATACGGTTTGGTGAAAAACTTCCGAATGAGCCCTGATTTCAGCGCCGTGTCAATTTCGTCATTATGAGCAAATCCGGTGAGAATAAAATAGGCTATATTTTCAAATTCATTTTTGGCCTGAGTTATAAATTCAATCCCATTCATTTCTGGCATCCGCATGTCACTGATCACGACTATTATTTCGCCATTGTGCGCATGAAGTTTTTCTAGTCCTTCGTCACCAGATCGGGCGGTGAGTACTTTATATGTCGACTCAAAAGTTCGTTCGAACAAGAACAGATTCACATCCTCATCATCTACGTACAAAATTGTTATCAACTTAGGCTTGGTTTCCATCTAAAGGCAAGATAACAATAAATTCAGAGCCAGTGCCTAATTCGGAATTAACTAGCAATTTATCAAAACGTTTTTCGATACTATTACAAGTGATGGGCAAACTGAGCTGCGTTTCTTTCCCTGGGGATTTCATTGTGAAAAAGGGACATCTGATTTTCGGTAGTTTTTTTTGAAATTCCTATCCCTGCATCGGAAACGGATATTTCAATTTCATTTCTCTGTTTTAAGGACAGCTGAATGTGTTATATTTTTTTCTCCTTTGGAAACCTAGCTAACAAAACCGTGTCATTAGGTCGGATTTTAGATAAAAAAATAAGACTAAATTGACAATGAAATCACTAGTAACTATACTTTTATTATTTACTGTAGCAGCGGTATTCGGCCAAAAGCAAGACACAACAGAGGTGAAAAAGCCAGTGCCTGTTTTAGGCGACAGTTCTAAAGTTGAACCCACCAGTGTGGTTAAAGACACCATCCCTGATGCCAAAGCAACGACCACTCCTAAGATCATCTATTATCAGACCATTCCAGAAGAGCAGAAGAGATCGAAAAGAAAAGATATAAAAACTCTTTCAGGTTCAATGAGCCATAGCGGCGGATTCGGGGCACTGTCCTTCAGAAGCACTTCTTTCAGGGGAGAAACGCTAGTACTAGCCGGTGTACGAGGGGGGTGGATTATCAATCGAACCTTGGCCTTTGGTTTGGAAGCGCATGGGGTCATTCCCACGGCCAAATTTTCGGACATAGACCAAATGGGTGATGTGGTAGCTCTGGGCGGATATGGGGGAATGTTCATGGAACTTGTTTTCTTTTCAAATGAGGTCGTACATGTCACATTTCCCGTATCTGGTGGGGCAGGATGGTTGGGCTATCACTACGATTTCGATGGAAATAACCCGCCCACTCAAGGGGATAATCTGGTTGATGATGATGTGTTTTGGTATGTAGAACCAGGGGCAAGTTTAGAAGTAAATCTTAGTCGAAGCTTTCGATTGGCTTTTGGTGTGAGCAAGCGATTCACCCAAGATCTTCAATTGGTTAATACAGAAGCAAGAGATTTTGATCAACTGAGTTATTTTATCACGCTCAAAGTAGGAGGATTTTGACTTGATCAGTTGGTTAAAACCGACCACTAAATCACGCGCCTAAAACCTTTCACATTTTTTTGATAATAGTCACTTAGCAGGTCAGATTCAACAACCCCTCTGGAAGAAGAGGCGTGGATGAATTTGACCTTGTTTTTTTCTGCTACGGTTATCACGCCGCTGTGCCACCATTTCTCTCCTTTTTGTTTGAATTTAAAAAAGACTAAATCACCTGGGCGAAGCTTGCTCTGTTTCACTTTCTTGCCTACTGAAGATTGTTCCTTGGCTGTACGAGGAAGCCGAATTCCTCCAGTATTGAAACTGAGAAAGAGCAGAGCCGAACAATCCATGCCTTTTCTGGACATGCCGCCATATTTGTAGGGAGTACCCAGATGTGATCTCACGGTGGATAAGATTACGTTGGTTTTGCTGTCTTTTGCGCTCTTCTTTTTGGACTGGGCTTGGACGCTATAAGTGAAGAAGAATGGCAAAAAAACCAACACCGCATATTTTAATAAAGATGAAATGTACATGAGTCAAATATAAATGATTTTGACCTTGTGAATTTTGAACACCAATTGTTGAGTCCATTTAACCTGATGAAGGCTGAAGCAGCGTGCTACCTTATACTGCTGATAAAATACCCCTTAGTAGAGTCTGTCTCTAAAGTTCCCGTTTTTAGAAATCAGAAATAATAATTTCCAAAATATAAATGAATTACGAAACACAATCGTTTAAAAATCAAACACTTACAAGGTTTGAGTTTTGTGTTTTTGGGATTTGTTTGTCATTTGATTTTTGTTTTATTGGACATTATAGACAGGCTCTAAGTAGGTATTTAACTTAATTTTTCTATAGTTTGCGGCTACAAACTAAATCAGCTATGAAAAAAATACTACTTGCTTCCTTAGTGATTTTTGCAGGTTCTGCATTTGCTCAGAAGAAACTTCCATTTCAAGGGAAACTGCTTAACAACAGCACGCCTGTTACAGGCTCTGCCAATTTCGTTTTTTCTATACCCACTGTTTCTTGGAGTGAAACATTAAATGCCGTCAGTGTTCAGGATGGATACTATTCAGTAGTACTTGGTGAGACCACTCCGCTACCAGATTCACTTTTTTTGAGTAGCGATGAGGTAAGTATGGATATCACCGTTGATGGTCAAGGTTTAACTGCAGTGACGCTGTATGCCCCGTTTTACGATCCTACAATCAGTACCTCTGCATTATACCTGAATGATGCGAATGATAAAGCGACTGTGGTCATGAATGGTACAACAGGCTTATTTCAATCAGGCGATAATGATGTGACGGGAACTTTTTTTGAAAGTGCTTTTCAGGTGTCTCATTCTGGGGCTGGAAATGTATTCTTAAACACATATGGACTTAACACTTCGGGAGATGGTATCGGTCGTATGACGGATTTGTACGTTTTTGATCAGGACTTTTTCGGAAATACTTATTCGGGAGGATACCGCAGATCGGGTTTGGATTTATACGATAATGAAAACAATAGACTAGCTAACATTGGATCTCATAGGGATGAGAATCAAAGTGATCCTACGGGCTCTGCGGGTTGGCTGGCTTTGAATTCCATTGGCACTCAGCCGAACGTTGAATTGGGTGGAAAGTGGTGGGAAGATACCACCCTCGGGGTACTCCAAATTTTTGGAAATCAACAAGATGGCGGAGCGAGATCGCAGGTGAATGTCCTTGTTGAAGCCTCTGATAATGGAGGTGATAATGGAGGAACTATTAATTTGATGAATACATCAGGAACTACGAGTACAGAAACGATACAAATTCAGAGTTATGCCGGAACAGGGGGCGGAGGCTTTATAACACTTAGAGATGCTGGAGGTGCTGGACAAATAGATATAGATGGTGGCAATGGTGTGATTACCGCATCGACTACTCATCCGTCTGATCGGAGGCTTAAGAAAAACATAACCCCACTTCAGAACTCTCTTGAAAAAATACAATCCTTACAGGGCGTTTCATACGCTTGGAAGTCCCCTGATAAGAAAGCAGAGAATATCGGTTTCATTGCTCAGGATGTACAAAAAGTCTATCCAGAACTCGTGACTGAGGGAAGGAACGGGTATTTGAGTGTGGACTATTCTTCACTAGTCTCTGCCCTAACTGAGGCAATCAAAGAGCTAAATACCAAGGTTGAAAAATTGAAAAAGGAGAATAAGGAGTTGCAGGAAGAGGTTGCAGAAATAAGCCAACTCCGAAAGGATATGGATAAAGTACTACAGATGCTTGATCGCAGCAAATTGTCGAGCAAATGAGAAGTCTAATCGAAAGGACATCCAATTGGGTGTATGTGTTTCGGTTATTTGTTCTGGTAATCGGATTTAGCACATTTGGGCAGTTTAGTATGCAAGGCCATACCACAAATATGGCTGGAGGAACAACGAGCGGGGGGACGTATGTATCCACCGTGTCAATTGGAGAGTTTGCTGCAACTCCATTATCAAGTGGGGGAACGTATGATCACTTTGGTGGATTTACAGGTGCCATACTGGGAGATGTTGTTTTTATTGGAGTCATAGAATCAGACTCTTTAGCTCTTGTTGCTTTATACAATGCCACAGGCGGGGCAAGCTGGACAAATAGTGATAATTGGCTTGTTGGAAATGTGGGCTCTTGGTTTGGAGTGAAGGAATCCGGCAGCCGGGTAGTGAGAATTAGTTTGTTCAATAATAATTTGGTTGGTACATTGCCTGCTGAAATAGGCGACTTATCGGCGGTTACGCGATTCGAGTTGAGTACCAATTCCGTTTCAGGTAGCATTCCTACTGAAATAGGATTGATGATAAGTCTTGATTCCCTGGGTATGAGTTCTAACCCAATATCTGGCTCCATTCCTGAGTCGTTGTACGACTTGACTAGTCTTGTTAGACTTTCGATCTCGCAGGCTCAATTAACAGGTTCGATTTCTCCGAATATTCAAAAGTTAACAAACCTTAAACATATCGCCCTCTGGGGGAATCCCATGAATGGAGATATTCCAGCTGAATTTTGGAACATGACAGCCATGGTAAACATATATATTGGCACGTCTGATCTTAGTGGAATTATTCCGGCTCAAATAGCCAACATGTCTAACCTAAAAGAGTTCTGGATTGATAACTGTAATATTTCTAGTTCAATCCCGGCAGAAGTAGGGGAGCTTACAGCTCTGGAATTATTTCATGTAGGAAATACTCAATTGTCAGGAGCTATTCCATCAGAAATGACAAATTTGGTAAATCTGACCAGTTTGGAATTAGACAAGAACCAGTTTACCAATTTGCCGGATTTGTCCAGTCTTATCGGTCTTACAAATTTAAAAGTAGATTCTAATTTTTTCACTTTTAAAGACCTCATCCCAAACGCTGGAATAACTGGATTTGTATATGAACCCCAGAAACCAATAGCCCCAGCGACCTACGATACAGCTTATGTTGGGATTGACATTGTATTGGATCAAAGTAGTTTGTTTACTCACGTTGACAATGTTTATCAATGGAAGCTCAATAATGCGGATTTGCCAAGTGCCACTCAAAATTCGTATACAGTAAGTGCAGTAGATTATAGTAAAATGGGAGAATATAAGCTCTCAGTTACTAATCCCAGCTTGCCGAGCCTTACGATAGAAAGCGATACAATGAACGTGTTTGCTAAGGGTGATCTTATCGTGTCTGTAATAGATATCAATGACAATCCAATTGGAAGCGGAAAAGGAGCAGTAATGAAGCTTGCTGAAGAGTTGGGAGTGGCCTATGATACGACCAATGTTGTGAATTTTCTAACTGGTGATTTTGATTTCACTGGCGTTGTATTGGACGACTATTTGGTTGGTGTAGAGTCAGATGATCCTCTCCAACTTGAGACATATTACTCTAATACGTTTTTATGGGAAGAGGCAGATACTCTGGAGATGAGAGAGCGAAATCAGGCAATCACATTGCGCATTATCGAACAGCCTGATGAACTCACCTCCGCTGATGGAGATGGAGAATTGTCAGGATATCTTGAGATAGAGGTGCCAGACGAGGAGGGTAGGTTGGAAGGGAGGAGACGAGTGAAAAATACGAGATGTCATGTTAGAAGAAATACGGGAGGAGGTCGCGGCTTAGGCCCCACCGACAATTATGTTTTAATAGCCTCTTTGGATACAGACGAAAATGGTGAGTTCACTATTGAATTTCTCCCTGTGGGAATGTATCGGATAAATTTCGAATTCCCAGGTGTTCCTATGGATGAGAACAGTTTCGTTGAATTCGAAATTACTGAGGTAGAAGACGAAATAACCATCGCTGCAACCATCGATAACGGACTGATTACTATCGAAGAGATAATGGCACTTGGCATTTATCAGTCATTTTTAAAGGACTTCAAGGTTTATCCTAATCCGACAATGGACGTATTGACCGTGACATTTAGACCCACTAAATCGACTAGTCCCCTTGAAGTAAGGATGTTTGATCAGGGAGGAAGATTGATTTTCTCGAATCAAGTGAAAGGACAAAATCAAGTGTATAAGGAGGAGATTAATATGAGTGAACTAAAGTCCGGAATCTATATTCTTAAGGTAGGTGAAGTTGGTGGAAAACTTAAATATGGTTACAGGGTTTTGAAAAAATGAGGTCTTGATTAATTAAGTTTCATCAATTCACTCCGTACGATATTCAGAGCCACCATGGCACTAAGCTGAATGTTGAGTTTGCGGTCTTTGGCGAAGATAAATTTTCGAGCTTCTGTCTTTTTCCCATCGCTGTAGGCTATCCAGATAGTGCCCACTGGCTTATCTTCGGTGGCTCCACCTGGTCCGGCAATTCCGCTAAGGGAAACACCAATGTCGGTGTTGAAGACTTTACGTATGTTTTCGGCCATCTGAATGACTACTTCTTCACTTACCGCACCTTTTTCGATCAATAAATCATGATCTACTTGAAGCGCTTTTTCTTTGATTTCGTACGAATAGGCCACATACGATCCTTGGAAATAATCAGAGCTTCCTGGGATGGTCGTTATCAAGTGTGAAAGATACCCGCCAGTACAACTTTCGGCACAAGAGATAGTCTTTCCTTGCTCTCGGAGCAGCTGCCCGACACGTTCTTCCAAATCAATATTTTCCGTTGCGTAGACATATTTCTGAATGTAGGTAAGGCATTTTTGAACTTGCTCCTCGGCTTCTTCTTTCATTAGATCCATATTCTCTCCAATAGTCGTCAGACGTAGCTTTACTTGAGCCAAAGAAGGGAGATAGGCAAGCTTCATATGCGTGGGAAGACTCGCTTCCCAAGAAGCCAATTTCTCTGAAAGCGTGGATTCTGCTATTCCACCCGTACGAATGATTCGGTGAAAAATTTTCCCTTTAACGAATCTGGATTTTAGCTTTGGTAGCACTTCTTTGGCCATGATACCGCGCATCTCGAAGGGAACACCGGGCATGGAGACGAAGATCGTATCGTTTTTTTCTAACCAAATACCAGGAGCTGTTCCTAACTCGTTGGTGATCTTGGTTGATCCTTTGGGTTGGATGGCTTGGCCTCTATTGAGTTTGCTCAATTCCCAACCTGATCGGGCATACCTTTCAGTGAGTTCCACCAAAGCCTCCTCATTCATTACTAATTCTACACCGAAGAATTTGGCCAGGCACGGTTTTGTGAGGTCGTCATTCGTAGGGCCAAGTCCACCTGTGATAAGTACGATATCTGCGCGGGACTCAGCTTCAGCAAAAGCTGTGAGAAGGTGTTCTTCCAGATCAGGAATAGTGGTTTTTCGGATCACCTTTATCCCCAACTTATCCAGCTCGCCACTCATCCAATGTGAGTTGGTGTCTAGCGTTTGGCCATACAAAATCTCGTCTCCTATAGTAATTATTTCAGCAATTGCGGACATATTCAATAAGTGGATGTTTTAAAATAATCGGCTAATTAAGGTAGATTAGCTACAAGATTCAAATTTCTCTAAAATGCGTTTAATTATACTATTGGTATTGTCGGTTGGTATTCTTGATTCGTCCTCGGGACAAATCAACCAAAAACTTAAAAACCTGAAGAAGGAGGTTAGTGAAGTAAAGAAAGTGACAGCAGGAAGTGGCCTGTCTGGTGATGAAATATCATCAGGGTTAAAGGAGGCCTTGCTAAAGGGAGTGAAGAAGGGGTCGGACAAAGCCTCCGAAGTGGATGGGTTCTTGAAAAATCCGGCAATAAAAATCCCTTTTCCAAAAGATGCCAGGAAAGTAGCTGATGCTTTGAAGCGTTTGGGCATGGAGAAGGAGGTGAAGAGGTTTGTGAAGACGCTTAACAGAAGTGCTGAAATGGCAGCCAAAGAAGCCAAGCCTATATTCGTAGACGCCATCAAGGAGATGAGTATTGAGGACGCTTGGAGTGTCCTGAATGGGGAGGACAAGCAGGGAGCAACCAACTATCTCAAAAATTCAACTTCAGAAAAGCTGACGAAAAAAATAACTCCAATCGTGACTTCATCACTTGAAAAGACGAGTGCTACGAAATATTATAAGGACTTGATCGAGAGATACAACAAGCTGCCGATGGTGAAAAAGAAAGATCCAGATCTGACGGCTTATGCGACAAGGAAGACGTTGAACGGTTTGTTTTATTTGGTCGGAGAGGAGGAGGCAAAAATCAGGAACAATCCTGCCGAGCGAACAACGGATGTTTTGAAGAAGGTGTTTGAGGAAGGGTAGAAAGTAGAAAGTAGGAAGTAGAAAGTAGAAAGTAGGAAGTAGAAAGTAGGAAGTAGGAAGTAGGAAGTAGAAAGTAGTGAGTAGGAAGTAGTGAGTAGAAAGTAGGGAGTAGGGAGTAGGAAGTAGGAAGTAGGGAGTAGGAAGTAGGAAGTAGGAAGTAGGAAGTAGGAAGTAGGAAGTAGGAAGTAGAAAGTAGGAAGTAGAAAGTAGGGAGTAGGAAGTAGGAAGTAGGAAGTAGGAAGAAAAGTGAATGAAACAAACTACTGATTACCAGAAATTTAGGACGTAATTTGAAACTAGAAAAAGTATGCTAACTGAATTACAAACCGAAAAAATAACTCACTATTTCAATGCGGTTCTGGATCAAGACAAGAATGGCATTCTGGAAGAAAACGATTTTCTGGAAATAGGGGAGTCCATGTGTATTTTGTGGAGGTTCAAACCACTGACGCCTGACTACAACAAGATCATGGACCAGAACCGGAATAGCTGGGTCATGTTCGAAAAACATTTTCAATCAGAAAGTGGAACGGCTGACGTGAACTATTTCTTGAAATTTGTTGACAAGATGCTTAGCTCAGGAAATGAAAAAATGTACCACACATTCATAACTCAGGCGGTGGGAGATGTGTTCGATTCGTTTGACCTGAATAAAGATGGAGTGATCTCTATCAATGAGTATGTGGATATGTTCATGTGCTACCACATAAGGATCAAGTATTCCGCAAAAGCTTTTTTGAAAATAGACCGCAATGGAGACGATTTCATTACCAAAGCAGAACTTCTCGAAGCGATGGATGAATTCTTTAAATCGGATGACCCCAAAGCCCCGGGAAATTGGTTGTTTGGCTTCTGGGGAGATGAGGATTGAGGGCTTCTTTACCGAATACTAATTTTTCTTTCGATCACTCCTTTGTTTGTGTTTAGGCGTAGCAGGTAGATCCCAATTGGAAGGGACTTAGTATTCAGATCAAATGCCTTCATAAAAGGCTCGTCTTGCAGAGCTACTCCACCAGATAAATCAAAAAGGCGAATTTCCTCAATAACGTGGATGGACTCAATATGAACAAAGTTGGTCGCAGGATTTGGATAAATAATTGCATCCTCCGCTACGATAACCCCGGTCACCGTTGAGACAACAAATGAGCTGCTTGTTTCAAATCTGCATCCTGATGAATTGGAAGCGATTAGCTTGATTTCGTAAGTTCCAGATTCTGAAAACAACAAAATCGGTGAGAGGGCGGTTTCCACAAGGAGATCATCAACATACCACTCGGCAGAGGTCACAAATGCATTTGTTGGGCTGAATTGGACCGTATTTGTTACCTCCAAATCTAAGATCGGAGGATCAGCAACAAGCTCAGTTTCAAAACCTTCAAAACCAATAGTCACCGCTTTTGGGGCACTTGGGAGCATGTCATCGAGCCCAACCACATAAATTGTCCGTGATGCTTGTACATTTTCAAGCAGATGAGATGTTCCTTTTGAAAGGAAATTCGTAAGTTCAGGATCGGCATAGAAACCAAAGTAGGTGCCATTTTCGGGGGTAATTAGCGCATCGTCTCCATTACAAACCAGAAAATCGGTCAAAGAGGGTACTGCTGAAGTTGCGAACGTCAGGGGTACGGATAGCGCATCCACGCAAGTAGTATTTTGAACCGTGAGTTCGACGGTAATTTCAGAAGTAGAAACAGCAATCGAAAAGGACGGGTCAGTACTTTCGAGGGTGGCATCTACTCGCCATTCGAAGGAGTCAGCATTTTCTCCAGAGAAAACAAATAGCACACGTGTGTCGGACAAAAGGGTGTCGGGATAGATTTCAAAACCGGCTTTTAATGGATCAACTGTGACGAGTACCGATTGTGGCAGACTTGTGAAACCTCCAATTTTTTGTGCAATAAGAAGAATAGAATCACTTTCAAATGGCCCAAGTGTTATAACAGACCCTGTTGCTTGTCTCTGGCCAAGTTTATCCAAAACCACATATTTGTCCGTGGGATGTGAGAGTTGAGCTGTCTCATTTCTGCAAAAGCTCATAGCTGTAAGGACCGGGGACATGGGGCGGTTGGCCACAACCAAATTTTTGGTTACCTGATCAGAGCAGCCAATTTCGCTCAGTACGCTCAACTGAATTGGATAGATCCCAATTTGGTCGAAATTCACAACAGGACTTTGGGATGTTGATTGCAGCCCGTTTCCAAAATCCCATGACCAAGTCATTGGCTTAAAACTACCATCGGTAAAAGTCACACTATTTACTACAGGATTGTCCAGATAGAGCGTATCCAGCGAAAGACTAAAGTCAGCCACTGCACTAATGGGCCGAATAGCGATTCGTTTAATTTCTGTTGGGAAGGGGCCATCAAGATTTGATACATACACGGCCGTGTCAATGGACACATTTGGCATCAATAATTGATCGCTGGTTTGGATATACTGTGTGCCGAGTGGGTCTTTATAGAAATTGTAGGACGAGCCATTGGTTGGGTCAATTATGAAATCGTCTCCTGAGCAGGTGAATAGAATCTCTTCCTGAGCTGGATTTTTTTGAAAAGCTTGATAGGACTCTTGAGCGGCATCAATTGTGCTCGTTAGCTCGGAGTAAGCGTCTGCCATAGCCAGCAGCACAGTGATCTTCACACTCCCATTTACTGGAACAGATGGGAAGCTGGAATTCACTAAACCTGCCACATCATTTCCACTACCGAGTTCACCAGCTTCGGCTATATTGGCACCCGACATCAAGTCGTATTTTTGAGCATCAGTAAAACTGTCTCCAATGTCTCTGGTATGTCCATTTTGGTCTTGCATATCGAGTGCGGCATAATGATAGCCAGTCTCCATTAGCCCAATAGAAGCAAACGTAGATTGTGCATCATCAAGTATAATCAACGAATTTAAGTTAGCATCCCAATAAGCATGGTTATCTGTCTGATTACCAAGAAAGTAATCAGCAAAAAAACCAGCTTCCAAATTCACCATTTCTGATCCGGAAGTGTTGATTATTCTGTATTGAATGAGGACATAGGCGTCCTCCTCGGAGGGCACAATGGATTGTTCGATCCAGAAGGTGTTATCTGCGCTTGAAAATTCGCTATATCCGTAGAATGGAAGGCGGGAATTTGGTAATTGGCGAATGTTCTTTTGTCCAATAAAATCAGCGTCCCGACTTCTTGGTATTGAGAAGGTATTGGTGACATTGTCATTCACATTACTGCCATCCGTCCCTATCAGGAGGCCGGCATATTTCATGACAGGAAGGCCGTTGTAATCCATGGCATATCCTTCGGTGTAGTTTGGATTCTTAAAAGCAAGGCTTCCATCCCCAACAATTTTCAAACTCAAATTTCCGTTTCCAAAATCAAAATCATCAGGTTCGGTGAAGAAAGAAATATTCTGAAAATCTGAATAGCTACCTTCTGTCATGGTGAACCTAATGTCGATCTCTGTCTCGGGAGGGGTGTTGTCATCGAGGACAATGCGAAACGCGTTTTGTGCTTTGGATTCCATCGTGGTGAATGCGCCAGGCTCACTGGTTGTATTCAGAACTTGTACGTACGGTGATGCTGATTCAAGACCAAGAGAGGGAGAATTGAGATTGGCTAAATAATTCGTGAGGTCGTAAGACAGGGTGATGGTGTCTCCATAGAAGGCATGATTCCCAAAAGGATTGTCAAACGAAAAATTATGTACGCGCAATGACCGAGAAGTCGTCTCCGAAACGGCCCTGAAAGCATTTAGTCTCCCTTTACCCAACTTGAATGCAAAGGCAGCATTGCCACCAATTTCATAAATGTTGTCAGTCGTCACTCGGAGCTGCTCCATGATTTGACGGGCGTTGTATTGTGGGAACACACTCTTCACCAATCCGGCTGCTCCAGCTACTTGTGGTGTGGCGTGAGATGAACCATTATCAGAATTGTAGGTGTCGCCATTCTGAGTAGAAAAAATGGATTGGCCGGGGGCCATTATGTCCATGTGATCGCTATAAGTTCCGCTCGACCATTTGGTGTCTGAGAGGGTAGAGGCACCCACTGAGAGCACATGTTCGTAGCTGGCAGGATAGAAGTCCAAATCTGCGTTGGTGTTTCCTGCAGCCACGACCACTACCATGTCCCTTTCTAGCACACAATAATTGATGATGTCCTGAAAAAATTGACTGAATCCAGCGGTATTGCCCCAAGAAAGATTCACAATGTCATAGCCATTATCGGCTGCATACATCACCCCTTCCCAAGTGCCTGTAGAGACTGTTCCAATTGAGGTGAAACCTTTGAGAGGAGCGACCTTGCAATCATATCCCACGCCTGCTATTCCAAGCGAATTGTTGGTACTTGCTCCAGCAATGCCACCCACATGAGTCCCATGTTGACTGCCATTTGCTTGTGCATCGGCATCATTGTCAGCAAAATCATAACCAATTATATCGTCAATGTACCCGTTGTTGTCATCGTCTATTCCGTTGGCCGTTTCTGTTGGATTTGTATAAAAATTGCCAACTAAATCTTCGTGCATCAAGTCCATGCCTGTATCCACTATGCCGATAACGATATCCTCCCTACCTGTGGTAAAATCCCACGCATCGTAGGCTTTGATCACTTCCAAATACCCTTGACTTCCTGTAGACGGATTTGCAAAAGGATCGTTTGGTATTTGAAATAATTGCTCTCGAAACATCACTTCTGCATAAAGCACCTCATCGTACGTCAAAAGTTTGTTGACCATTTCCAGCGGATTCTCCTCTTCTGATATTTCGACGATGAACATACCATCAAGGATGGACGAAGATGATCGGGATGCCGAGCCAGAGGATTTTCTAAGTGGTGAGAAGGTGATTATGCCCTCAAGTTTGGGAAAATAGTACCTGTTGGATCTCCCATTTTCGTTGACGGATGGCTTTAGTTTTAGCGCAATTTGGTTTGGTATGAGCTGTGATGGATCAGCACTTTTTGGAAGTTTGTATTGGTGCTGTGCTGCGAGTAGGCACGGCAGGAGGAGGAATCCAAGTACGTATGATCTTATTGGCACTTTATAAGGATTTGATGAAGCTAATTTATGAATGTTAAGGGTGAGAAGCTAGAAGTCAGAGAGGAAGCTAAAACTATGGCTAATCATCACACTAGGTTGCCACTAACGACCGTTGTTCACTGAATCAAGTGACCTTGGCCTTTCGAATCATCTTAGAAAACATAGTGGGCCACCATCGTTTCAGATAGAGTCCAAATTTTACCTTGATTCCAGCAACATACGCTTCTTCCTTGTCTGTTTCAATCGCGGATATGATTCTACTGGCACATTGCTCAGAGGTGAGTCCTGCAAGGTGAGCTTCCTCTATTTTGTTTTGAGGTTGGCCATTAGCCATAAGCGCATTCTGAGAGGCATTGGAAAGTACAGATCCAGGGAGGATCAAAGTTACTTTTATGTTGTCAGCATGATGCTCAATTCGTAACGTATCAAAGAAACCGTGTAGCGCATGTTTGGCTGCCGCATAGCCCGACCGATAGCGCGTGGTTATAATACCCACAGCAGATGTCACCACGGCTATGTGACCTGCTTGTTGCGCTATCATGTGTGGGAGGATCGCTTTGGTAAGTGCAATGGTCCCGAAATAATTGACCTCCATGACTCGTCTATCTACTTCCATTGGAGTGTCTTTGATCAATGATCGCTGACTGATCCCACCATTATTGACGAGTATATCCACTTGCCCATAGCAGGCTAGCGCTTCTTTTACTTTTGCAGGCATGCTGTTAGATTCGGCAAGATCCAGGCAAATAATCCGGATGTCGTCACCACCACCGCACCGCTCTTTTACTCGCTGTAGCTCTTCTTCCCTACGAGCTGAAATGATGAGTTTGACGTTTTGTCGGCTCAATTGGAAAGCAAGTGCCTCACCAATCCCCGATGAGGCACCTGTTATCCAAATTACTTTATCCGATAGTTTCCCCATTCTAGTCTGTGTTGCTTGGTAGCAAAGGTGCAACGCCAATAGGAAAGGTCAAATCATTCTTTCTTGTTTTCTGATTTAGATTTCTCGGCTCGCTGGTTTTCAACGAAAACATAAATGCTGTATGCACCGATGGCCGTTCCAATGGGGAAGGAGAGCAGAGAAAGGCAACCAGCTATGACAAGGAGTACCATTCCAAATCCCTTATTCTGCAAAGTGGCCAGACCTCCAATGATCGAAGGAAGCGCTGAGAAAACAATGGCCAGAATCATGATGCTGAAGAATCCCGTGGTAATTAAATCCATTATCCAAGCAGCATGAGTCCCTTCTTCCTCCAGAATTTTACTTTCAAGGAAAGGTTTGAAGGAGGTGAAAAATAGCGAGAGACATCCGAAGATGAATAATTTCAAAAATCCGACAGTAATGTGGATGATCGCAAGTGTGCGCTTGTGTGAGTCAATAGTCATAAAAGTAGTAGTTAAAAGTGTTGTGTTTCTTTTGATACGGAATTATGATTGATTTGTTGATGATGAATTAACCTAATTGGCGCATTACATTTGACGTATGCAAACAATCGCTCTAGAGGAGAAGGATTTGAAATCGTTGAAAAAGAAAAAGACCATTCAGTTCGTTTTTTTGATCTACATGATTTTGCTGACTATTGGCATAGGGGCATTCGCCATTTCGATGTATTTGGAGAACGAAGAGCCGCTTTTTTGGCGTGGAATGGGGTTCGTTTTCGTCAGTATGTTTTTTGTGAGTTTCATCGTTCATCGCTCCTGGAAAAAATTCGAAACCGACGTTAAGAATGGCGTAAAAAATATCGAAGAAGGGGTGATTGATGATAAATATTCTCACAAAAATGCCCACGAATTCAGTATTGCTGGAACGATTTATCAAGTGGGGCAGAAGTATTATGATGCTTTTGAAGTAAAACAAACGGTGCTGATCTCTTTTGCGCCAAACACAAAATTGATTTTGGACATCAGTGGGATTGACGAACATAGTTTGGACAAACCCCTGCTGTAGCGAGGCTGTCCGTTGCGCTGGTTCGAGCTTGCAGTTCGGACCGAAAGAAAAGAGAATTTCCAATTTGAGAAGGTTGGGATTTTTTATGCGAAAGCCTTTTTGGCTTTTACGTTTTGAAGGATGTTATCCATTTTAACTTGCTCAGTGTCACTCGCAGAGGACGCTGGTCACGGCACATTCGAGCTTCTGTGATCACCAAATGGCTAGAAGTTTACAAATCTGAGAGAGGTGCAGAATCTGGCAGGTCACCGCTACATCAGCAGCACCGAGAGCTATCAGGAGAACGACATGGAAGGATTGATCGAAGAAATAAATCAGTTTCATCCGATCAACTGAACCAAAACTGAAGAAGAAATCGTTAACTTTAAAGTGTAAAAAATATGATACAAATGGACTTAGCAGTAAAGAAGGTACGTTTGATTAACTGGATCACAGAGCAGGATATCCTCGCTCAGAGTCACTTTTTAGAAAGGCAAGTGGGAGGGCGAAAGGACTCTGAGAAAACGTACTCGAACTGTGGAAAGAAGTGAATCCTGATCTGGTAGGGTTGGGATTCACCCATCTGGCGCAAGCGTTTCTCCTCATTTCTAGCGCAAGCGTCCGCTTGTGTCTTTCTTAGTATGATGGCTACATGGAATAAGCGAAGAGAGAATTTTTTTACCTCCCTCAGCACCACGCACAGAGGACGCTGAGAACTGAGAAATCAACGCTAAAATCAACGGAATTTGAAGAAACCTTCCACCTAGTTGTGGGAATTGATCAAACCCTGGTCTCCAACCATCGAAACGTACGATTGATGATCTTGAGAGCTATTTTTATTTTTTTCACATTGATCATGTCATGTGATTCATCATACATAGTCACGCCATCGGCGAAGAGAAAGACCTGAGGAAATTCGTTGGAGACACCTGCCACTTCTGTAGCTTCAGCGGCCACCTCTTTGTCATGCACCATGTCCACTAGATAAAGGTCCAACATCTCTGGGGCAATCGTCCAATCGGCCTCTAAATCTTGTTTCACTTTAAGGCTTTCGGGAGAGGCAGGTCTGTGTTTAAAAACCAACGCAGGCTTAGTACGAGAGCGTTCGAGAATTTGATCGAATTCCTCTACGTTCTTTATGCTTTTCCACTGCAATGAAGGGTGAGTCATGCTTTTAATCTAACGTCAAAAATGTATAAAAGCTCAGGTTGGTTGGTAATTAATCTCCTTAAAGCTAATACAATACTCGAAACCTGAGTGTCCCTTTTATCATTTTCAGGTCTTTTTTTACGTTTGCTTCATAGGCCTTGTCAATATCCGTTATGACATATCCTATCGATTCACTTGTTTTCAGGTACTGCCCAATGATGTTGATTTTATGACTAGCAAGCACCTGATCTATTTCGGCAAGTAGGCCGGGTTTATTTTTGTGAATATGAATGAATCGATGTGAATTTTTGAATTCTGGGAGCGTGAGACTCGGGAAATTCACGCTATTGGCTGTTGAGCCTGTGTTGATGTAATCCATGATTTTGTTTGGAACAAAATCAGCAATATTTTCTTGAGCTTCTTCGGTACTCCCACCAATGTGCGGAGTGAGAATGGTATTCGGTTGACCGATTAATTCGGACTCAAACGGATCCCCATTGCTCTTGGGCTCTTTGGGGAATACGTCTACGCCGGCACCTCGGACTTTCCCGCTTTCCATTGCCTTTTGCATAGCTCCTATATCCACTACATGTCCTCTGCTCAAATTCAGAAAAATGGCCCCTTCTTTCATCTGGCCAAACTCATGCGCTCCAATTAGATTTTTATTTTCAGGTCGTCCGTCTACATGAAGCGAAACGAAATCTGAAGTTTGCAAGAGTTGATCCAGGCTGGTCATTCGCATGGCATTTCCAAGTGCCAGTTTGTCGTCCACGTCAAAGTAGGCCACCTGCATGCCCATGGCTTCTGCCAATATAGAAAGTTGCTTTCCGATATTTCCATAGCCGATGATTCCCAATCTCTTCCCTCGAATCTCTTTGCTACCCACAGCGGATTTGTTCCAACCTCCCTTGTGCATGCTCACAGATTTGTCCGGAATCTGGCGCGTGAGTAGGATCATCTCGGCGATTGCTAGCTCTACAACTGAGCGAGTATTTGAGAAGGGCGCATTGAAAACCACCACGCCGTTGATCAAACATTCGTCCAGATCAATTTGATTGGTGCCGATGCAAAAAGCACCCACGACCATCAACCTGGGCGCATGCTCAAGTACCCGTTTAGTGATGTGGGTCTTCGATCGGATACAAACAATTGAAACATCCCTGATCGCCTCGATGAGTTCGTCTTCCGATAGCGCTGAGGTGTGGTATTCGACCGTGTAGCCTTCTTCTTTTAGGCTGTCGAATGCATTGGTATGGATGTTTTCCAATACTAAAACCTTAATTCTGTTTTTGGGGTAGGAGAGTGCTCGTTCCATATCATTGTCAAATAAAAAATCGTCTAAGTTGGGCGCTTCATGTTCGGCATGTTGCAGAACCTTTTCTCTACGTACATTTTCTGTGAACGCATAAAATTTATGCGCCAGTCCCGCTTGCTTTATTTCATAATCGGTGAAGCCATCGCCAATCACGAAAACGTCTCCGTTCAGATTCAGTTGGTCTATCAGTTTAGGTTTGCTTTGATCTGTTGCCAGCGGATTGCTTTCATCAAACCCAACAATGCCTCCTTCATCATCATAGATGAATTCATTTGCGAAAACACGCTCACTCGGAATGCCATAGTTCGCTACGATGGGATCGATGAATTCCTTGAATCCATTTGAAATGATTAGGATATTGTTAGCATACTTTTTTACAAATTCTTTGTTGCGCTTGAAAGACTCACTCACTTGTTTGTCCAGAGCTATGATCAAAGTGGGCAGGTGGTCTCGATTTGCCTGCAGCAGCTCAATGCGTGTCCGTAGAGATTCCTTGAAGGAAATATCACCCTCCATCCCTCTATCGGTGATGTTCTTTATCTGAGCCAGAGCTTCATCTCTTTCTGGTTTGCCATCGAGAGAAATTTCGCACAATACGTCAAGTGCTTCTACTTTGGTGAAGGTGCTATCAAAATCAATAATGAAGTGTTGCTCTTTTTTCATAAATTCACGCAAAATCTAATCGGCGAAATTAATGATGGATATACCAGCCAGATGCACCTTTTACTACATTGTTTTCTTTTTCACATCTTTCATTTCTATCGGACAACCCCCCTCTGCGAACGATCTTCAGGCAAAAGCCCTTACAGATAAGGTAGACAGCATTGTCGCTAGTGCGATTAGCCAAAAAGCATTTCCAGGATGCGTGGTGTACGTGGCGCACAAAGGCAAACCCATTTTTCATAAAGCCTACGGTTTTCATACATATGATAATAAGTTGGAGGTGAAAACGTCCACGATTTACGATTTGGCTTCAGTGACGAAGGTAACCGGAGCAACCCTCAGTTTGATGAAATTGTATGAGGAGAATAAGTTGGGCTTAGACAATGAACTGGGCGAATACGTGAGTGGGCTGAGTGCGCCTATTGCCAAATTGAATATTCGAGAGCTGTTGGCGCATCAGTCGGGTCTGGAGCCACACATATTGTTTTATGACAAGATACGAGTGGATGGGCAGTACATGAACAAGACCCTGAAGCATGTGCGCACCATCGACTACAATTGGAGGATTGGTCGATCATTGTATGCGTACTATGATGTCTATCCTGTATTGAAGACGTTCATCAATAAAGCTGAAGTGTCCAAGACAAAGAAGTACCGCTATTCGGGTTTGTTCTTTTATGTAGTACCCGAGCTTGTGAAGAACCTCACAAAAATATCCTTTGAAAGGTATCTGTATCAGATGTTCTATGATCCTTTGGGTGCAGAGACCTTGAGATTCAATGCGGGCCGGAAGTTCGAAGATCATGAAATTGCCCCTACGGAGGTTGATGCACTTTTCAGAATGGAGCTGGTTCATGGCAATGTACATGACGAAGGAGCACAGCTGATGAGGGGCGTCTCAGGGAATGCCGGCCTATTTAGCAACGCGGAAGATCTGGCGAAAGTTTGGCAAATGTTGCTAAACGATGGCGTGTATGAGGGAGAGCGCTACTTCAAACCTCAAACGATCAACCTGTTCACAAGTGTGCAGTACCCAAACAACGACAACAGGAGGGGGCTTGGCTTTGACAAGATACTGTTCGACTATAATCCGATATTAAGTCATATGGCTGAGTCGGCAAGCCCTAGAAGTTATGGGCACACGGGATTTACCGGCACCATTGTCTGGGCTGATCCGGACGAAGGTTTGCTATTCATATTTCTCTCTAATCGGGTGCATCCTTCGCGCGCACCCAACATGCTTTCAAAGCTGAGAGTACGACCAGAGATCCATCAGGCTTTTTATGATTATTTGGAAAAAGAAAGGAAAGAAGAATGATTTTGTTTGCTCGAAATAGCTAAACCTGCTCAGGCCGCTCAAGAGAAGGCAAAAGGAAAGAAAGAGCCTGCTTGTCCGATAGGCAGGGACGCTGAGGAATGAGAAGATAACAGCACAAATCAAGTTACCCTCAGCGTACGCTGAGGGTAACTTGGAGTGGGAGTTATTGTGACCTAATTTTTATCATCCTTAAACCCATTCGACCAATGAGTTCCATCGCAAAAGGGTTTGTTTTTTGAACCACCGCATCGGCATAAAGTGAAGTGTTCAGTTGAAGCTCCTTCACATCGCTCTGTCTCAGTGAGTTTAGGCTGACCTGTCACCACGTAAGGCCCATTCGGTGCGATGAAAACTGACGGCTCACGATTCTGATCACGATGCTCCACATCGCTGACCGAATAGCTCAGTGCACCCGAAGGACATGTTTTAATAGTTGCTATGATCTCCTCCGCAGTGGCAGAATCCGGATATATCCAAGGTTCTTCCCTTAGATGAAAGACAGATGCCAATCCATCCGTACAACGACCAGCATGGGCGCAAATCCCCCGGTTATCATGTATGGTGATATTCTTCCCTACGTAATTATCTCGCTTATCTTCCATGCGGCCTTCGAGCTTAGCCGATGTGAATCCATTCTTTTTGTGGGTTCCGTCGCAGAAAGGTTTGTTAGCAGACCCGCCACAGCGGCACAGTGCCATTGGTTCTTTTTTTTCAATCGGCCCTTTTTGATTGACGAAATTATCAAGACCTTTAACTAAATAAGGGCCGTCTTGAGTTGGAGTGATACTTGGCTTTTTTTCTGCGCTCATGATGATTCTCTTTTGTTTAAATGTAGACAAAAAAACCATCAGATTAGTTCGATCAATCCAAACCAGACGCATAGGCCTGAACAGTTTGCGCTTGAGAAGAATCTTTAGAAATCTGCGCTAGTGCTTGATGTCGTTAGGGAAGGGTCTATTGATTTTTCAAAGATCAGTTTGAAACCGCCTTTTTTGCCTGATGCTCAATATTAAACCTGTTTCTAAAGGCAATTTTATGCTCATGATTGGAGAGTTCAATATTTAACCATAAGACTTGATAGACCCAAATCAAATTAAAGACTGGTCGATTTGTCCCAAGAGTCACGGTTAAAATGGAGTCTTCGACATGAACTTTCTTTTGGAATTCTTCCCAAACTAATATGCCTTTTTTGGGTTCTGTGAAGAGTGAAAAATGACATTCATGCAGACCATCCTCTGCTCGGTACATATCACCAGAAAGATCAATTCGAAGACTGTAGGTGTGTTTGGCCATCCTAAGCTGTTTTTTTGAATGATCCAAGATGAGGCACTTTTGGGTGTTATCCTATGACATATGTCAGCGTGGCTGAGATTTTGTCAAAAGTGGCCTCACCCCACCTCCAAACTAGTGGCATAGGCTTGAGCCAGCTTGATTTCGGTGTAGGTGAAATCTGCACTGAGTTCAGCTTTTATTTCTCCAGAGTTGGTGATGCCCCTGTTATAAATTTCAAGAATTTTTTCCAACCGTTTGGGGTTGATAAATGCATTCACATCCAGATGGCCGCTGGCTACATAGGTAGCCAGATGGCCCTCAATGGTGCCTTTAACCAAGTCTCGATGCGCGGCAATTTCTTCTATGGATTTTCCTTGTTTGTACAATTCATAAGAAATCAGGCTGGTCGAAATTTTGTCTTGCTTCCTTTTCTTCGATGTGGCTTTTGCGGAAGTTGCGGCATCTTTATAGGCAGAGGTTGCTCTAAGCTGCTCTTTGCTCAGCACTTTATTATGACGAGCTTCCCGTACAAGCATCGTCAATTTTAAGATTTGTTTGTTCAAATTTCTAAAGAGCGTGATCAATTCTTTCAATTCCTTAACGTAGGTCTTCACGTTCTTTACACCCTTCATTGCGCCAAGCTGCGTGTCCAAGCGTCCTGCTAGTTTGGCAATCTGTGGCTCGAAATAGGCCTGTGCTTTGTCCATCCGATCTGACAAAGCGGCGAGATAATCCTCCTGCCGTACAATCTCAGCCACTTGCTTGATGAAGGTTTCGCCAATAGGTTTTAACAGAAAAGTGTCACTAATCAAGTCCTTGGTCCACGGCAAATGTTTTTGCTTGAGCGATCTGTTTTCTTCCTTATTGAAGCTTCGTTCGTGATAGCCCAATTCTCGGAGGAGAGGTTCGAAACCAAAAGCCAGCTTTGCGAATTTGAGAAGGAAATCCCGCCGATCTTCCTGAAGCTTCTCTTCCAGTTCTTCTGTATTCTGAAAACTCTGCACGAAATTTTTAAGTGACGGATCAATGTCAGGTGGATTCTCGGGAAGTGGAGATGAGAGAACCAACCCTCTCAAGGAAGTTAACCGGGAGAGTGCGACATACAGCTGACCGGGTGCGAATGAACCCGTGAGGTCTAGAATGGCTTTCTCGAAAGTAAGACCCTGGCTCTTGTGGATGGTCACTGCCCAGGCTAATTTCAGCGGATACTGCTCGAAGAAACCCAAGTGCTTCTCTTCAATTTCCTGTGTAGAAGCATTGAGAACATAGCGTTTGTTTTCCCATTGATAAAGCTCGACATTGATCTCTGATCCGTCTTCGCATTTCACCCAAATTCCATCCGTTTCTAATTTTGAAACCAAGCCAATCTTCCCGTTGAAAAACTGCCCCTGACCTGATGGGTCATTCTTGAGGAACATGACTTGGGCACCCTCTTTCAGGGTGAGTGTACTCACTGTTGGGTACATGTTCTCAGGAAATTCAGAAGAGACATTGGCCTTATATTGGGTCACTTCGCCATCAATATTTTGCAAGCGGATTTCGTTGAAACGATCCGCTTTCATATTGTGCGTGGTGAGGTGGATGTAGCCTTCCATTTGATCGTTATCCAGACTCGGATCATAGTGTCGGTTTAGAAAGGAAATGTCCTCATCTGACTGCTCATTATTACGAATCCGATTGAGCAGATCGATGAAATCCTGGTCAGTTTGCCGATAGATTTTTTCCAATTCTACTCGGATGGGCGCATGCTCTTTCAGTGCTCTAGCCTCGAAAAAATAATTGCTCGAATAATATGGCTTGAGCAATGAAGCATCCCGATCTTTCACTACAGGTGGAAGCTGCAACAAATCACCGATGAAGAGAATTTGTAAACCACCGAAGGGTTCATATTTCCGTTTTCGCAAATAGCGCAGGGTGTGATCTATACAATCCAGCAAATCTGCCCGGAGCATACTCACCTCATCGATGATCAGTAATTCCAACTCCCGTATGAGTTCTCGCTTGGAGGCGTTGAATCTGGTTTCTCGAAAGAGAGTAGCAGGTGTGTTGATTTGTGAATCTGACGCTGAGAAGGGAATGTTTTCAGGAATGAAGCTGCCGAAGGGGAGTTGTAATAGCGAGTGGAGCGTCACACCGCCAGCATTGATTGCGGCGATACCAGTAGGAGCTGCCACTACGGCATTTTTGTAGGTGTGCTCCATAATGTACTTTAGGAAGGTCGTCTTACCTGTTCCCGCTTTTCCCGTAAGGAAAATGTGCCGGTCGGTGGTGTTGACATACTTAGCTGCTAACTCAGCAATTTCTTGTAGTTCAAACATATTTTTCTATCCAAAGCCGTGTCAGTACTGGTTGCTGTCACGACACCATGTTATATTTTAAAATTCAAATTTAACCTAACTTTAATAGGGAAGAGTAGTCTGCCATTTTTTCTAATAGTTTCACTGATTTATCAGTTCGTCAAAACTGGCCAACTTGAATGTTGACGCAAATCCGATACGATTGATGCTCCCTCGGGTATGACCTTGGGGAGTACGTTTGTGAGCACTGATGATTTTTTGAAGGCCACCGGGTGCTGGTTGTAGACGATACGTTTTACGTGACTCATCACGAAGAGAATTCCATGTCGTCGTGCTGTCGAACTACGGTATTCAACGATAATAAGTAGGGTCTGCTGATAAACTATATTTCTCTGGAAATTAAGCTTGAACAGTGCCAGAAAGGCTTTCCAAGCAAAGGCCTGTGATTTAAGTGCACGGGTAAATGACACATGTGTTCAATACTGTACACGTGAAGTGTGAGGTGGCCTTGAATAAATTTCGATCAGAAATTCGCGTCATGAGAATCGTTCTTGGAATCCACTGTTTGAGCGCAGCGAGTTTGGATTACATATAGCTAACAGCCTGAATTTTAGAAATTTATTCACAGCCTTGATTTCCCTGCCTACCGCAGGCAGGTTTGCCTACTTTCTGTATCAAGACAGAAAGTAGGCGCCTGTCCGGCTTTAGGGCAAAACAGAATAGTAAAACAAATCAACTTGAGTTTTTCAGCAGACCCTAAGTACATTTGCGGATTAATCAACGAATCATATCAGTAAGATGAAACAAAAACTACTACTCACCCTATCAGCCCTTGTTTGCTTTGTAGCATTGAGTTCTCACGACCTATTTTTAAAACTTAAAACCTTCTACTTGGAGCCGAACACTGTTGCGCAAATAGCCGTTTACAATGGGACTTTTACCAGCAGTGAGGCAGTATTGGCTCGTGAAAGAATGAATTTGGTTGCATTGATAAATCCGGGGGAGGAAGCGAGTAGGCCATCGGATGACAGATGGTTTGAGGAAAATAATCAGACCCTATTAAAAATTAAGACAGGTGAAGAGGGTACTGGTGTATTTGGTGTGTCTACTGTACCCAGAGTGAATGATTACACGGCTGAGCGTTTTGTTGAAAGCCTGAAGCACGAAGGACTTACCAATCTGCTGGCCGAACGAAAGAAATCGGGAGAAGACAAAAATCCCGCTAGAAAAAGCTACTCCAAGCATGTGAAAGCTATCTTTCAGGTAGGGGAGAAACGATCTGATGATTACAAAACGGTACTTGGCTTCCCTATCGAGTTGATCCCGGTCAATAATCCGTATTCTGTGAAAGTTGGAAGTGAACTATCAATGCAGCTTTTAATTGAAGGCAGACCAGCAGCCAATGAAATGGTATATGCCAGCTATGAAGGACAGCATGGTTATGATGAAAACGGAAAACCGACAGATGCTTTCAGAGCAATGACTGATACTAATGGAATCGTCACAGCGACGATAACGAGACCGGGCCACTGGTACTTCCGAACTGTGAACATGGTACCAACTTCAAAAAAAGAAGCGGACTATGAGTCACTATCCGCAGTAGTAACTTTTGAGATTAAGGAATAAAATATCGAACCGAGTAGTTGATTAGGGATTCGTGCATTTCTAAAATCTTCTTGAGACATTCAACGTAAAAGTCGGACCATATTCAAAAGTATCCCCTTCGGAAGAAAGGGTTCTCTGATAGATGGGGAATCGATAGCCCGGCGATACAAACACTTTATTCAATGTGAAGGTTGTGGTCAAGCTACCGTTAAAAGAAAAGAGTCCCGAATTCGGGTCTTCCTTGCCTTCCCATTGGGCAGAGCTTTGGGTAAAATTAGCAAAAGTGCCACGAAACGATACCCAAGGTCTGTGCTGGTAGCCGAGACTTACACCCGTGGTGGTCTCGGCTGAGCCCTGATAGCCCATATCATTTTCGTACAACGAGATTCGGTTAATCGTATATGCTCCGAAAGACCATCTTCCGGACAGAAATGTTGCATAATGTAGCTCCAACAGCGGATCGAACGTCCCCGCCCCAAACTGAATGTGCAGATGTTTCTCGCCGATATCACCAGCGGCCAATGGATTCGATTGGACTTTACCAGTCGGCACACTAAGGCCAATGGCCACATCCAGGCGTCCCTTTCGACCCATGACTCCATTAATCCGTCTGGAAATCAACATTTTAAGATCACTGATTCCTTGGTAGGTTTCGTTGCGGTGGTGGATGTCACGGTTACGAAGGATAGCTTGATTTTCTTCTTCGGTCACAGCGTTCGGAAAAAATATGTCTGCTTTCTGTGACTTGATATCGTACGGGATGCGAAACCAAAGTGTCCAATTTTGTCGGACGGTCAACTCCAAGCTGGTCTCGAATCTTAAGAAGTCCAGTCCCACCAGATGCTCATGGTTTGGTACTGCAGTAAGGATATTGTCAGTGGTTAAACCTCGGTTGTTCGGATGGCCTCCCTGATAGTCAAATCCGCTTGTCAGGTTTATTGATATCCTCAAGTTTCCTGGTTTTAATGTATCCAGACCAGCCTCAAGGCGCTCACTACTTTGTAATGCCGGATTGCTGCAAGCTGGACACGCTTGAGCCAAAGCGTCCAAAGAAATGCTGAAGCTTAATAGCAAAAATATCCATTTCATTTGGAGGCGATTGCGGATTTTACTGCCTCAATGTTATTTCCTTCTATTCTAGAGATCAATTTGCCTTGGTCATCAAAGATCAGCGCAAAAGGAAGAGCAGGGAGCTGGTATTTATTCGTAAGGTGCTTGGCCATTTGAGACTTCCAGTCTACCACATCTACCTGAACCAGCGAAAGAAGGTCAGGATGCTCGAATATCAGACGCTCAAGTTTCGGGGTAAACAGCTTACATGGGCCACACCAGTCGGCGTAAAAATCAAAGATGGTCAATTTTCCTGTTGCCAGATAATCTTCAAATTTGATTTTATCCCCACCTTTTACCACACGGATGTCCAGCCCGGATGTTTCTTCTTTGGTAAGGGGCGCTATCTTTTCATCTCCTTCAAAAAATGCTTGAAAATTGAGACCTGCAAGAATTGCTTTGATCTTTTCTTCCGACACGGTACCGTCTGTAACCATAGTAGCTGAGCTTTTATCAAAGACTGCTTTGACACCATTCACACCTTTTATTTTTTGTAAAGCTGTGGCCGTAGAATTTGCACAGCCCTGGCAAGACCAACCCTCCACCTTGAACGTCATTTGTTTTGAATCCTGAGCATCAGCCTGCGCCCAAATCAAAAGGGTCAAGGCAGTTATAATTACTTTCATATTCTTTATAATTACTTTCATGTATAATTACTTTCATGTTCTTTTTAGGCCAAAAGTAGCTACGAGCATTGGGGGGTAGTCAAGAGGAAGTCTAATTATTTTCTAAAAAACTGAAATTGCCTATTACAATGAGACCTGACGCTTTTAGTCCCAAACGGGATGTCACTTTAAACCAAGAACTAAATAGGGTCTGCTGAGAAACTAAAACCAAGGCGAAATCTATAACTCCATATTACCAAGGGTGGATTTTTAGCGAATTGCTAATTTTAGGTGCACACAAAAATGGCAATTGTACTAGAAACCCGTGCACATTAGTGGTATGGATCGGCCTCATGAAAATGGCGTTAAGAAAATCCGCTACACTGCCGACAAAAACACACCATTGCCCGAGCAGGCTGGTGCGGCTGGAAGTTTGGTGGATTTTAGGCATTGGAACAGATTTTTAGACTTTTTCATGCAGCCTTGATTTCCCTGCGTGGCTTTAGGGCAAAACAGAATAGTAAAACAAATCAACTTGAGTTTTTCAGCAGACCCTAAATAAATGAATCCAAGGCTTCCGTTATTTTTTAATAGAAGGTAGGGGCTTCCTTGCTAAATACTCATTGACCGCCTTATCCAGCAGATTGGTTTCTTTGATTTTTTTCAGCAATTGGTCTTGAGACAGGTTAGGGAAGTCAATTAGGAACTGATCGATCTGATCCTCATTCCCACAATCACCGGGACACTTTTCCTTGAGCTGAGACATTTTTGCAGCCAGAAGTTTTCTATAGACTTCATCAAAAAGGTCATTTTTTGCCGCATTCAGTGCTTTTTCACATGAGAGAATCTGATGATGTATTTTTTCAGGCACCTCACTCTTCTGAAGTGCATTAATTAATGCCTGAAGTTGACCCGCTAAGCTTTTCAGCCTGTGGGTCACTTGTTTGACATTTTCTTTTGGATAATCATTCATTGCGTCCTAGTAACGTCCTTTGGCAGTTTTGAGTTCTCCTTATTTTGAAGTCAAAAATCCAGTCTCGTTAAGCCAATATAAGCATTGTAAGATGCGCATCCAAACCTCAATTCTACCTCGTATTCTCATCAATTTTTGAAAATGGGTGGAGCATCTGGCTAACGTATGTAGATGGAAAATCAGGCTCTTCTTTAATGCCAATTTCACCAATCCCCTCAGTTTCATAAATTTTAGGATCATCATAATTTGTACCAAACAAATAGTCCCAAAGAGTGAGCCAAGCCCCGTAGTTTACCTGAGCATCTGCATAGTCTGCCCTATGGTGCCATCGGTGAAGTTCTGCTACACAGAAAAATTTCTTAAGAAACCCCGCTTTATAATCGAGATTGGTGTGCTGCATCATCATATTAATGGCAAGAAGTGCCAAGGCTGCTACCACAACCGGTTGAGGAGTTCCAATGGCCAGGCACAATAGGATGCCTGGAGACCCTTCCAAAACCTGATGCAGTACATGCCTTTTCTCCCCATTTAAAAAATACAGCCGTTCGGAACTGTGATGAATGGCATGCAATTTCCAAAGCCACTCATACCTGTGACTCTGCCAGTGAACTAAATAAAGAAATAAATCTATGATCGTCAGGGATATTAAAACCTGAATCCAAAACGGCAGATGCGTGGGAAACCAAGGAAAGAATGTAAAGTAGGTGCTGAGCCAGATAAAACTAAACTGCGCAGAAACCTTGATGAGATAGTTGATGATATAATAGGTGAAGTCAAGATTCCAGTCGCTTCCGCTTAACCACTTTTTTTCAAACGGCATCAAGCGTTCGAGCAGGAGTGCCGCAATACCATAGAACGCGATGACTGGAATGGTGGCAACATACTGATTCACACCTGTTTGCATGGCCCAGACAATAAGGGCCCACGCTGAAAACATAAAAACAGGATAGATACTGTATTGAAATAGTTTTTTCATATGTATGGATTTTAGTGGGCAAAAATTCATACATGTGCCAGCAAAAGCTTGTATGAACCTGCTAACCTTTAATAACGCTGGAAGGAGCTACACCAAACATTTCAACAAATATTTTGGAAAAATGAGGCAAATCTGAAAATCCGCCAACGTAACAGGCTGTGGTTAAGGATTGACCATTTAAGATAGAACCAATGGTCGCTTGCATTCTGGTCCAAAGCACAAACCGACGGAAAGGAATCCCTACCTGCTCCTTGAACAGGTGAGCATACCTACTGGGTGATAAATGAATTAGATCAGCCATTTGATCAAGCTTCATTTCTTTGTGAAGAGAATTTTTAATGTGATTGATGCTTTTAATAATTCGGGGGTCGATTGTTGGAAGCGATGTGTCGTCCCCAGTCAGCTGACCTACAAATGTTTCCACGTTTGACACTACGTTGTTGAATTCATTTGCCCAGTTTTGGATAAGAGTCATCTGATTGCCTGTCAGAAATTGATCCAGTAGTACCGACTCCTCCTTCAGACAAAAATGGTTTACCAACTGCTGCGATAAATGATGAAATGGGTCTAAAAAAATAAAAAGAGGTTGCTTGCATCCATGCTGCACAAACCTATGTGCCACTTTGTGAGGAATGAGAACAGAGTGGCAGAGCGATTCCTTGTTTGTCTCCTGAAGTAAAAAAGGGCCATCTAATCCAATGATGATTTCAGTAGCGAAGTGGGTATGTATCTTGGTTTCATCAACGGCCCCCGTGTAAACACCCAATCCATTTTGAAAAAAAAGTTGGAATGGCTTTTTCTTACCCATTTAGTTTTAACAGTGATGTTGAAGAAGTCAAAAAAAATACTCCGACCCAGTGTGCTTATTGATTTTTCACATCGAAAAAAACGGCCGTCTGATCCCATTTGATAGTGACTGTTCCGTTCTTTTCATCGGCTTCATTTATTTCAAAAGTGAGTGACTCCACTACCTCATCCAAGTTTTGAACGGGGGCTTGTATCCGCACAATATCATTGGCTTCATCGTACTCATCGGCCAGATGCATGTCCCAGTCTTTGCTGATAATGATTGTCCATTCGCTTTCTCCAGGGATGGTGAACAATCCGTATTTGCCTGTGGCAATAGCTACGTCATTCACAATCACGTCCTTACCAAAATTGATGTACGTTGCTTTGTGGGCACCTGTGGCCCAGATTGTACCGTATCCAACCAAACCGCCAAAGATCATCCGGCCTCTTTTGCCAGGTGATCCATAGTCAATATGTACATGGTTGTCACCAATGTTGGACATGGAAGACGTTCTTGGGCTGAGAGGTTTTTTGACTTCTTTTGGCGCTTCACTTGAATGGTCGCCATGGTCGTTGCTTTCGGCATGCTCGTGTGCTACACTTTCTTCTGTTGTCTTTTTTTCCGGTGTAGCGCAAGCGCATAGAAGCGCAATGCAAACTATCAATGTAATTCTTTTCATGGGGTGTTTTTTTAAGTTGAGATGTTATTCTATTCAAAATGAGACGAGCCAGGATTAAAAGCTAAGTTCTGCAAGGCCGATTTTCGAAGGACTCTCTTTTGAGAGAACGGTCCATGCGAAGTAAACCGTTTCTTCAAGTTTTGCCATTTGCGGAAATCCGCTACCTCTCGAATCGCTAGTCCGGGATACTGTTACTGGTTCGCCCATGCTTCCATCGGCGTTTACTTTTCGATACCGAATCGTTGGTGCATCACTGACGTCCAACCAGCTGACTAAAGCAGAACTTTCGTCTAGCATCACGACATCCACTCGCCCAATTGATAGGGAATCATCGATTATAATTGGTTCGTTGAAAGAAGCTCCCGCGTCGTTGGAGAAGGCCATCTTAACTTTGGCCTTACCACCAGCAGCCGTGAACCAGGCCACAGCAATGGAATTAGAAAAACTAGCCATTCTTGGCCCATTAACAGGGCAACCAGCGATTTTCCATTCATCGTCATGGATGGCCATAGGTGCTGACCAGGAGCCGTTCACTTTTCTGACCACAGACATATCTCTAATCTCGTCTTCAGACCGGTCTCTATAGGAAATCACAGGGCCCGATGCTGTCATAGTTCCTCCGGTTTGACAGCAGTCACAAGTTCTTTCATCCAATTGAGCTTCTTCGCTAAGCTCTCCGTTCATATCCAACAAAGCTGTTCGAATGGTCATAGGTCCTGCCGGGCTATCATGACTTCCGCCAGCGGTATTTCTTCCATCCAACCATGAGAGCAAAAATTTGCCATTATTTTGTGGCAATAAAGTCACAAATCCATGCTCTGTGGCCGTACCATCAGAGTGAGCTAGTCTGGGACCTTTCCAATCCATCCCTGCCGGCTTATAAACCACATTGACGTCATAAGAATACGTGCCAGCAGAACTTTTCGCCAGGTAATGCCCCACCATGTTACCGTCCTTGTCCACCGCGATCATTGGGTAATCTGCCCAGTTGACAAACCAGTCATTTCCTGATGCAATTAATTGGGGTTCTGACCATCCATTTTCTTCAAGCCTGGCGTATTTAAAATCAACCCAGTTAGAATCTCCTTGCTCCACCCAGGACATGTACATGAAGTTGTCCTCACCAGTAATCAAATAAGGTAAGGAGGCGTTTTCTCCAGCGGGAGAATCAAAAGATTCAGGTGTTGATGTTGCTATATTTTCAGTTGATTTCGGTGGTGTGCATGCGATGAACAGTGCACTTGCTATCACAACTAATAGGTGAATTTTCATTTGATTATTTGCGTTAAAATTTCAATGGTTTCCTGGCTTTTCCAATCTCTTGCTCCAACGAGTGTTTCGAGAAGTTCACCATTTTTTCCAATAATAAATGTGGTAGGTAATGCATAGGCACCCAAAGACTCAATGCTATTTTCAAGTTTTACAAAATTCAGGTCCCATTGTTTGCTTTCGCGAAATTTCTTAATTCTATCTACGTCCTCATTAGAAGCCAATAACAGTTCGAATTCTTCAGGTAATTGGGTCATCATAGTTTCCATGTCCGGCATCTCTTTTATGCAAGGTTTACACCATGTGGCCCAGAGATTTAATATGAGAATTTTGTCTTTGTAAGCACTCATTTGGATCGGCTCGTGATCGAGTGTCGATAGGTTAAGTTTCTCAATGAATAGTTCCGAATCTTTTTCACCGGATGCGACTTGATCGGAATACGTTCTATTCTCAACATCATTCGCTTCTGAACTCTTTTTTTGAGGAGAACTGCATGAACTGAATATAATAGCGATAAATAAAACAATCAGTTTGTTCATAGTATTAAGCATGCGCTAAAATTAATCGTTTCTAACCGCCCTTGATGAACTATGGGTTTTTATAATTTTCCATTCGCCATTGACATAATTTAGGATGGAAGTGGCCACCGCCTTTCGTTCGATTTCTCTACCATCTTCTTTGAGTACTATCTTGTACACATACGACTCGGTGGTGTACGCATACGGGCTGGCCATGATTACCTCGATGCTGTAATCGTCGAAAGTGAATGAAGAAAAATGACCCAGCTCAGGGCCTATATGATTCGCAATATAGTCGGCATACGTGCCCTCTATTTTGCCTTGCTCAATCACCTGAGAACTATCCGAGAAAAGAGCATACGATTCTGTGACATCCAGACTCTCCAATACGTCTTTGTATTTTCTCATGGTGGCAATGACATCTTTTTCATCAACGACCACTACTTTTTCAAGTGTAGGTTCTGGCTCTTTTGTTTGTTCCTTGGAAGCCGGGCTTGTGCAGCAAACAAATAAGGTCATTCCTGCAAGTAGGAGGTAAGTTAGGGTTTTCATTTTATAGCTTTTGGTTGTTTGGGCCTGCAAATTAGAAAAAGGAAAGAAAGATTCTAGCAATTCAAATCTTTGTTTTATGAGCGGTCTGTTATGGCCGATTTTCGAGGGGCAGATTTCCCACTGGTAGGCCGCCCCTCCCAGGCATACGGATTTGACCGTATTTTGGCAAGATCAAAGCTTTTCGTTACTGGACGTAATGCAGCCCTGACTGACTATGTTCTTGATATTTAGGCCGTATTCTTCATCAATAGAAGACAAGATAATCCGAACCAAAATGCTTTAGCAACGATGGGAGTTCACGAGTAGATAGTTTATTTATAGATTGCAGCCCAAACAACAAAGATCCATGCCAAACGGACGTACAAACCCTGATTTACGAATTGCCCAGAGCGTAACTCCACAGCACATTGATGAGATAGCTGAAAAATTGAAGCTTTCCAGTTCAGAGATAGAACATTATGGAAAGTACAAAGCGAAACTTCCATTGACCTACATTGATGAAGAGAAGATGAAAAAAGGCAATATGATACTTGTGACTGCCATTACACCCACTCCCGCAGGTGAAGGAAAAACAACGACTAGTGTGGGGCTGGCCGATGGACTGAATCGAATAGGAAAACAAACCATTGCTGTCCTTCGAGAACCTTCGCTAGGGCCGGTGTTCGGTATCAAAGGGGGAGCCACAGGCGGAGGATATTCTCAGGTTATACCCATGGAGGATATCAACCTTCATTTTACCGGGGACTTCTCGGCAGTCGAGAAAGCCAACAATCTTCTATCCGCACTTATCGGTAACAATGTACAGAGCAAGACAAGAAATATTGGGATCGATCCTCGAACAGTGACATGGAGGTTGAGTATGGACATGAATGATCGATCACTACGCCATATTGTATCTGGCCTGGGAGGCAAGACTGGAGGATTTATGCGGGAGTCGGGGTTTGATATTACCGCCGCATCCGAGATCATGGCCATTCTTTGCTTATCAAAGGATTTGAAAGATTTAAAAGAACGAATCGGGAACATCTACATCGGGGATACTTTTACAGGAGAAGCGATCTATGCTCGTGATCTAAATGCACAGGGTGCAATGACCGCTTTACTTAAAGATGCCATCAAACCCAATCTTGTGCAGACATTGGAAGGCAACCCAGCCATTATTCACGGAGGGCCTTTTGCCAACATAGCTCAAGGAACAAATACGTTAATAGCTACGAAGATGGGTCTTTCGCTATCGGATTATGTAGTGACAGAAGCAGGTTTTGGTGCGGATCTTGGCGCGGAGAAGTTCTTCAATATCAAGTGCAGAGCTGGAGGGATCAGTCCGAAAGCTGTCGTGCTTGTGGCAACCATTCGAGCATTGAAATATCATGGGGGTGTGGCAAAGACGGAACTGACCCAACCAAACGTAGAAGCCGTAACCAAAGGGATATCGAACCTGGATAAACACGTGGAAAATTTAACAAGATTTGGTGTGCCAGTAGTCGTTTCGATCAACAAGTTTTCTTCTGATACGGCAGAAGAGATTGAATTTATTCAGAAACATTGTGAAGGACTGGGTGTGCCGGTATCTTTAGCAGAAGGTTGGGAAAAGGGCGGTGAAGGCACAGAAGATTTGGCTCGTAAGGTGGTCACAGCCGTAGAAAATTGCAAGGGAGAATTTGTGCCAACTTATGACCTTAAGTCCTCCATCAAAGAAAAAATTGAAGCGATTGCACAGGATATTTATGGAGCTACATCGGTCTCTTATACCGCCGCTGCAAATAGTATTTTTAAAAGAGCCGAGCAGCTTGGGCTACAGGATTTGCCCATTTGTATGGCCAAGACTCAGAGTTCGCTATCTGATGACGCCAAGTCGATTGGACGACCAAGGAATTTTTCTTTGACTGTTCGTGAAGTGGAAATCGCTTCTGGTGCAGGCTTCATCATTCCTATTACAGGTAAGATGCTCAGAATGCCCGGACTCCCGGAAACTCCGGCCGCCGAGCATATCGATATTGATGGGGATGGAAATATTTCGGGGTTGTTTTAAGGGTACTACATTCAATATAAATGGAAGTCTTGCGAAGGGTCTTTTATTGCCTCAATGATTTGGGGTGGGAAAGGGGTTTGAGTTGATGAAATCCAAAATTCCGCAGGAGCTATTTCTCCTTTTGAAAATACCTGTAACCTCTTGTTTTTATGATAGAAAATAAAAATAAAGGTTCTACCACGAATTTAATGGGTAGTTGGAATTATGGATTTGGTGTAGTGCGAAACGGCGGGTGGGTTGTCCCTGCCTACCGGCAAGGCAGGCACGAAAGTGTGGGACATTTGGGGCAAGAGTGCTAGCTGGATTCGCAGGGCGGGATGTGCGGGAGAATGGCCTTTTTCGTGGGCTCCTTTTCTTTTGTTTCGTCCCGATTATTCGGGATGAAAAAAGTAAATATCAATTGCGTGAGTAGGGAATTGGGATACTTAGTGTTTTAGCAACCCTAAACGTAAAACCGTATTTCCATTAAAATAACAGTAGAACCAAAATAAACACTGCCGTAACAGCAAAATAAACATTAATATTGCTAACGTAATAGCAAAATAAACGATAATATTGCTGTCGTAATAGCAAATTTCAATTGTTATGTTTCAACGCTCGCTGCTAAAAATCATTAAAGAGAAGCTGTTCGATGGTAAGGTAATCGTGCTTATGGGGCCTAGACAGGTGGGAAAGACGACCCTGCTGAAAGAGTTGTCCAAAGAAACAGAACAAACACTTTGGCTCAATGGCGATGATCCAGACACTCAGGTGCTGTTTGATGGAATCACTACTGCCCGTTTCAAATCTATAATTGGAATCAATAAATTACTCGTGATTGATGAAGCTCAACAGATCAAGAACATCGGCCTTAAACTTAAGTTGGTGGCCGACGAATTGAAAGAGGTGCAGGTCGTTGCTACTGGCTCTTCGTCTTTTGATCTCGCTAATGAAATCAATGAACCCTTAACCGGCCGTAAATGGGAATATCAAATGTATCCCATGGCATTTGCTGAAATGGTTCAGCATCATGGATTGCTGGAAGAACTAAAATTACTTCCACACAGAATGGTCTTTGGCTATTACCCTGAGGTGGTCACAAACAATGGCAAGGAAGTCGATTTTCTCAAGCAATTATCTGACAGCTATTTATTTAAGGACATTCTGATTTGGAATAAAATCAAGAAATCGGATAAAGTAATCAAGCTGCTACAAGCCCTTGCTTTTCAGGTAGGCCATCAGGTGTCTTACAATGAACTTGGGCGAATTACTGGATTGAACAATGAGACCGTGGAATCCTATATTCAATTATTGGAACAAGCCTTTGTCGTATTTAGGATGAGTTCGTTGAATCGGAATCTGAGAAATGAACTCAAGAAATCTAAAAAAATCTATTTCTATGACAATGGAATTAGAAATACCTTGATTGCCAATTTCAACCATCTCGAACTTCGCAATGATGTGGGTGCTCTATGGGAAAATTTCATCATTAGCGAACGACAAAAACACCTTGCCTATAATCAAAAATATGCCAACAAGTATTTTTGGCGGACACTGGCACAGCAGGAGATTGACTACATCGAAGAGCGTGAGGGCAAGCTCTTTGCGTATGAGTTTAAGTGGAACAGCAAGGCCAAAGCAAGGTTTCCGAAATCCTTTTTGACAGCCTATCCTGAAACAGAAACCAAGGTGATTACCCCTGATAATTTTGAAACGTTTGTGAATTGAAAATCAGAGTAAAATTGACCAATGGCCTGCTGTCACATTTGCCCATTGCCTATTAATCTAAGCCCTCTCAATTTATCACCGTTAATATTTTTCTATATTTGCGCCCTTGAAGTGGATGACCACCCTATTGACCTTTTATTTCCTCAGCCTTTCGCTGCTGCCATGTAGTGATGATCTGGCGGGTGAGGGGTGCAGTGTCGAGACGCATTTTTGTACTTCTTCGGCAGATGACGGCACTTCGGATGTTGATCTTTGTTCTCCGTTTTGTACCTGTAGCTGTTGTCATACCCACATCGTATCGCAACCACTTTTCGCTGATGCAGCAGCAATTGTTCCTTCTTATTCTAATAACTCAGGTTATTCCGAGGATATCGGCATTGACTACCTGAACACAATTCTCCAGCCCCCACGGGCGTAATCCAGTTTTTCTTGACTATAGAGACATGACATTTGTGAAAAACAAATGAACTACTGTTTTGTATAGACGCATGCTCAACTTCTCTGAGCAACCATTTTCTATCTTTTTTGATCAAATAAACTATTCATGATAAATCGAATTATTGAATTTTCAATTCATAACAAGCTGATAGTCATCCTCATGGTGATTGCCATGGTGGGAGTCGGGATCAATTCTCTCATGACGATAAAACTAGGGTCTGTTCCTGATATTACTAATAATCAGGTACAGGTCATTACCATCGCACCGAATCTGGGTACGGAGGACATTGAGCAGTTTGTCACGTATCCTGTGGAGTTGGCTATGGCCAATCTGCCTGGCGTGATTGAGCTGCGATCCATTTCCAGATTTGGCCTTTCCGTTGTTACCATAGTCTTTGAAGACGATATGGGCACGTATTTGCCCAGGCAGGTAGTCCAGGAAAAACTCATTGATGTCCAGGGCGAGATTCCTCAGGGATTTGGCCAACCGTTTATGGCCCCCATTACCACCGGTCTGGGAGAAATCTACCAATACACGCTTGTGGCAGACCGGGAACATGCCGACACGTACTCACCCATGGATTTACGTACAATCCAGGATTGGATTGTTAAACGACAAATGGCGCTCGTGAAGGGTGTTGTGGAAATCAACTCCTTTGGTGGGAATGTGAAACAATATGAAATCGCTATCAATCCTGACAAGTTAAGGAGCATGAATATCACCCTCAGCGAAGTGTTTGATGCGTTGGCTAGAAACAACGCCAACACGGGAGGTGCCTACATTGAGCGGAATCATCAGGCCAATTTCATTCGAGGCGAAGGACTGGCTCGCTCGGTTGCGGACATTGAAAGTATCGTGATTGAGAATGTCAATGGCATCCCTGTATTGATCGGTCAAGTAGCCGAAGAGGTCAGATTCGGAAGTATGGTACGATTTGGTGCCTTTACACAGGATGGTCACGAGGCTGTTGGAGGTCAGGTGCTGATGCTCAAGGGCGAAAATCCCAACGAAGTAATCAGCAATGTAAAGAAGCGAATGGCGGAGATTCAAAAATCACTTCCAGAAGGACTTGCTATTGTGCCTTTTGTAGATCGAACCGATCTGATAGGCCGCACCACCTCGACAGTTGCAAAAAACCTGATCGAAGGCGCTCTGATTGTGATCTTTGTTTTGGTCATTTTGCTCGGGAGTATTCGAGGCGGTTTGATCACTGCCTCCATTATTCCCCTTTCGTTGCTTTTTGCTTTTATCCTCATGAAGCAATTCGGCGTGTGGGCCAATCTCATGTCGCTTGGTGCCATAGATTTTGGGATTATTGTGGATGGAGCCGTGATCATTGTCGAGGGGATCGTTCACCACATTGACCAGCGAGTCAAAAAGATTAAGGGTGATTTTACTTCCCAGGAAATGGACGAACTGGCCTATGAAGCAGGAAGTACCATGATGAACTCGGCCTTCTTTGGGCAGTTGATTATTCTCATTGTGTTCACTCCGATTTTGTTCCTTACAGGAATTGAAGGCAAGATGTTTCAACCAATGGCCTACACCTTTGGGTTTGCCGTGTTGGGCGCATTATTACTTTGCCTTACCTACGTGCCGGCAATAGCCTCAATATTCCTAAAGCCAACAGCAGCGGCCAAACAAGGTTGGTTTTCAAAATTGGAAAGGTCGCTGCATCTTTTCAGTGAAAGTACCATGCGAAGAATCTACGCTGTGTACAAACCCGGGATAGAGTTTGCGCTCAAGTGGAGAAAAACAGTTGTCTTACTTGCCGTCCTTCTTTTCGGAGCGGCCGGTTTTATCTTTTCCCGAATGGGAGGAGAGTTCATCCCTAAGCTCGATGAAGGGGATTTGGCCATGCAGGCACTCATCAAGCCGGGTAGTTCGCTGAGCGAATCCATTGAGGTGTCAGAAAAAATCGAGAATATTCTGTTGGATAACTTCCCGGAAGTAAAATCCATGATGGCGAGAATCGGGGTATCGGAAATCCCAACCGATCCTATGCCCATGGATATTGCCGATTGCTTTATTATTCTCGAGAAGGACATGGACAAGTGGACAAGTGCCGAGACCAAGCCTGAGCTGATCGATAAAATGAAAGAAGCTTTGGCGGTGTTGCCAGGTGTGAATTATGTATTTACCCAACCCGTAGAACTTCGATTCAACGAGCTGCTCACTGGTGTACGAGAGGATGTCGCAATCAAGCTTTATGGAGAAGACCTTGACGTTCTTTCTGCTAAAGCGCAAGAAATGGCTAAAATTATCCAGACCGTGCCTGGGGCAGGGGATGTTCGTGCAGAAGCCACAAGCGGATTGCCTCAGCTCACGGTGACCTACAATCGCGCTAAATTGGCCCAATACGGCATGGACATAGAAAAGCTCAATCAATACGTGAGTTCAGCCTTTGCGGGTGGTGTAGCGGGTGTGATTTTCGAGGGTGAAAAACGATTTGATTTGGTCATTCGATTGGCCGAAGAAAACAGAAAGGACATTGAAAGCCTGGAATTTCTGTATATCGACCTGCCAAGTGGCACGCAAGTTCCACTCAAGGAGCTGGCCGACATCAGCTACCAGCCAGGCCCCATGCAAATCTCACGAGACAATACCTATCGGAGAATTTATGTAGGTGTGAACGTACGGGGACGAGACGTAGAATCTATGGTGGAAGAAATTCAGACCAGACTGGATACTGAATTGGATTTACCAGCAGGGTATTACATCGTATATGGTGGCTCTTTTGAGAATCTCAAGCGAGCCAAGGCACGGCTCACCATTGTAGTACCCATTGCCCTGGCATTGATCTTTATCTTGCTCTACTTCGCTTTGCATTCGCTTTCACAGTCCATAATGATTTACATGGCTGTGCCGCTTGCTGCTATTGGCGGCATCCTCGCCTTGTATTTTAGAGGAATGCCTTTCAGTATTTCAGCAGGAGTTGGGTTTATTGTGTTGTTTGGTGTGGCCGTGCTGAATGGTCTCGTACTTATCAGTCGATTGAACGATCTGAAGGCTCATGGAGTGGAGTCCATTCATGATCGGATACTCACAGCTACCAAGGAACGTTTACGGCCGATTTTACTTACAGCAATTGCAGCCATTATGGGTTTCATCCCCATGGCCACCTCGGCATCAGCGGGAGCGGAAGTACAACGCCCACTAGCCACGGTGGTGATTGGCGGATTGATTACCGCCACACTTTTGACACTGCTCGTCGTGCCTGTGCTCTACTCATTCGTTGAAGGGGCAGGAAGTAAGAAGAGAGTGGGATCGACCAAAACTGTGGTGGCCTCTATCGTGCTGGCTTTATGTTTTATTGGACTTTCGTCAAATTCTGCTCAAGCACAGGAGCGAACACTCTCGATGGAAGAAGCGGTGAACACGGCCGTTCAAAACAACCCAAGTGTGAAAGCTTCCACCTTGAATGTGGAGAAACAGGAGAGCCTAAAGAAATCAGCGTTTGACTTACAGAATACCGATTTTGTTTACACCAAAGGAAATATCAACTCTGGTATTACAGACAGAAGTTTTGAGCTGACCCAATCATTTGAATTTCCTACAACGTATTCAGCACGTTCCAAATTGCAGAAGAAGAACGTTGAGCTGAGTGAGGCGAATGTGGCAGTCTCGGAGAATGAGTTGGCCAGACGAGTCAAAGAGGTGTACATCCAACTAGCTTGGGCACAGAGCAATTTTGATCAATTATCAGAACTGGATAGCATCTATCAAGATTTTTTGAAGTCAGCGAATTTGCGGTTCGAGACAGGAGAAACCAATCAATTGGCCACCACAGCAGCACGAGCAAAGTACAATGAGGTCTCGCTTCTGAAACAACAAGCTGCCGCTGATTATGAGATTTACAAGGTGCGATTGATCAAGCTGATGAATGCTGACGATACATCGGATTTTAGCGTAAGCGGGCTCTCAAAACTGACGTATCAAAATCAGGACGAAGCAGCATTGATTGGTCAAAACCCAATCTTGACGCTCTTTGGAAAACAGGCTGAAGTAGCCGACCAAGCTTACAAGGTACAGAAGAGTGACTTTCTTCCAGGTTTGTCGGCAGGATTTTTCAATCAACAAATTGATGGCGTTTCAGGATTCGACGGCTTTTCACTTGGTGTGACTGTACCGATCAGTTTTTGGTCGAAACAAGGCAGAGCACAAGCCGCCAGGATCGATGTGGACATTGCCACAGCGCAGTATGAGAATGCATCGCTGCAATTGAGCACGAGCTATCAAAATCTGATGCAGCAGTATGATAAGTACATCGCACAAGTGGCCTATTATGAAGATCAAGGATTGGCTACAGCCACCGAACTGACCAACTTTGCCGGGCGGGCATACGCCGAGGGAGCGATTGATTATGTTGAATACATCCGAAATCTGGATCAGGCCATTAGCATACAGTTGCAGTACTTGCAATCGCTCAATTTATACAACCAAACAATCATTGATCTGGAATTTTTAACAGGGAAAAAATGAAAGCTGAAACAACTAAAGACATGAAGATTACAAAAAGTACATTTATGAAAAATATAGGACAATTAATTGCCATCATTTTGCTGGTGGGCATGTATGCTTGCGGGCAAACTTCGGGAGCTGGAGAAGGAGGAGAAGAAGAACATCATGACGAACATGGTGGAAGTGGCGTTTCGATCAATAAAAATCAGGCCGACATGATCGGTCTGGAGCTTGGGAAGATTGAAAAGAAGAACCTGCGCAACACCATCAAAGTGACTGGCACGCTGGAATTGTTCCCACAGGATCGGGCAGAGATTAGCCCGTTGATAGGTGGAAACATTAAGTCTATTCATGTGGTGGAAGGTACGGATGTCAAGAAAGGCCAATTGTTGGCCACCATGCAGCATCCTGACTTTATTCAGCTTCAGCAGGACCTAATTCAGAGATCAAATATGATTGAAAACCTAAAGCTGGAATTCGAGCGAAAGGAACGACTTTTTGAAGAGAATGTAAGCTCAGCACGTGAGTTTCAGCAGGCCAAGTCCGATTACTTTTCGGCCAAGTCCGAAATCGCAGGGATGAAAGCGAAGGTGAAAATGCTGGGATTGAATGTGGATAAAGTACTAGGGGGTAAAATATATGAAACTATTCCGGTCACAGCACCCATCAAAGGATCAGTTCATTTAATTAATGTGAACATAGGCGAGTTTGCCAGCCCACAAATGGGGCGATTGCAGGTGATGTTTGAGATCACAGACAACTCCAGATTACATGTGGATTTACGCGTTTTTGAAAAGGACGTTCATAAAATTAAAATTGGGCAGAAAGTATATTTTACTGTTTCGAGCCTATCAGACAAATTGCTGGAAGCAAAGATTGACGCCATTAGTAAAGCGTTCGAAACTAATCCAAAAAGTGTGCATGTCCATGCTTCTATTGAGAATCCGGGTGGCTTACTTATTCCTGGTGCCTATGTGAACGGTCGAATTGCAATAAGCGAAAAGGAAACTTTTGTGGTTGCAGAGACAGCCGTATTATCTGAAACAGGGAAAAGTTATGTTTTTGTGAAAGTAGCAGGTGATGGAGATGAGGACGAACTGGCCTTTGAAAAGGTAGAAGTTTATGTAGGGGGCGCTGATTTAGGGTTGATCGAAATCAAAAACGCGAGTGATCTTCCATCAGGAGCGCAGGTGGTAATCAAGGGAGCTTACACACTTTCTTCGGAGATGGTGAAAGGCGAGTTGGGGCATGATGATTGATTTGTCGATTTGTTGGTTGGAAGCCGTTGACTGTGAACTACACTGCTGACTAGCAACCAAAAAGAATTTGTATGTTAGAAGGAGAGGGTAAGGCCACTAGCTTTCTTTCTCCTTTCTTTTTTTGTTCGTGATAAATGTTACACTATTTGATGCGCATATCTCGTAACTATGTAGTAGAAATTATTAAAGAATAAATACATAAAACCATGAGTTATTATTTTACCAAAAATTTGTCAGGGGATTTTGATGAAGCCATCGAAAAGGTGACCGAAGCATTGAAAGAACAGGGATTTGGCATACTGACTGAGATCGACATCAAAGCCACCCTCAAGAAAAAGCTGGATGTTGATTTTTATAATTACCGAGTGTTGGGTGCTTGCAATCCACCATTTGCATATCAGGCGCTACAAGCCGAGGACAAGATAGGCACTATGTTGCCCTGCAATGTGATTGTGCAAGAGCGTGAAGAAGGTGTAATCGAAGTGTCTGCCGTGGATCCGGCCGCTTCTATGATGGCCGTGAAGAATGAAAAGCTCGGTGAAGTGGCCGGAGAGGTTCGTGATCGATTGAAAGGAATTATCGAGGGGTTGTAAAGAGTTTTTTTGATTTACGGACAAAAATTTTCAATTGAACAAATCGACATTTAGAATAACCAAAATGGACTGCCCTTCGGAGGAGCAGATGATTCGAATGAAGCTGGAGGATGTAGCGTCAGTTCAGCAGCTTCAGTTTGATATTGCTAACAGGAAGCTTACCGTGTTTCATCAAGGTGGATCCGATCTGTTAGAGTCAAGGATTCATTCGCTTGATCTGGATTCCACACTTTTGGAAATGGTAGAATCGGATGAATCCATTTCGGAAAATTCGGCTGACAAGACCCAGCGAAAAATTCTTTGGTTGGTATTGATTATCAATTTTACATTTTTCATTGCAGAAATGCTCTACGGTTGGCTGGCCAGTTCTATGGGACTGATCGCCGACTCGCTCGACATGCTGGCTGATTCGATTGTGTATGGGCTGAGTCTGATAGCCGTCGGTGCGGTGGTGAGTAGAAAAAAGCACATTGCCAAGATGAGCGGTTATTTTCAGATGGTGCTGGCCGGGCTGGGATTGCTTGAAGTCATTCGTCGTTTTTTGGGATTCGAGGCTATCCCCATCTTTCAAACCATGATGATCGTTTCGGCTCTCGCATTGATCGCGAACGGTGCTTCGCTATTTCTAATACAAAAAAACCGTAGCGATGATGTCCACATGCAGGCTTCTATGATGTTTACTTCTAATGATATCATCATCAACGCAGGGGTAATCCTTGCTGGAGTGCTTGTGTATTTCACCGAAAGTAATCTGCCAGACTTGATAGTGGGCTCTTTGATCTTTCTGATCGTGATTCGTGGAGCTATAAGGATACTCAAGTTGGCGAAGTGATTCAGCACGGGACATAATTCATTACTTAAATAGTACTTTTCTATCTGTTATCAACCATTTTTGCATCAATGCTAACCTTAACGAGACTACATGGCTAAAAGCGGAATAAAACGAAACGAAGGAACGCCCCTCGATCTTGATCTGATTCGAGAGATCAGAGTCAATCGAAGTGCGGTAGAGCGTCGGGCGGGAACCATGGGAACTCGACGAACAGTCAAAAAGGAATGGCAGGCGGCCTGGCTCATACGAGCAATTTCCTGCATCGACCTTACCACGCTGGCCGGTGATGACACGCCAGGGAATGTGGTGCGATTGTGTGCGAAGGCCATGCATCCTGTTCGTGAGGATCTTGTGAGTGCATTGGGGTTTTCTCCTGAGGATATCAAAGTGGGTGCGGTGTGCGTCTATCATAATTTAATAAAGACAGCTGTAGAAACGCTGGGAGACACCTTACCCGTAGCGGCAGTTTCCACAGGATTCCCAGCCGGACTAATTACACACAAACAAAAACTGAGTGAAATCAGAGCTTCGGTAAAAGCAGGAGCGATGGAGATTGATATAGTAATCAGCCGGGCCAAAGTTCTCACAGGAGATTGGAGAGGACTTTACAAGGAAGTACAGGATTTTAGAGAAGCCTGTGGCGAAGCGCACATGAAGACCATTTTGGCAACTGGCGAGCTAAGTACCCTAACCAATGTAGCCAGAGCGAGTCACGTGTGTATGATGGCAGGTGCCGATTTCATCAAAACGAGTACAGGAAAGGAAAGTGTGAACGCCACCATGCCAGTTAGTATTGTAATGGTGCGAGCAATTCGCGATTACTATGAACGCACAGGATTCAAAGTAGGCTACAAACCCGCAGGAGGAATTCGGAAGGCTAAACAAGCCGTTGAGTGGTTGATAATGATCAAAGAGGAGTTGGGAGATGAGTGGTTATCGAATGATCTATTCCGATTTGGAGCCAGTGGATTGCTCACCGATATAGAAAGACAATTAGAACATCATGTTACAGGAAGATATTCGTCTTCCTATAGACATCCAATGGCTTAACCTAAAAGGTAAATCCCAAATGGCATGATGAAATCCCAAACAACAATTTTCAAATTTCAAATAAAGAACAAACTACAATATTCAAAAAGCAAACCTATGGATGGAGCAAAGGTTTAATTGGCGATTAAAATACTTTGCATAGGATTTAAAAGATGAGCAGTAAAAAACCTTATGATTTAGAAGAAAGGACTTTTCAGTTTGCTAAAGAAGTGAGGGTTTTTGTTAAATCATTGGAAAAAACGACCGCCAATATAGAGGACGCAAAACAACTAGTACGATCGTCGGGTTCTGTTGGGGCAAATCACATTGAGGCAAATGAGTCATTAAGTAAAAAAGACTTTGTATATAGATTGAAAATAAGTAGAAAAGAGGCCAAAGAAAGTATTTTTTGGTTGCGACTAATAAACGAAACGAACAAATTACCAGAGGGTAAAACCAATGAGTTAATTCAAGAATCAACAGAATTAAAAAAATATTTTCATCAATGATTGAGAAGTCAAAATAGAGCAAAAAAAATTGTTTTGAAGTTTAAAAGTTGATTTTGGATTTTATTTGTTATTTGTTATTTGATTTTTGGGATTTGTTATTTGCTTGGAGTGTTATCAGAATTGTCATTTGATTTTTTAAAAGATTATGAGTATCAAAGAAATATATAAAACAATGGAATACGGGCCTGCTCCCGAAAGTGCCACTGCAGCCATGGATTGGATCAAAGATCACAAAGGTAAATTCCAACTTTTCATTGGAGGAGAATGGCAAGCACCACTTTCTAAGAAGTATTTTGAAACAACCAATCCGGCAAACAAGGATCACCTTGCTGATGTCTCGGACGCTGGAGCGAAAGATGTGGACAAAGCGGTCAAGGCAGCACGAAAGGCGCTACCTGTGTGGCTGGCCTTGGGCGCACACGGACGGGCTCGCTATTTATATGCCATTGCCCGACAGGTGCAGAAGCATTCTCGTTTGTTTGCTGTTTTGGAGTCATTGGACAATGGCAAGACGATTCGCGAGACTCGAGATATTGATATCCCGATTGTTGCCAGACATTTTTATCATCATGCTGGCTGGGCGCAATTGAAGGATACGGAATTTAAGGAGTACAAGGAGGTGGGCGTAGTTGGTCAGATTATTCCGTGGAATTTCCCTATGATGATGTTGTCATGGAAAATAGCTCCGGCATTGGCCATGGGCAATACCGTCGTGATGAAACCTGCCGAAAATACACCACTTACGGCACTGCTGTTTGCAGAAATATGTGAACAGGTTGGGTTGCCAGCTGGTGTCGTAAATATGATTACCGGAGATGGCAAAGCGGGTGCTGAATTGGTGAATCATGAAGATGTCAATAAGATCGCCTTTACCGGTTCTACTGGTGTAGGGCGTATCATTCGCAAGGCGATTGCAGGATCAGGAAAGAAAGTTTCGCTCGAACTAGGTGGTAAATCACCTTTTATCGTGTTTGATGATGCTGATCTGGATAGTGCCGTAGAAGGCATTGTGGATGCGATTTGGTTCAATCAAGGACAAGTATGCTGCGCCGGATCGAGATTGCTGGTCCAGGAAAACATTGCGGAGAAATTCTATAAAAAGGTGCGTACCCGAATGGAGAAACTCCGAATCGGAAATTCCCTTGACAAAGCAGTCGATATTGGCGCCATTGTGTCTCCCCAGCAGCTTAAGACTATTGACGAAATGGTGAAAAAGGGCGTAGATGAAGGAGGTAAACTTTTCCAACCCTCATGGGCTTGTCCTTCTGACGGCTATTTCTACCCACCCACACTTTTCACGAATGTGACACCCTCTTCCACTATCTCACAAGTGGAAATATTTGGTCCTGTGCTGGTTGCCATGAGTTTTCGTACGCATGAAGAAGCACTAAAATTGGCCAATAACACGCGCTACGGACTGGCAGCAAGTGTCTGGACTGAGAACATCAATTTGGCACTTGACATGGCGCCAAGAATCAAGGCAGGCACCATCTGGATCAACTGCACGAATGTATTTGATGCAGCATCGGGATTTGGTGGATACAGAGAGTCCGGTTTCGGGCGTGAGGGAGGCAAGGAAGGCTTGCATGAATACATGAAGCCTCGTTCAGAGGACGAACTGTTGTCCAAGCCAGTAACTCGTGATCAGAAAGTAGCGAAGACGTCAAAAACTGAAATTCCTCAGATAGACCGAACAGCCAAAATGTATGTTGGTGGAAAGCAGAAGCGTCCTGATGGTGGTTATAGCCTGACCATCACCGACAATGGAGGAACACCGATTGGAGAAGTGGGTGAGGGCAATCGGAAAGATATTAGAAATGCCGTGGAAGCAGCTCATGCAGGAAGCAAGTGGACAAGCATGACCGGACATGCAAGAGCCCAAGTCTTGTATTTTCTAGCTGAGAACCTGGCCGCACGAGGAGATGAGTTTGTGGCTCGCCTGCAACAATCGATTGGCGTGAGTGAAGCGGATGCTCTGAAGGAAGTGGAGTTATCCATTCAACGAATCTATACCTACGCAGCAATGGCTGACAAGTACGACGGTAACGTGCACCATACGATCACTCGAAACGTAACATTGGCTATGCCAGAGGCACTGGGTGTGATGGCCGTGGTTTGCCCGGATGAATTTCCATTGCTTGGGTTTATCTCCACAGTGATTCCAGCCATGGCCATGGGGAATTGCGTAATCGCCATTCCTTCGGAGACGGCACCACTGACAGCCACTGATCTCTATCAAGTACTGGACACCTCTGATGTGCCTGGAGGCGTAGTAAATATCATTACAGGCGAACGAGACGTGTTGACACCTACACTAGCTGATCACGACGATGTGGACGGCATTTGGTACTTTGGATCAAAGGAGGGAAGTAAGCTGGTAGAAGAAAAGTCAGCCGAAAACATGAAGCGCACATGGGTAAGCAACGGCAAGCATCGTAATTGGCTGGATGCAGAGCAGGGCGAGGGAGAAGCCTTTTTGCGAAAAGCTACTCAGATCAAGAATATCTGGATTCCTTATGGGGCGTGATTTTTAATATCGGATTACAAAATCCGAAAGAGCGCAAAGTTTCAGTGGCTTCTGCTGTAGCCAGTGTTTATCACGAATAACCCATTAATCACAAATATGGCAAATGTCCCATTCCCCAAACCAAACGGGTTAGTGAATTATCTTGAATCGATATTAATTTGTTACTTTGTAGGAAAGAAATTGGTATGACAGTTTTAAAAATCAAGGAAGAAATAGGCCAATATATTGAACATGCTGATGAACGATTTTTACAGTTAGTTTATGGTATGATGAAGGCAGATCAGACAGCTACAATTGGCTATTCGCCTGATGGAACGGCCATCACGCGAGATGATTTGATAGCAAGAGCTGAAGAGTCAGAAAGAGACATATTATCTGGTAATATCAAGAACCTAAAAAGCCTTAAAAAGGAAATTAAGAACTGGTAGTGGAAGTCGTCATTACTGCGCGAGCAGAATTTAGTTTAAAACAAATTCATGCGTATTACTCTGAAGTTGCCACTGCTGAAAAGGCAACTGAAATCACAGGACAAATAGTTGACAGAGCTTTAAGCTTGGATCGATTTCCAAAGCGAGGTAAAATTGAGGAAGACTTGAGGGTTTTAGGTAAGGCCCATAGATATATTCTAGAACGTCACTATCGAATCATCTACAGAGCCGAAGGGAATACGGTCTATGTTACGGATATTTTCAGTAATTGGCAGAATCCAGCAAAGAAATTCGAGAGGAATAAATAGGATCGTCATAGTTGTAGGCATTAACCAACAAAACTATCGCCTCGGTTTCGTGTGTTCACGAAACGAAGGATTAGACAAGCTTGCGGCGATTCTACAACGACATTGGGAGCAAAGGGAGAAGCCTTCATGCGACGAGCAACCCAAATCAAGAATATCTGGACTCCTTATGGGGCGTGATTTTTAATATCGGATTGCAAATCCGAAAGAGTAGATTCTTTATTGGGTTTAGGTTTGGACGGATTACATAGGGTCTGCTGAAAAACTCTGATCACTTACTTTATTCATTTTATTTGCCCTCAAGCCGGGCGGGCTCCTACTTTCTGTCTTGATACAGAAAGGTACTGTGTTAAAATACAAACTTAAACGGTATTATAATTGGGAATAAACTCCGTGTTGTTTTTCCAAAGTGTATACATCAAGATCAAGAGTTT
>Ga0316209_1000421_pt1 | contig 77186 bp, 57 predicted proteins | sample 6monopyrite_MG_FD_204945 | JGI IMG/M metagenome (GOLD analysis project Ga0316209, IMG submission 204945) | Microbial mat bacterial communities from mineral coupon in-situ incubated in ocean water Damariscotta River, Maine, United States -... | ecosystem: Environmental > Aquatic > Marine >... | reverse complement strand
CGTCGTCGGTCGTTCCCGTCTTACCCGCGATCGGGCCGCGCAGACCCCGCGCACGGATCCCTGCACCGGTCCCGCGATCGACCACCCCCTCGAGCAGCGAAGTCGTGAGGTAGGCCGTGCCCGGATCGAGCACCCGGCGCGAACCGGCGAGGGGCCATTGCTCCTGGCCCACCCCGCGGTCGTCGAGCAGGCCGATGAAACTGCGTGGGGTCGGCCGCAACCCGCCGTTCGCGAAGGTCGAGTAGACGACGGCGAGTTCAAGGGGAGAGACTTCCGCGGTTCCCAGCGCCAGACTCGGTACGTTGGGTAGATCACTTGTCACGCCCAGACGTCGCGCCATCGACACGACTTCGCCGATCCCGACCGCCTGCCCAATCCGCGCCGCCGGCACGTTCAGCGACCGCTCAAGCGCCTCGCGAACCGTGACCGGACCGCGGAACTTCTTGTCGTAGTTGACGGGCTCCCAGAGTCCGTCCGGCGTTTCGATTGAGAGGGGCTCGTCCTCGATCCGACTCGAGAGCGTGACGAGAGGCCCGGATTGCGGCGAGAGCGCAGCCGAGTACACGACGGGCTTGAAGGCGCTGCCCGCCTGTCTATGCGCCATCGTGCATCGATTCCACTGCGACGTCGAATAGTTCCGCCCGCCCACCAGCGCGAGGATCTCGCCGGTCTGAGGCCGCATCGCCATCAGACAGCCCTGCAGAACCGGCACCTCTTCGCCCTCCGCAACCTTGACCGGACCGAGCCGCTTCTCGAGCGCATCGAGTCCTTCGGTCAGGCTCCGCACGGCCGCACGCTGAATCGTGGGATCGAGGGTCGAGTAGATCCGCAGTCCTTCGACAGAAAGCAGGTTTTCGTCATAAACCTCGGGGAGCTGCTTCGCGAGGGCATCGAGGAAGTAGCGATCCTGTCCCGACTCGAGCGCGATCGCGGCGGTGCTGATCGGCCGTGCCTTCGCGCGCTTGGCGACTTTCTCGGAGATGAAGTCCTGGTTCGCCATCAGCGTGATCACGAGATCCCGCCGCTCCTTCGCCCGCTCAGGATGACGATGCGGGCTGAGCGAGTTCGGACTCGCGATCACCGCCGCGAGCAGCGCCGACTCATCGACCTCGAGGTCCGACACGCGCTTGCCAAAGAAGAAGCGCGCCGCTTCGCCCACGCCATGGATCGCGGTCGAACCGCGCCGCCCCATGTAGATCTCGTTCAGGTAGGCCTCGAGGATCTGCTCTTTCTCATAACGGGCCTCCACCATCAGAGCCATCATCGCTTCCGTCGCCTTGCGACTCAGCGTGCGTTCGGGTGTGAGAAAGAAGTTCTTCACCAACTGCTGGGTCAGCGTGCTGCCGCCCTGTCGAATCCCCCCGGCCCGCAGGTTCGCGAGCATGGCGCCGGCGATGCGAACCGGATCGATGCCGTGATGGTCCTCGAAGCGCCGGTCCTCGACGGCGTAGATCGCCTGGACGAGGTGGTCGGGGACGTTCGCGCGCTCGACGAGGTCGCGCTGTTCTCGATCCGATCCGTAGAACGAGGAGATCGGCTCGGGTTCAAGCGAGACGACATCAACGGGCGCGCCCTTGCCGTCCCGCATTTCACGCACGCGTCCGGACTCGAGTCGGAACTCGACCTTGCGGTTCGGCTCTGGAAGCTGGGGATGTTCGAAGCCGCGCAGATGAACGCGCAGGCGACCCGGGAGCCAGCGGTAGTGACCGACGGCGAGGGGGCCCGCTTCGTTCTGTTCGCGGTAGCCCATTCGGGTTAGCCAACCGGCGAGGTCGAGTCTTTGCCAGTCGGCGCCGGGATAGATCACGATCGGTGCGGCGTAGACCCGTGACGGGACGGAGAAGCGCCGGCCTTCGAAACGCGACACGACGACCCGATCGAGTTCGAGAAGCCAGCCCGCGGACCAGACGCCCCCGGCGAAGGCAAGGGCGATCACGACCAGACCCGCGCGGCGCGCGGCGAGGGAGGCCGGAGCTCGGGGCGGCTTCGCCTTGCGAGCGGTCTTCTTCTTGGCCGGGCGCTTCTTACCCGCGGCCTTCGCGCTCGTTTTCTTCCTGGCCGCCATGGGGCTCGCTCGATCCTCTACTTTTCTCGTGTCCGGCGCGGGGCCTGGGAGCGCCGGCGGGCGCGGGTCGGCACTCGCCCCACGGGACAGAACCGAGACAACACCAGGACAACACCAGAACAAGGCCGGCCGAACACCGGGCGACTCCAGGACAACTCAGGGACGAGACCGGGACGATACCCGGCGCATCCCGGCAGGGCCCCTCGTAACGCGCATGAGTACGGCTCGATCCGTCCAAAATCGGCTGACTCGACCCGAAGAAGGAACCCGCGAACCCCCCGTCGTTCCGAAGGAATCACAAAGAGCGCGGTCACGTTGGGAAAATCCCCGGTCCGATCCCCCACCATCTTGTGAAGTCGGCCATGAACCGCGAGAGTAGGGCGCCATGAGTCCCGAGTCCGGAAAAGAAGGCACGACGAAACCCTGGGGAGGCCGCTTCAGCGAGGCGACCGACCCGACCGTCGAACGCTTCTCCGCGTCGATCCATTTCGACAAGGTCCTCGCGCGCCACGATATCCGCGGCTCGAAGGCCCAGGCTCGCATGCTCGGCCGCGCCGGCCTGATCACGGAAGACGAATCCGCTGAACTCGTACGCGGCCTCGAGATTGTCGCGAGCGAGATCGAAGACGGGACCTTCCCCTTCGACCCCGCCCTCGAAGACATCCACATGAACATCGAGACCCGACTGCGCACCCATCTGGGCAGCGTCGCCGGCAAGCTCCACACAGGCCGCTCGCGCAACGACCAGGTCGCGACAGACCTCGCCCTTTTCTTGCGCGATGTGGCGCTCGCCACTTCGCGCGGACTAGCCGACCTGCGCGCGGTCTTGCTTGAACGGGCTTCGGAAAACGTCGACACGATTCTGCCGGGTTACACGCATCTCCAGCGCGCCCAGCCCGTGCGCCTCGCTCATCATTGGCTCGCGCATATCGAGACCCTCGGCCGCGACGCGGACCGCTTCCGCGATCTGCGCAAGCGGATCGTGCGATGTCCCTTGGGCGCGGGTGCGATGGCGGGTTCGACGCTTCCTCTGCTGCGCGAGGAAACAGCGGCGGAGCTCGGATTCGAAGCGCCTACGCGAAATAGCATGGATACCGTGGCCTCCCGGGATCTCGCGCTCGAGTTCATGGCGGACGCGGCGATTTCGATGGTGCATCTATCGCGCTTGGCGGAGGAGCTCGTGCTCTGGTCATCGAGCGAGTTTGGCTTCGTCGAATTGGCGGATGCGTACTCGACAGGTTCGAGCCTGATGCCGCAGAAGAAGAATCCCGACGTGCCGGAGATCGTGCGCGGGAAATCCGGTCGCGCGATCGGCAACCTCGTCACGCTGCTCACAGTTCTCAAGGGCCTGCCGCTTACGTACAACCGCGATCTGCAGGAAGACAAGGAACCGCTCTTCGACACGGTCGAGACGATTCGGGACTCGCTTGAAGTGATGGCGGGCGCGATCGCGACCCTCGACGTTCGCAAGGAACGGATGGCCGAAGCGGCCTCCGATCCCATGCTTCTCGCGACGGATCTCGCCGAATTTCTCGTTCGACAGGGCGTGCCTTTCCGGGATGCCCATGAAGTCGTCGGGCAGATCGTGGGTCACGTGACCCGCAAGCAGGTCGATCTGCGATCGCTCTCGAAGGCGGACATGCAGTCGTTCCACGCGACGTTCGATGCCAGCGCGGACGAGCTGCTGAATCTCGAGCGATCCCTCGAAAGCCGTGCCCTCGCGGGCGGTACCGCGCGCGTGCGCGTTGAGGGCGTGCTCGCGGAAGTCGCCGAGGAGCTGGCGGCGGACCGAGCCGAGATCGAACGCCTCGAGGCGGAAGCCGCGGCGGGGATCGCGTGATGCGACGGCGAATCTCCGTGCGGATCGCGTGTGTTTTCACAATCCTCGCGATCGCAGGTACACTGGCCGGATGCGGGAAATACGGCAGCCCCAAGCGGCCGACCGCAAAGCCGGCGGAAGCCGGGCTCGCGATCCCGATCACCGCGACGCTAGTTAAGCACTAGCCAAGCGCTGATTCGGAAGATCCCGACTCCGATCCGCTTGCTGCCCCTTTTTGGGGTGTTGTTAAGGTGTTGTTCAAGCGTCTCGAGACCCGGTCTTTCGATACCCCCGACAGCCCGCCGCCCGACCCGGGAGCGATCCCAGCGAGGGCCCCCGCTCATTCACTCCAGCTCACTTCTCTCTCTTCCCTTTTCCCCGCATGGCCCGCCCAAGAAAGCAATCGCGATGAGTCGATCACTTCCCTTTACCAAGATGCACGGCGCTGGAAACGACTACGTCCTCTTCGATGGACTGCGGGAAAACCTGCCGAAGGATCTCGCCCAGCTCGCACGGGACATTTCCCATCGTCAGTTCGGAGTCGGCTTCGATCAGATGCTGGTCGTGCGGCCGTCCGAAGTCGCCGATTTCTGCATGGACATCTACAACGCCGATGGCACCCAGGTCGAGATGTGCGGAAACGGCATTCGCGCGTTCTACAAGTATCTGCGCGATGAGGGTCATACGAACGAAGATGAAGTCGGGATCGAGACACTCTCCGGTGTCGTTCGACCGCAATGGGCCGGCGAGGGCCTGGTCAAGGTCGACATGGGTCTGCCGATTCTAATTCCCGAGAAGATTCCGACGACGCTTGCAACAGGTCATGGTCCCGTCCTCGATGTTCCGATTCAGTTGCCCGAGGACGTGTATTGGCCGGATGCGCCGGCGGAGCTGATCGCGTCCTCGGTCTCGATGGGCAATCCCCATTGCGTGATCCAGGTCGACGATATTGACTCGATCCCCCTCGATCGTGTCGGACCGCCGCTTGAGAATCACGTTGCGTTTCCGAATCGCGTGAACGTCGAGTTCATCGAAATCGTTGACCGCAGCCGAATCCGCCAGCGCACGTTTGAGCGCGGAACCGGCGAGACCCTCGCCTGTGGTTCTGGCGCGTGTGCGGTCGGCGTGACGGCGATGCTGCGTGATGTCGTCGATCGCGAAGTCACGATCGAGCTGCGCGGCGGCGAACTCAAAATCGCCTGGGCCGACAAGCATTCCCCCGTCTGGATGACCGGGCCCGCCGCAACCGTCTTTACCGGCCAGTGGCCTCTTTCTCCCCACCTGTCGGAAGAGAACTAACATGTTCGAAGGCACTCATACCGCGATCATCACGCCCTTCCGCAACGGCGCCCTCGACGAGCCCGCACTCCGCGCGATCGTCGAACGCCAGATCGAAGCGGGAATAGACGGCCTCGTCCCCTGCGGCTCGACCGGCGAATCCGCCACGCTCTCCCACGACGAGCATCAGCGCGTCGTCGAAGTCACGATCGAAGCCGCCGCCGGCCGTGTCCCGGTCATCGCCGGAACCGGCTCGAACTCGACCGCAGAAGCGATCTCGCTCACCCAGCACGCGAAGGACGCCGGCGCCGCGGGCGCGCTCTTGCTGTCGCCCTACTACAACAAACCGACCCAGGAGGGCATCTACGAGCACTACGCAGCCGTCGCGGTAGAGACCGGCCTCCCCCTCGTGATCTACAACATCCCGGGACGCACAGCGTCGAACATCTCCCCGGACACGATCGGCCGACTCGCGCAGATCGAGAATATCGTGGGCGTGAAGGAAGCCTGCGGTGACCTCGATCAGATCGCGCATGTCGTCGCGGCGTGCCCCGAGGATTTCGCGGTGCTGTCGGGGGATGACTGCCTCACGCTTCCGCTGATGTCCGTCGGCGGAAAGGGCGCGATCTCGACGACATCGAATGTTGCCCCAGGCCCCGTCGCAGAACTCGTCCGAACTTTCGCGGCGGGCGACTTCGCGCGCGCGCGCCAGCTTCATCACGAACTCCTGCCGCTCTTCGATGCCCTCTTCTGCGAAACGAATCCGATTCCGGTCAAGGCGGCCTGCGCCGCGCTCGGCTGGTGCGACGGCGAAATCCGATTGCCCCTCACGCCGATCACGGCGCCCAACCTCGAACGACTTCAAGTCGTGCTGAAAGATCTGGGGATCCTGCGATGAGTGCTTCTGAACCGACCGGCGTCATGGTCGTCGGCGCCGAAGGCCGAATGGGCCTCGAGATCCGTGCGGCGCTCGAGGGGGAACCCTCCCTTCGATTCGGCGGCGCGCTCGAACGCCCCGGCGACGAACGCGTCGGCAATACCCTCGCCGGCGGGATCACCCTTCACGATGACCCGAAGCTCGCCCTCGAAGGCTGCGGGGTCGCGATCGACTTCTCGATTCCCGCCGCGACCCTCGTGAATATTCGCGCCGCTGCCGACGCCGGCGTCGCCTATATCGTCGGCACAACGGGCATCGACGAAGCCGGCATGGCCGAGATCGCCCGCGCCGCGGAACAAATCCCCGTCATCCACGCCCCGAACTTCTCCGTCTCGGTGAACGTGTTAGGCCACCTCGCCCGCGAAGCCGCCCGCCTGCTCGGCGACGGCTACGACGCCGAGATCTTCGAGCTTCATCACAGTGCCAAGCGCGATGCCCCGAGCGGGACAGCGCTCTTTCTCGGAGAAGCCGTGGCGGAAGGCCAGGGCAAGAACCTGAAAGATCACCAGATCCTCGAACGCGCCGGCGAAACCGGCGCGCGTCCGGAAGGCGCGATCGGTCTCCAGGCACTCCGCGGCGGCGACAATCCGGGCGAACACACGATCTACTTCATCGGCGGAGGCGAACGGATCGAACTCACCCATCGCGCCGCGACCCGCGCGCACTTCGCGGTCGGCGCTGTCCGGGCAGCTGCCTGGATTGTTGGGCGCAAGCCGGGGCTCTACAAGATCGAGCAGGTGTTGGGGCTCGAGAGTTAGGCGCTATGCCGACGACTCAGCGCCGCCAGGCCGAATCCGAGTAGAAGCGCGGTCGTCGGCTCCGGAACACTCGCGATCGTGACCGACGTGTTCGTCACGTTGTAGTCGTCTACGCCGCTGTAGGAGTCGAAGTATTCGATGAAGGTCCCGATATTAATCGTCGTCGCGAAGACGGGGCGCGGACTGATCACGTCAAAGACCAGACGGAACTGTGGATCACCGGCGATTCCCGTGATGACGCCGGGATCGACGGAGCCATCTTCAGTCGGCGGGGAGATGGTAAGCCCCGCGAAGAATTCGACTTCGACGCCCGGGCCAGCCGCGACTTCTTCCAGCGGATAATTGGTCCCGACCAGATTCGTCAACCCGCCAAAGCAGCCGAACGTAGGAAGACAAACTTGGTTGAACAGGCTTTCGCTGATTACGCTGCTCGATGCGTTGAATGCAAGCACCGTGTTGTCGTAGTTATTCGCGGACGCCACCAGGGCGTACGCGGGGTCTGTCTTGCGAACCGTGATATCGATGATCACCTGCGAGCCCTGGGTGACCGCTAAGAGTGGCGCTCCATCGGACGTCGTCGCGTCGGCCGTAAAGATGACGCCGGCCGAGGCGGTCGACACACCGAGCAGGAAAATTGCAATCGAGAGATTGAGCGATCCAAGTCTGCGGTTCATCTCTACTTCTCCCGATTCAACAACCGCCCCCGCCCAGGGCGACGCGATGAATTTCGAATTGGAATGAGGTCGACGTCGCTATCGACGTCGCGCGCGGGTCAGGCCTCCGAGACCGAGACCCAGCAAAAGTGCGGTTCCGGGTTCGGGAATGACCTGAATCGTAATCGACGTATTCAAGACGTTGCTATCGAGCGTCCCCGTGTAGCCATCGAGGTACTCACTGAAGGTTCCGATGTTCATCTGATTAAGGTGTGAGGGCGATCGTTCCGCGTCATCTTGACCTCCCTTGCTTGGCCCGGGTTCTAGACTCGATTCTCACGACGAGCCGCGAGGGCAGCGAGACCGGCGCCCAGAAGCAGAGCCGTGGAAGGCTCGGGGATCACCGGAATGAAGATCTCGAAGTTGAAGGCGTTACTGTCGGCGGTCCCGGTATAGCCGTCCTGGAATTCAGGGTACGTCCCGATCTTGAAGGTCGAGCCGCCGTACCCGAGGTAGTCAAACACCATCCGGAATTGGGCATCGCCGGGCAGCCCCGTAATGATGCCGGGATCAATCGAGCCGTTGCCTGCTGCAGGAGTCAGGGCGACTCCTGCGAAATACTCGACTTCAACCTCACCGCTGGGCAGACTCGTTTCCTGCAACGGGATCGTGGACCCAATCTGATTGTTGAGACCGCCGAAGCAGCCGAAGGTCGGGAGACAGACTTGATTGAACAGCGTGTCGGAGACCACGCTCAGTGTGGGGTTGAAAGCGAAGAAGGAGTCGTCGTAGCCGCCTACGGAACCCGCCAAGCCGAGCGCCTGATCGTCCGTGCTCGCCGTGATATCGAAAATCACCGAATCACCCGGCGTAAGATTGTTAACGGGCACGCCGGAGACCGTGCTGACCTCGACGCTCCAGGTCACCGCGGCGAACGCACTTGAGGCCGTGAGGGTGAGGAGGGTGGCAAGTAGCGCGACCGGGACGACGTCGGACAGGGGTCTCATAGCAATCTCCTAACAGCATGAGCAGGTGGCTCGATTATACGGGCGAAAGTACGCGATCGAGTGCAGAATCTAGACAGCGGACGCGTTTTCCGATCCGCACCGTCAGAAACCTTCGACTGTTATGCGCAACATCCCGTGAAAGGCCGCCTCATGCTCTCCCTTCAGGAAATTTCCGATCGACTCGAGATTCAGGATCTCGGCTGGCTCTACTCCGAAATCATCGATGCGAAGGAATTCGATCGGCTCCGCGATGAAGTCTTCACCGCCGACGCCCATATCGATTACTCCGCCATGGGCGGCTCGAAAGGCGACCTCGAGTCAACCATCGCGTTCCTGCATAAGGCGATGGCGATCTTCCCCGCCCATCAGCACCTTAATTCGAACCATCGCATCAAATTCGGAGAGGGCGAAGTCCCGACCACCGCGACCGGCCGCGTCATGTGCTTCAACCCGCAGCAATTCGAAGCGCGGGAAGGCGAGGACGAGGGTCACATCTTCTTCTGCGGCCTCTGGTACGTCGACGAGTACGTGCGAACCGACGCCGGCTGGCGGATCAAGAACCGCGTCGAGGAGAAGAGCTACTTCTTTAATGCGCCGGACTTCATGCCGACGCACTAAATTGAGTGATAAGGCGCTCGTTCGACGGCGCTGTTAGGCGTCGGCGCGGCGCCTCCGCGCAAGCCCGGCCAGTCCGAGTCCGAGCAAGAGAGCCGTGCCGGGCTCCGGTACGATCATCGCCGCGAGGCCAAACGAAACGGACTGATTCCCGGAAGTCCGCACATCGAAGATCGCCCGAAGTCGAGCCGGCTCCGGGGGCGCCACGAAGGGAGAGCTACTTCCGCCCGGCCGAACGCCAGCAAGTTCAATCAGCTGCGCGAAATAGGAGGACGCGGAAGCCAGCGACGTGAACCGCTGTTCATCGCCGACGAGGACACCGTCCACCTCCAGGCTGAACACCAACTCATCGAACCCACCCGACGAAGCCTCACCCGCAAAAACGGCGAGCAGGACGTCTCTTCGCAGGTCGGCATCGTCGGTCGACCCGGCCAGAATGATGTCGAGCTCGATCCGCTGCTCGGTGACTTCGCCGGACCCGGTCTTCGCGGACCAGGACGCGAGCGCGGCCGCGGAGGCGTTGTTTCCCGTCGAAAGAAACGCATCGAGTTCTGCATGATTCTCACGCGCGCCTTCGACCGCCGCCGCGTCCGGTAGGGACACGATCGAAGCAAAGGTGTTCGTCGGCTCGATCTCGACTGCGAGGCCCCCGCCCATCGAAGCGATCGCTGCAGACCGCGCCCGTTCGCTGCCAGAACTCGTGACATACGCCTGAACGCCCATCCCTTGCTCGACAATACTCGAGGCAAGCGCTGAAGATCGGACGGACTGCCCGACGGCGTGGGATCGACTCCGCGCGCTCCCCGCTTGTGCGCCCGAGGAGCGAGACGCACCGCCGTGGGCAACCGCGCGGGATTCCACGACGCCTGCTCCGACTGCGTGGCTGGTGGCGAAGGCGTCGCCGCCGTTCCCACCGACAGCGATGCGGTTTCCCCCGAGTCCACCGAAGGCCTCCGCCTCACTCACGACCCGAGACTGACCCGCGCCTTTCGCCAGGGCAATCGCCGTCGCCGTTCCGCCTTCGCCGCCGATCGCCGTATCCGGAACGCCGAAGCTGGAGCGCCCGCTTCCGCCGTTGCCTCCGGTCGCACGAGCGTACACGTCAACTTCGCCGTCGCCTTCCGCCAGTCCGCGTGAGACCATCTCGGCGTCACCGCCTGCGCCGACGACATCCGGCTCAGTCGAAGGCACCCGCGAAAATCCGGCTCCGTTGCCATTTCCGCCGACGGCACCGACGAGCGTGAGTCCACTCTCGGAAAACGGATCCGGCTCGGGGCGCGTACCGACCTGCACGCGATTGCCGTCGCCTTCGGAAATCGCGTTGAGCCGCACCGCCGCGCGTCCGCCGCTTCCGAGCGTTCCGCCGACTCCGCCTTCTGCCGTTCCGGTCGTCTCGACTTCACCTTCGCGGTTGCGTGCGACGACGTCGACCTCCGCCTGCCCGCCGTTCCCTCCGACGAGCGGATTGGGCTGCCCGTAGACGAAAGAGCCATTCCCTCCTCGAGCGCGTGCCTCAAGCTCAAGCCGCTCAAGGCTCCCGGACCGACTGAGCGACGATCGAGCATCGCCGCCATCCGCCCCATCGATCGTCTCCGGTCCACCGGGCGGAGGCGGAAAAACCAGGAAGCTGTCCTGAATGAGCGCATCCCCCCCGACCGCCTCCTGAAAGAGATGGAGTTCGCCGCTCGTCTCGCCCGAGACAATATTGTGTAGGTCAATCGAACGACCGTCGAATTCCGTTATCTCCGGCGTCAGAGTGCCTCGACCCGCGCGTCCAATCGCCGCCGCGACCGAAACCCGACCGCCCTCGGACGATCCGTGAATCCGACTCGGTTTGTCCGGGTTGTCGCGGGACTGAAGGAAGACCTCTTTCCCCCAGGCCCCGACAGAGACCGTGACGTCGGCGCCGGTCAGCGAGGATCCAATAACGTCTCCTAGAAAAACATCTCCTCCGCCGACAAATCCGAAACGAGAGAAGCTCTGTTTCGCAATCGCGTCGACCTCCATGCGCAGGTCGCCTTCGCCCTCATGCGCGATCACCAGATCCGTCGCCACATCACTCGCGGTCGACGTGATGTCCTGGTCGATCAAGAGATGGCCCGAGGTCGATCCATGAACCACGTCGTAGAGTTCAACGACTTCGCCGGGTTCAGAGGAACCAATATGAGAAAGGTTCGCGCGCAAAGTCACGGCACCGCCGTTCGTCGAGACCCCTTCCGCTCGAATCTCGCGAGTCTGTATCGCGTCGCGCGTGCTCGCCGTGAGCTCCGCAATCGCTTCGACATCGCCGCCGCTTTGAGCACGAGCGATCGCGGTCACTTCACCGCCCTCCACGCTTCGAGCGGAAGCATACGCATCGGCGTCGCCATCACCCACACCGATCGCCGTCGCGGTCGCCCGACGGACTGTGTCCGTCCGTGCCTGCGACTGGGAGGAAGCCGACCGCTCATCGGCCGTCGCGGAGGCCGACGTCGTTTCGAGCCCGCCACCGGTTGCGCGCGCGTCTGCGATCGAGACGGCTCCCTCCGAACTCGCCTCGGCGACCGCGCTTGCCCAACCCGTGCGATTCTCCGCATCGGCGATTGCGATGGCGCGTGTGTCCTCGTCGGCATTGAGCCTCGATGCGAGGGACAAGCCGGCGTGGCTTCCCGTTCGGCGCAGCACGTTCTCGACTTCTTCGTAGGCGGAGACGTCTCCAATCGTCTGTTCGATCGCGAGCCGACCCGTCGTCTCCCCTTTGACGATGTTCTCGAGTCGGATTGCGTCACCGGCGGCCTGTCGCTCGCCTGCGATCTCCAGCTCCCGCGAACCCGTGCTGAGCGAAACCGTCACGTCGGCGCCGGCCGAAGAAGCGCCGCGCATCTGATCGATCTTGACAAGTCCGTCGTAGCTACTGAATGCCGAGGCGGTCAGCTCGAGCGCTCCGCCGCCCTCGTTCTCGACGTCCAGATCCACGCGCGCGTCGCCGGATTGTGCTTCCCCCCGAAAAGCGCCGTCGATTTCTGAACCCGGCCAGCCACTCTGCGCTGACGCCGTGATCCGCAGGGTTCCACTCGTCGAGCCCCCGAAATTCTCGACCGCCGCATCACCGCCGCGACCGCTCGATTCATTCGACACGCCCGCCTGCCCACCGCGACCGCCTAGCGCCCGTGCCGATATGGTGACGTCTGCTCCTCCGCTCGATTCACCCCAAGCCGACACCACTGCCGCGCCGCCCCGGCCGCTGGGGTTCCCCTCGCCCAGGGATCGCCCACCGTCGCCACCGGCGGCGAGGGTCTCGATCTCGACCGCGGAAGACCCCGCATTGCTCGCGAATCCGTAACTGCTCGCGTCGCCACCCTCGCCGCCCAGGGCGGAACCGTTTGTCGCGCGCCGGTCATATCCGCCGCCATCACCCCCCACGACGAAGTCCACGACGCGAACCGCGCTATCGCCCCGTGCGATGCCTTCGACAACGCCGCTCGCATCGCCGCCATCACCGCTTTCCACACCGCCTGGAAAGTCCAGCCGACCGAGACCGCCGATCGCGTTCTCGCGACCCAGGAAGATTCCGGTCCCAATCGTCACATCGTTGCCGTCGCCCCGACTCACCGCACGCAGAAACGAAGCCGCGTCCCCACCATCGAGATTCACTTGCGACCGGACTCCACCGTCCGCGCGTCCCCTGACAGCAACGGATCCCGTCTCGTTTTCGGCAATCACTTCCGCTCGGGCATCGCCTCCCGTCGCAGAGGCGTAGGCGTCGAATGACTCGACCTGGGCCGTGTATTCAAGCCGGCTCTCGGTCCGTCCTCGATTGCCCGTTGAAGCAGCGCCGTGCGAACCTGAAGAGACTTGCTGGGAGAGGATCAGGCGACCGGTCGTCTCCCCGGAGACCACCGAATCGACGAGCATGTCTTCGGCCGAGGCGGAATTGATTCGTGCGCGAACTTCGACGTCGCCGCCCGTTGTCGATTCTCCTCGCAACGAACCGATCGAGCCCTCTCGTCCTGCACCCGCCGAGACTGCGCCCTCGACGTAGACATTCTGCGATCCGACGGCATCCACGAAGTCGATCCGCGCCGAGCCACCCGCAGTCTCACCGAATGGGGCACGGCCTCCGATCGCGGTCACGTCAGCGACCAGATTGCCTCCGCCTTCGTTCGTGGCATTCAGGGACGTCACCACGTCGCCCGCATGGGCGGCAAGGTCCGACGATCCTGCGACCAAGGCCTGATTGAGGCGCAGCGTGCCTGCGGTCGACCCCGAGACCGCATCGCGCAACACGCTCGATCCCGCCGATTCGAGTCGAACCGCGACATCGACATCGACGCCCTCGGTCGCGATCCCGGAGGCTTCGATCGAACCGGATCCCGTATCGGTCCCCGATGTGCCGACGCGCGCCAGCGCTTCGACCGTCAGCGACCCCACGCTGCCGCGATGGATCCCATGAGCCGTGGCGAACGCGTCACCGCCGAGTCCCGGGCCATCATCTCCTGATCGGTTGAAGTCTCGTGAAATCGCTTCCGCCTCGACGGCAAGGTGGCCGAACGTGACGTCACCCGTCGCCTCCGCCCGAGTCGAGCCGTCATCCGCCAGAAAATTCCCGCCGCCGGCGATCGCTTCCGCGCGCACTTCGTGGCTCGCCGTGTCGGCACCACTTCCCGTCGCGGTCCCCCGCGCGAATGCCTCGGCATTTCCACCTCGACCCGAGGAAACCGCCCCGATCGCTCCTGAGCGTCCGGACGCATAGGCCTGAACGTCGAGTTCGGCATTCGATCCAGTTTCGGGCAGGAGGTCGGCGTCGAAAGTCGCGCTCGCCTCGGAATGTGCGTCGCCGCCCCGGCCTCCGACCGCGCCGCGTTCACCGTTTACACCCGGCGCGCGGCCCCGTCCCCCGCTGCCGACCGTTCCTGCGAAGCCACCCCCCGCGCTTGCGCGGGCGTCACCGTCGCCGACGGAGTGAGCCGTCGCCATCGCATCGCCGCCCGAGCCGCTGCCTCCGCCATTTCCGCCGTCAGAGGTCGAGCCCAACGTGGTCAAGCCGCCGGTCCCGCCGCGGCCTCCGGATCCTCCCGCGGCATGCGCACGGGTCGGCTCGTTCGGCGCGTCGGCGATCGCCACCGCATCGCCGCCGTCCTCCCCGTCGCCCCCGTCCATCGGATTCGGCCCGGAGATCCCGCGGACGCCGTCCGCACCCCGGAGCCCCGTGACCTGAGACGTCTCCGCAGAGACCACCTCGGGGGTCGCGAGATTCCCGAGGAAGAGAGTCAGGCCAAGAAGCAGCGGGGCTAACAGGGGCCCCGCGATTCGACCCGATTCTCGCCCGTTACCCGCACCACCTGCTTGGAATCTCACTCTGCGCTCCCTCCGGCGTTTTCGCGACCGGAGAGAAGTGGTTTGCAGCCCACGAATGTGGCGTTAGGTTCGAGCAGATGTCATAGAAATTCGGGCGCCGAAGGGCGATCGATTGCCGCACCGCCCGAGATTCGACGCGTCGCCAGGGCGAGGGAGAGCCGGAGAGAGCGGGCGACCGTTAGTTCCGGCGATTCGACGCGAGCCCGGCGGGGCCCAGGGCGAGTAAGTGCGCGGTGGTGGGAGAATCGACTAGGCGCCGCGCCTCAACGACCGCCCCTCGAAGCCCCTACGGGAGACACGGCGGCGGCCCGCCCGCGCAGGCCAGACCCGAAGGGCCGAGAGACGCTGCGCCGGTGAACGCGTTCAGGTAGAAGGGGAAATCGAGAGTCGTCGTAAAGCCGTCCCCATTGTGATCCGTTTGCGCGTTCCGCGCCCCGGAGAGAAAGTCGGTAAGGAAGAACGTGTAGTCGATCGTGGTCGTAAAGCCGTCGTTGTTGTAATCGGCATCGCACGCGTTCCCGTATCCGTCCTGATCCGTATCAATCTGATTCGACTGTTGCGCGGGACCGTTCGCCACGGTCGTGCAGTTGTCGACGTTGTCGAGCACGAGGTCCCCATCTGACATATCGAGGTCCGGCTCGTACGGAATCACGTTCAGCGTGAGAACCGCGACACCACCGACATGGGTGTCTCTCACGGGGAAGCCGAAGGGCCCGACGGGTTCAACAGAAGCGCTCCAGGGAGACACGACCTGAATACGACGCGTCTCGCCGGCGACTGCCGTACTCGGAGCCACAGCGATGTCATACCCCGACGCCCGCTGAATCGTCGTAAAGTCGCCGTACATGTTCGTGTGCGTGACGGCGCCGGTCGTCCATTCGTAGTTGATGCCCCGGCGAATAACAGGCGTGATGATATCGATGCACGGCGCGCCGGCTGCATCCGGGCAGCCCGGCGCCGGGGTCGCGGTATTCCCACCGGCCAGCGTTCGAATCGCACCCTGTTGATCCTTCGTGGAGCCGCCGGGCGTGCGGATTGCGTAGGTTAGGCCGGTGCTGTTGTAGAGCAGGCCGCGGGTATAGGTCGGAAGCGAGTTGCTCGGTGAGAGCGGGGGCGTGTGCCCGGTCGCGTCGGTTCCGATCAGCCGGGGACCGAAAGGAACCGTGCCCTGCGCGTACTGGAGTAGACCGAAGTCGATCGGAATGTGCGAAGGCGGGCTGCTGAAGACGATGCCAATGCGTTGGTCATCCCGGCCGGAGTAGGGAACCCCGCCGCCGAAACGGGCCGGCCCGGGTTGCACACGATGGACTCCGACGGTCGGCGACTGCACTCCTTGTTGAATTCGTGTCAGGGCACCTTCGAAGGCGAAACCCGTATAGGTCATCACCGAGGCGGCCGCAGTCGCCCGCGTCGTCCAGGTGTTCACACTGATCGACTGTTCGTTGCCACCGCCTGCGGAAAGCATATACGTCGCCGTCGGCGTTGCGGGGACCGGCGCACTCAGTAGGTTCGGCGTGAACGCACCGCGCCGACCGGGGAAATGTGCGGAGGCCGCCGTCGTTCGTGAGCGAAATCGAGGATTCGCGAATCCTGGGATCGACTTTCGACACGTCTGAGTCCGCTTCTCCTGCGCTCCGCCATTTGCAGGGCTGACCGCATGGAACGTCAAAGCGCCACCGACCCCGGGCGCCCCCTGCCCGCGGCCATTGAAGAGCAGCGTTCCCAGCGTCGTTCCGACGGTCGCCGGATTTAGCACGGGCCCACCTCCCGCACAGATCGGAACTGCCTGCTCCTGGCGGAATCCTGCGACGTTGTCGCCATCGCCGTAGCCGATCTGCAGCTTACCCTGGTAATAGACGTCCTGCGCAGCGGCGGAACCGGTCGCCATGACGCAGCAGAGGAACCCCCACGTCGAAACTCCGCGCACCCATCGATCATTGAGATTCATCACGCCACTCCTCGAAAAATCGCTTGAATCGTCCGCTACGGCACACAGGGCGGCGTTCCGCCCGCGCACGCAAGCCCGGAAGGACCGAGCGTGGTGGACCCCGTGAACGCGTTCAAGTAGAAGGGGAAATCGAGCGTCGTCGTGTAGCCGTCGCCGTTGTGATCCGATTCGTCGTTCAGCGTGCGGCTAACGAACGCGGTCAGGAACGGAGCGTAGTCGAGCGTCGTCGTGAAACCGTCATTGTTGTAGTCGACATCGCACGCGTTCCCGTAGCCATCCTGGTCCGTATCGATTTGATTCGAAGCTTCCGAGGGACCGTTCGGAACGGTGAGACAGTTATCGACGCTATCCGCGACCAGGTCTCCGTCTTGATCCTCGAGCAAGGGAATCACGTTGATCGTGAGCACCGCGACTCCGCCGTGGCCCTCATTCAGGAATGGAAGACCGAAAGGACCGATGCTTCGGACACTGGCCGACCAGGGCGACACGACCTGAATCCGGCGCGTCTCTCCCGCGATCGCCGTCGACGGAGCGACCGCGATATCGAAGCCTTGTGCCCGACGAATCGTCGTAAAGTCACCGGCCCGATCCGTATGCGTCACCGCTCCCGTCGTCCACTCGAAGACCGCACGCGTCACCGCGAGATGGTTAGCGAAGGGGATCCCACAATTGGGAGCACAGTTCACCCAAGGCGTCACCGTATTCCCGCCACCTAACGTCTTGATCGCTCCATGCGCATATTGTGTCGATCCGCCCGGCGTGCGATACGGCAGCGTGATGTCCTGGCGGCCCGCGATGAGTCCGGTCACATTCGTGAGCGAAATCGGAGGCATGCGGGTTGTCGTCAGTCGGCTGACGATATTCGTCCCCTTCGCGTCCGTTCCGATCCAGCCGACGCCGGGAAAGGGCAGCCGAGCGTGAGCGTATTGGTAGACGCCATAACCTACGGGAGCCGGTGTCAGGAACGAGGTGACGTTTCGGCCGAAGTCGAGTTCGCTGAGGCCGGAGAAGGGAACGGCCCCACCAAACCGGTTGGGCCCCGGCTGAATGCGATCGACGCCCGCCGCAAAGTTCGGGTGCTTCGAGTAGTCGAGACTGATCGCGGGACCCGAGTAGGTCATCGCCGACGCTGAGGCAGTCGCCATCGTCGTCCAGGTCTGAATGGGCGCACTCTGCGTATTGCCTCCGCCGACGGAGAGCATATACGTGGCGGTCGGAGACGCAGGAACCGAAGCCGTCGTGATCATCGACGTGTACTTCCCGCGGCGCGCCGGAAAATGTGCAGAGCCGAGGAAGGTTAGGTTCCGAATGATGAAGTTTCCGAACTCGGGCGATTCGGTCCTGCATGTCTCGGCGCGTTTCTGCTGCGCCCCACCGTTCGTTGCGTCGACAGCGTTGAACTGGAGCGTCCCGCCCACTCCGGGCGCGGCAGTCCCCGTCGCATTGATCAGCAGCGTCCCAAGAGTCGTCCCGTAGGTTCCCGGGTTCAGCAGCTCCCCCCCGGCCGCACAGCGAGGTGCTGCATAATTGCCGCGGAAACCCGTAATATTGTCGCTATCCCCCGAACCGATCTGCAGCTTTCCGTGATAGGCGACGTTCTGTGCGATTGATGACGAAGGCAGAGCCACGAACGCCAAACAAGTCGCGAGAACGAACCCGGCGAGCCTCCGGAGTTGTTCGATGCTCATCCGTCACCTCGGAAGCGACGCGATGCTAAGCCGGCCAATCCGAAACCGACGAGGAGTGCCGTGCTCGGTTCGGGCAAGTAGACGAGCGAAACGGATGTATTCGTGGCGTTGCTGTCGACGGTTCCGGTGTACCCGTCGAGGTATTCCGAGAACGTTCCGATATTGAACGTGGTTGACCCGATCCCGATCACGTCGAACACGAGCTGGAACTGCGGCGCGCCCGAAACCCCACCAAGCCCTTCATCAGTTGACCCATTTCCGCCCGCAGGTGAAAGCGCAAGAGCCGCCAGGAATTCAACCTCGACGCCGGGCCCCACGGCGTTCTCCTGGAGCGCAATCGGGCCCCCGATTTGATTTTGGAGTCCATTGAAGCATCCCGCCGCGGGGAAACAGAACGCATTGAATAGGGTCGACGCGATCGTGCTCGCCCCGGCGTTGAACGCGACGACCGTGTTGTCGTAGCCGTTCACCGACCCCGCGACCGCCAGTGCGAAATCATCCGTCCGCACCGTGATATCAAGAACGATCTGCGCGCCGGGTGTGACCGCGCTCAAGGGGCTCCCGTCCGAGGTCGACGCGCTGGCGGTATAGATCACGCCCGCATTCGCTACTCCGTTCATCATCAAGCCGCATAACACCACGACGGCCAACACAAGTCTAAACTTCAGAGGCATCTGGATTCTCCTTGATTGCAACTACTACGGAAGGCAAGGCGGCGCCCCACCCGCGCAGGTCAGTCCGGAGGGACCAGGCGAATTCCGCTGAGAGAAATCCAAGAAGAACCGCGTGAAATCGACCGTCGTTGTTAAGCCATCGCCCGTGTGATCCGTCGAAGGATCCTCAACCAGTCCGGTAAACGCGGCCAGATAGATCGGGAAGTCGAGCGTCGTTGTGAATCCATCGTTGTTGTAGTCGGTGTCGCACGCGTTCCCGAAGCCGTCCTGATCGGTATCGATCTGATTCGACTCCTCGTTCGGACCATTCGCCCTCACCTCGCAGTTGTCGACCGCATCCGCGACGAGATCGCCGTCCATGTCATCGAGTTGCGGGATCACGTTGAGGGTGAGTACTGCGATGCCGCCGTAGCCGAGATTCGCGACCGGCAATCCGAAGGGGCCGATCGGGCGGACCGTCGCGGACCAGGGCGAAACCAGCTGAATGCGTCGCGTCTCTCCAGCAACCGCCGTCGAGGGCGCGACGGCAATGTCGTAACCCGAAGCTTTTCGGATCGTCGAGAAGTCGCCGATCTTGTCTGTATGGGTCACCGCACCCGTCGTCCATTCAAAGTACGCGCCCGTCCCCGCAACGGGCGAGATGATCGGCGGCGCACAGGGGACGCCGCCCGTGCAAGAGGTGTGCGGCGTAACCGTATTCCCGCCGGCGAGGGTACGGATCGCGCCTTGTTGGTCGATCGTCGAGCCGCCCGGGGTTCGCGCTGCGAAGGTGTAGACGTCCTGGCGGCCAGCGATTAAGCCTAACGTGAAGGTCAGGTTACTCGTGTAGATACTCGTCGTGAGCGGATTCGGAACCGCGATGCCCTTCGCGTCCGTCCCGAAAAAATTCGGGCCCTGAGGCAAAAAGCCGTTCACATAGATGACATTGCCGACGGGTTGTGGCGGAAGCATCGATGTAAAATAGATTCCGAGCTGAACGCCTCCGCCGCCGGAATAGGGAACGCCACCACCGAATCGGTTCGGTCCTGGCTGGATCCGAGCAACGCCCAGCCCCGGACCGAAGTAGGGGATCGTGGCGCTCAGCGCGGGACCGGAATACGTCACGGTCGGAGCGTTAAACGAGGCTTTCGTCGTCCATGTGATTGTGGGTGCAGCCTGCGCGTTCCCTCCACCAGCCGAAAGCATGTACGTCGCGTTCGGCGGAAACGGGATCGACGCCGATGTGATCATTGATGTATGCGCGCCTTTCCGGCCAGGAAAATGCGCTGAACCGACTTGCGTTCGACTCCGTAGGCGAATATTCACGCCGGGCTGGAGTGTTGTTCGACAGGTCGAAGTCTTCTTCTGCTGCGCGCCCCCGACTCCGCCGCCGACTGCGTTGAACGTCAAGGACCCACCGACGCCGGGTGTCGCGCTACCGAGCGCATTCACCCATAAGGTCCCGAGCGTCGTCCCGACGGTTCCCGGATTCACGAGCGGGCCGGCGCCGGCGCAGATCGGAATCGCGCTATTCGAGCGAAACCCCGTGACGTTATCCTGATCGCCGAAGCCGATCTGAAGCTTCCCGTGATAGGCGACGTTCTGCGCGGCAGCCGCAGACGCTCCGAGCGCAATCGCGAGAGCGGCGACGTAGATGACCCTTCCGAGGGCGGCTTTATGTGACGACTCGTTTCTCTGATCCGAATCCATTTGCGTCCCTCCGTCGAAAAAGACTGGGCCACGCACGGGGATTCGCTGGCTGGGGAACCCCGCACGCGCGTCGTTAGTTTCGCATGAATCGCGTACCCAGGGGCAACCAATCCACATCACGAGTGCGCAACTCCTCACGAAGGACGGTCGTTTCCTTTGAGAATCGTCAGAAACGAATCTGTTCGAGTTCACGTCGCGAGATCCGCAACGAGAACCGAACTAACGCGGTGACGAACACCCGATCAATCGCTCGGAGGGCTCGGTGGGGCGACTTCGACGACATAGCTAGAGAGAATCGCGGCGACCCCGGCGTCGAGCGCGGCCTCTTGCCGGCGTCGAGCCAGCTCGCGCCGGATCTCCGGCGCCGTCTGTTCGAGCGAAGGAATTGCGCTTGGGGTGACCTGAGCCAGGAGGACGAGATGGTGGCCATGATCGGACTCGAATGGGCCTAACCATTTGGCAGAGGGTTCCAACTCCGCGAGGCCACTCGCGAAGGTCATGCCGAAATGGCTGATGACTTCACCCTCGGTTCGTTCCGCATATCGCCGGTTGTAGAGGAACCGGTCCCCCAGCGAAGGCAACGCTTCGGCGGGAACTGAATCGGCCGCGAGGCGTTCGAGCGCCACCGCCGCGCGCGTCTCGCTCTCGAATCCAGCGCGAAAGAACACGTGATCGAACGTGTAGTAGGCGGATTCGCGGAAGTCTTCCGCGTGTTCGTCGTAGTAGGCCGCGATCTCCGCCTCGGTAATCGCGTTCTCGGTGCGACTCGCATCGACGGCGATGAACTCCATCTGCTGCACGAGGCGTCGGCGAATCAGATCGTCGTCGCGATCGAGTCCGAGCCGCCGCGCTTCGCGGACGAGTGCTTCTTCCCGGACGTAGCGGTCGATCCATGCTTGCTGCGATGCGGCCCCGAGATCATCAAAGCGCCGCTCAAGCCCAACCGCATCCGCCTCACCCGAGCGCAGCTGCACATACGCCAGAAGCTCGTCGCGCTCGACCCGAATCGTCCGATCGTCCGCAGAAGACGCCGATTCCTGCGGCGCGTCCGGCATCTGCCAGGACACGAATCCATAGACGACCAAGCCGATCGCCAGGAACTGGAGCAGGGGGCTCGAAAGCAGCCCGCCCCCACGCGTCGTCATCGACAGATCCGCCTAACGCTCAGGGCGTGTACCAGATCGGCGACGTATAGACGCGTTCCTGAAGCGTCGGCGGCTGCGCATCCGACGGCTCCTGCTGAAGCGCAATCGCATCGAGCAGCGAATGTCGCGCCGTCGGAATCTGCAGGACGCGCACGTAGTAGAACGCGCGAGTCGTCGCATCGAAGTCCGGATCGCTCCACACCTGCGCGAGCTCAGCCGCACCGATGTCGTTCGTGTACTCGCCGGTCTCAAGGTCCACCGTATTGCCAATCGCCCCGACGCGACCGTCCGCGCCTGCCGCACGATCGCCCGCCCAAGCAACGTCATAGACGCGCTCGTGACTCTTCCCGTCCGCATCGAGCCAACCCTTCACGACCTGAACCCGATCGAGATTCGCGCCACGCGGATCGCGACTCGCGTGAATCAAGAAGCTCGGGGCTTCCGCCGCGCCGCCGCCAAACATCTTCGCAAGGCCGCTCTTGGCCGCCGGCTTCGCCGCGAGATCGCCGCCCATGGAAACACCTTTGGCATAACCGCGTGAAGCGAGATCCGCTGCCTCGGCGTCCTTCGCATCGAAGTCCCAGCCGCCGAAGAACCGAACCTGCATGCGCGGCCCGGTCGTCGCATAAACCTCGCGTCGCCGGAATGCCGCAAAGATCGACTCGCGCGTATTCTCTTCGGCCCATACGCCGGCGAGGCCCTGCGCGCCGATATTCCAGCCATCGACGTTGCGACCCGCCGCGAACATCGGCTTCGTTTCGGGCGTGGAGTCGAGAGCCATCTTGCCCCAGAAGTTGTCCTCTTCCGCCGCAGCCATACCTGAATGCGAATCCGTCGCGCCGATCATGCCGAACTTGTACGGGTTCGCACCGACGGCGGCCTCGATCTCAAGACCCCGCCTGAGCGCGGAGCGCGCGTAGTCGCCGACGCTCGCCACGTAGGGCTGATAGTTCTGCTGGATATAGGAGGGGTAGGTCTCGAAGTCCGCGAAGGGGTCGTCGGGCGAAAGATCGGGATGCGTCTCGGAATCGCCCTTGTACTGCGTGACTTCGGCGACGGGTTCCCAGCGTGCGCGGGTGCGCGCGCTCTCCGCGGTATAGGGCGCTTCGTTGAGCGACGTCGCGCCAAACATGTAGCCCTTCGAGATGTTCGGGTTATGCGGAATCGCCACGAACTCGGCGCCGCTCGATTCCGTCGTCTTCTCGAACCAGGCCCAGAGATCATCGGGATAGGACGAGTCCTGCGAGCCGTAGGGCATGAACTTGCGTGCGGTCTCGCCATCCGCCGAGGTCATCACGACGCGATGTAGATTCGCGCCGTTCGGGAGGGAACTCCATTCCCAGCCAATCATCGCGGTAAAGCGACCGGGTTCGTTATGTCGATCCGCCGCGGCCGTCGTTTCAGCCCATGCGTCTTCGCGAAGCGGTTCGTCCTGACCCGCGATCGGCAGCTGATTCGGCTGGCCCGTCTCGAGAATCGGATTGCGCGTTTCGCCGGGCTCGATCTCGGAGCTGGGCAACACGCCGGAAAAGAGCGCGGCGCCCTGTCCGCTATCGATCGCGCCACGAACCTGCGCGGCAAACTCAGCCGCAGGACCTTCATCAACGTCGTAGTAGAGCTTCCGAATCACACCCAGGTATTCCGCGTGATCCGCCACGACGAGAAAGTCCAGGGGCGTATCGACCTGGACGCGCGCACGATGGTAGGGATGGATGACCGGCAGGCCCTTGGCCCATCGATAGGCGGTATCGGGATCGGCACTTCGATTGCCGTTCAGGAACGCATCGAAGGAATAGGAAGTGTGAAGATGGGTGTCGCCCCAGAGAAGCTGTCGCTCCTCATCGCCCGCCGAAGCACTCGTCGAGGCGAGAACGAGAAGCCCACCGACGACCATCGCGCAGAGAAGGAAAGAAGAACCGAAAGCCTTGGAAATCCGCGCGACGCGGCTGCAGTCACTCACTAGACCGCCGACGGCCCCCGCTCGCCCGTGCGGATGCGCACAGCTTCTTCGAGGGGCAGAACGAAGATCTTGCCATCGCCGATCTTGCCGGTGTTCGCGGCACCGATGATCGCTTCGATGACCGCGTCGCTCTTGTCCGAGTCGACGACGATCTCGAGCTTGATCTTGGGCAGGAAGTCGACCACGTACTCGGCACCACGGTAAAGCTCCGTGTGACCCTTCTGACGACCGAAGCCCTTGACTTCGGTGACTGTCAGACCTTCGACGCCGATCGCGCCGAGCGCCTCTTTTACATCGTCGAGCTTGAAGGGCTTGATGATCGCTTCGATCTTCTTCATGGCGCACGGGCTCCGTCTTGGCTGCTGATCCGCCCGGCGCGGCCCGACTTTCCAGGGCGCGCGACGAGGCGTCGATTCGCGCACGCTCGCGCCGCGGGATCGTTCAGATGACCCGCGGGAGACGTGCAGGAACCGCACGGTACCACACCCGACGCGGCCCACGGCACGGCTCAAGTCCCATCTCGACCGCGCCCAAACCGTGTTGCGGCATGCCCAAGGCGCGCCGATTTCTGCACAGCCAAAGGGCACCCCTGCCTCTATTTCGGGCAGTTCTTGGCCCACATTTTCAGCACCCATCGGCACGATCGAGTGCTCGCCTCGCGAGGTGCCCTTGTCGCCGCCGAGAGCCCATGAATCACTTGCCGCGATGACCAGAGATTCTCATTCGGAGTTGGCCCGACGATTGCATTTCATTGAGCTGTGGCGGCGATGACCAGTGCATCCGCCGATCGAGAAGCAGGCATTCAGGAGAGAGGCACCCGACATGGATATGAACTCAATGGCACTTCCCGCAAACGATCACCTCGAAGAATTCACGCGCTTCGTTCGCGCGATGCCTACGAGCGCGGACACAACCGGCGCCGTCGGCACGGGTTCGAGCGAAAGCCCGAAGACCCTCAAAGCCTGGCTCGACCTGGCCGAGGCCTACCGAATCACCCAGGCCCTCCGCGAATGCCGAGGCAACCGATCCGCCGCCGCAAGACTGCTCGGCATCGGCCGCCGAACCCTCTACGCCAAGATGGATAAGCTCGGCATCAACGCGACCTGGCGCCTCAGCTAGGGCGACCGCGCCGGGATCGATCTCCTGGCTCCCGGCTCGGCTCGTATACGAAGACCGAAAAAGAAAAGGGCGCGACATCCAAAGATGTCGCGCCCTTCTTTTTTCAGCTTACTCGTTCTAAGAAATTAGAACTCGTAATACATCTGCGCGAGAGCAACGAGCTGGTCGTTGTTGCCGAAGTTGAAATCGGCGGCAGCATTGTTGTTGTCATCAAGCACTGTGTCCCACCGAAGCTCGAAACGAGCAACAAGGCCTTCGGCGAGCGTCTTGTCGACGGTACCAGTGAGCGTAACAAGCTCTCCGTCTCGGGTGGTTCCGTTTGCCGAGTCCTCGGTGTGGATGTACTCAACGCGCGTTGCAACGCCCATCGTATCCGTGATCCCGAGACGACCTGCGGCGGACACACCGAGCGTATCTCCGCGCGAAGTCGCGTTGTCTCCGCCCGCGTGCTTCCAGTCAAAGTTGGCCCAGAGACTCAAGTTTTCGCTCGGCTCTGCAGTCAGGACGACATCAACCACCGACGTCATACAGTCGCCAGTACCGCCGGCGCCACAGTTCCCGGAGTCGCGTCCCCAGATGCCGCCAACGTTAAGGCCGAACGATTCACCTGAGTACGAGAGCTGCCCGACGTACGCGAGGTCCTTGTTCCCCTGGATAAACGTGTTCGAGTAAACATCGTTCACGACGCCAGCGGTCAATGAGAGCTCATCCGTGAGCTGCGTCGTGAGCGTACCACCCGTGTAGGTGACAGGCTGGAGTCCGAAGACGGATCCCATCGTGATGAAGAAGTTTCCATTGGTCTGGATGACTTCCGCACCGAGCCCGGTCGCAACCCGACCCGCGTCTACCTGAATCCCGTTCCCGATCGGAGCGAGGTAGCTGACGTAGGCGCTGTAAATACCGACCGTGTCGTTACCCGTTCCGTTCTGAGCGTTAGCCGAAGCACCCGCGAAGAACTCCGCATGAAAGCCGCCTCGGCTTTCATCCGTCGGCGTCTTGTCGAGCGTGACCCAAGCTTGATCGAGCTGAAAGGTGTTTCCGTTCGGCGTCTTGAACAGGCCACGATTGCCTTCACCACCCGTCGCCGTACCGGCGCTGGTCGCGGTGTTATTCGTACTGCTGTCGATGAGTCGATAGTTGTAGCTGGTAGCGACAACGCCGGAGACATCGACCATTTCGAAGAAGCTACCGACGCCCGAGCGAAGGCCCGCGTCAGAGGCATCGACGAGGCCTGCATCAGTGAGCAGCGACTGCTGCTCGTCTACAGTGGCACGAGCGGACTCGAGCTCGGTGGAGGTCGCTTGGAGACGATCCTCCATTTCCGCCATCCGCTGTTCCATGAGCCTGAACTGCTCCTGGACCTGGTCGGCGGCCGCCACCTGGGCCACGAGCACCAGACTCGCGACCGCCGTGACTACGGTGATCAAATTGGAACGCATTGGGAATCTCTCCTACTTGGTTTTCGGACTCTCCACTCGAACCTCGCGAGGTCCCGGAAATCGGGACCCCCGATTGGCGTCGAGGGAATCGTTTGGGGCGAGCTGCCCCGTCCACCCATGTCAGAGGACACGGGGGAATTCGTAACGGGCGCGTCGTTGTACGTCGCGTCGCGCTCATGTTCTGCATCGCAAGTGCTGTGCCGGGCGGAATCGACACACGAAATTTCTCTCGTGGGGCTCAGGTCCGTACCATGAGCGGATGGCGTCGCGACTTCGCGAAAATTCGCGTCGAGTGCCTCGTACGTCGCCATGCGCTGCGTATCCGCGAGGCACATGCGCCACTCACTGCGCAGCGCACCGATCCGCACACGCGGGTCACGACCGGCACGCGCATCGCTGCGAACTTCGTTCTGTACGGGTTCCCCCTGCAAGCTGCCACATGCTCCGACGGGGGGTCGTTTGCATTCGGTTCCTGCGCGCGTTCTAGACGATGTCTCTAGGTCCTACGAAGCAAGATTACGCTTCGCCTAACATCGCGATCCGCGCGGGATCCGTGGGGCTGTTGGACACTTTGCGAAACAAGCTCCGTTAGGAGGTTTCGCGGTCGGTCCTTGAGTGCTGCGGGGGGTACTGCGATTTGCTGATCGACACTCATCGGTGCCGGTGGTGATCTATAGCACACCAATTTCACGGAGATTCGAGATTGCCTCGACCGTACGCGGACAGAGGTCTGACGAAACCTCTAAAGAAAGCGCGTCGAAGGAATCCAAATCATCCACCGAGTCGAGGTCGAAGGTCGGTTGTGTAAGCGAGTGACGAAGTGCGAACTGGTTCGCAATTGTGCGCGTCTCTTCCAACACTTCTCCAGTCGACATCGGCACATCAAAGAGTGCGGGTTCCGGCCCATCACCCGACATTGACTGCCCGATCATCGCATAACCTCCGCCGAGATCGGGTGTCAGCACCAGGTCGTCTCCCGCTTTCAATCGATCCACCATGTCACATACGTGGGCACGATTGAGCGCAGGACTATCACTCCCGCGTAGCAACGCGAAGGGGGCTCCCGCCGCCGCCGCCTCTGCGAACGCGTTCGCCATTCGTTCCGCGAGCCCGTTTCCCCTTTGGTGCTGCAAACGAAACACGTTGGGGCTGCGAGACAACAACTCCCCGGTCCCATCCTCGGGGTAGAACGCAAGCACCGCCTCGAGATCAAATTCCGCTGCAGCCCGCGCACTCTCGACCAACACGTCCGCCAGCATCGCTTCGTAGAGGACGGCCGCTTGATCGAGGGAGAGCGGTGGTGCGAAGCGCGTCTTGACCAGCCCGGCGCGCGGCGCCTTCGCGAAGACGATGAGCCAACCGCGACTCAAGCAGGCTCCGCCGTTTCGGCTTCCGCAGCCGAGCCCTGCACGAAGGGCAGGGCCGTCACCGTCGCCTGGCCCCCTGCGAATTCGACGACCGTGCCCGCCTCGGAATGTTCGCGGCGCACATAGCCGAGGGCGATCGATCCGGCGGTCGGCGAAAGCGCGAGACTCGTGATTTCACCCGTCTTGCGACCGTCGGCTTCGAGCTCCGCGCCAAGTTCAATCGCGGCGTCCGCCGGTAACGTCAGGCCGACAAGCAGATGGTTTACCTGCCCCCGCGCACGCAGGCGCGCAACGATCTCCTGCCCGACATAACATCCCTTGTTCACGGCGATCGCGCGCTCAAGTCGGGCCTCTGGCGGAAGCACATCATCATCGAGTTCGCGGCCCAGCAGAGGAATCCCCGCTTCGACACGCAAGGTTTCCGCGGCGGCATCGCTTCCGCGGACGAGTGCGCCCGCCGAGTCTTGCGACTCGGCCGCAGTGTTCAATGCCGCGATAATCGACTCCCGCGCATCCGGCGACATCCGAATTTGATACGCGAGCTCGCCGCTCAATCCGAAGCCCCCGATCAGTACTTCCTGCCCGGCTATCTTCGCGGCTTGCCAAGCTTCTGAAACAGGTGGACTCGAACCTTCTTCAAGCGCCGCCTCAAGAATCGACCGCGCGAGCGGCCCTTCGAGACTGAGCGTAAGAAACGCGTCGCTCTGGTCCTTGAGTTCCACGTCATCGGCAATGATGAAGCGATCCAGCGTCGCCGCGATATTCGGGAGCGCACTCCGGAGGCTCTCGAGGATCAACACCTCGCCCACACACCCAACATGAAGGTCCGCAACAATCGCCCCACGATTGGTGAGCAGCGTGGCGTAGCAGCCCGTCTCGGGACGCCCCTCTGCCGCCGCTGCGACAATCGCTTCGACGTCCCCGGAGATCATCCCGTCGAGCCAGCGCACGCGATCCGAACCCGAGACCTCGAGAATTCCGCGGGTCTCGGTCCGATCGAAGATCACCGCACGGCTGCGCGCCGCCTCGATGATCGCTTGCTCACTCGTTCCCACTTCACTCATCCGTCAGGCCTTCCGACGCCTTCGCGTCCCCAATCCGGGCTGGAATCGGACCGTGAAGCCGCAGACTGCGCTCACGCTGTTCTGCGATCCAGTTCGCATAGTTTTCGCAGATCGCGTCGTACTCTTCTTCCGTATCGACATCGAGCGCCGCCCCGACGCTCTCGGTGATCCCGAAAACGAATCGAGTGTCGAGGATCTTCGTAATCGTCCTGCGGTTGATGTCGAGGGTGACCCAGCGCGAGAGCAAACGTGCGAGGCGCGGGTGGCCATTTCGGTCGGCGATCCCCGCCATGTGCATGAAGCCGAAGAGGACCGCGATTTTGAGTCCGCCCACCCGCGACATCAAGAGTCGTACGGTCAGCGTGAACATATTCCAGAAGCGTCGCTGATGACGCATCTCGTACATCTCGTTGATGCGGTCGCGGCGACCGAATCTGCCGGGCCGCGCGTAGTGGAGATTGTTCTGGCGGAAGCGACCGTCGACGAGATTGAAGTAGGCGACGGTGATCCCCGGCTCGCCTTCGGCCTTCGGTCGAAACGCCTCGAAGGACTCCGCGGGACAGAGACCTAATACGTAGTCCGCGTCCTGCGATTGCGCATGACGAACAAAGGCCGACAATTCCTGGGGCGTCGCAAGCGGCAGATCGCCGGAGAGATAGAGGACCTCCTGTGCGAAGTCGGCCTCGCTCTCGGGGTCGCGGCCCGCGGTCGGATCGCCAGTCAGGATGCGGCGATAGGTCTCCCAGCAATTCGCGAGGAGGTCCCGCTGCTGCTCGACGATGTAGAGCGGCTTGCAGAGGGCGTCACGGAGGGTCTTGCGGCCGAGGGCTTCTTCGAGGCGCTTCGTATCCCCCACGACCCAGACGGCGCTGATCTCGGGACAGTCCTGAAGCGTTCGCACGACGTGCGCGACCAGAGCAAGCCCATCCACCTCAAGGTAGACCTTGCTCTTCCCATAGATCGCCTTCGCGGCGCGGCTGTCCCCCGCCGTCACGATCACGGGCACGCCACCCGTACGGGTCGGGGTAGGTCCGCTGGGAGTCGAATCGTCCGCCACGGCGCCGAGCAAAGCCTCCGTCCTCGAATGTCGAGGTCTGGTACTGCACTTGTCGAGGCGTCCCGTTCTGCGACGGACGCTTCATCCAATATCCAATGATCGGTCGCACGCCGGCGTCACACGAACTTCGTTTCGGACACCGCGCTCAGAAGCCAACTTAGCGCGGGCGCTACCGTGTGCCCCGGCGTGTTGCATTCCCGACGCTCGAAAGCCGGGGCAACATGCTTTCGAGGCTCCTCTTCATGCCCGCCGGTCCGCGCCAACCCTCATCTACGCCCACCGCCGCTGCGAGCGGAATCGCCGAAGCCGACACGCGCTTCGGACTCGATCTGTTGGCGTTCTCGAATCTCCTGCCCGCCGCGATCGCCGCGATCCTCACCTGGAATTCAAGCGCGATTCAAGCCGCTGACCGCCCCTTGCAGTGGGCTGGCCTCGCCTCCGCCGGCACCTTCATCGTCTATGGCGTCGATCGCCTGCGCGATCTGTCGCGCGATCGCCTGTCTTCACCCCGCCGCACGCGATTCATCGAAGCCCACCTCCGCACCCTCAAGCTCACCCTTACCGCGGCGGCGCTCGCGTTCTCGTGCCTCCTCCTGAACACGCCGATCAACGCCCTCGTCCTGCTCGGACTGATCGGCATCGTCGGCCTGCTCCATCGCCGACTCAAACAGATCGCCACGCTCAAGACGCTCTACGTATCGATCGCCTGGACCGCGATTTGCGTCGGTATCCCGGCCCTCGCCGCAGCCAGCAAGCCCGAATTCGCGTTCGAATCGACGATCTGGCTCGGCTGGATCCTGTTCAGCGCCTTCGTCGCCAACTTGATCGCGTCGAGTGTGCGCGATGGGGACGCTGCACGAATCGGACGCTGGGCGCCCCGGCCTCTCGCCCTCGCCCGACTCGCCGCCTATATCGGCATCGCCCTCGCGATCCTGGCTCCAGACGAACTCACGTCCCTCCTCTGGATTCCCACGCTCGAAGCCCTCGCTCTCGCGTTCTACCGCCCGACCGAGCACTACGGCCTGATCGTCGTCGACGGCGCCCTCCTGGTCGGCGCCGCCCTCAGCATCCTCCACCGATCGCTCTTCATTCCTGGCGCCTGACTCGACTCCGCTCCGGCTCTCATCCACCCCAAAGGCCGTTCCAGAAACAAGAAAGCCGCGTCCTCCAAGGAGAACGCAGCTTCCTGTCCGCGAGATTCGCATAATCTCGCAAAATGTGGTGGAGCCGAGCGGGCTCGAACCGCCGACCTTCGCGTTGCGAACGCGACGCTCTCCCAGCTGAGCTACGGCCCCATAAAACAAATACTTGGGTGGAACACGCTCTCGGGGATGCATCCGGCCTGGGAGGCGGAGCCTCATCCCGCGAGCGCAGGATTTCGAACGGCGGACCTTAGAATCGAGGCTCCCAAGCGTCAATGGCAGTGCGCCGGTAGATGCGCGATCGCTCGCACGAAGGGCCGTGGAGCCGGGATTCGAGCCCCTCGGGAAGAAGGTGGCTCCCGAGAGGGCATTCCGCCTGCGCGCGACCGGTCTCAGCCTAGGGCGAGGGCCGAATCCTGGGCATCCGGGTCCGCGTGCTCGAATTGCAGGATTCCCATCCGCTCAAAATGCTCGCGCACCCGCGGCCTCAGGAGTCCAAGCCGCCGCAGATTCGGAACGACCCGCGTGAAGAGCTGCTGGCGGAAGAGGGAGAGGATCGGGGACTCGAGCATGCACTGCTTGTAGGGCTCGCGGTCGAGACCGAAATAGTCCGCCGTCTCTTCGCCGATCAACCGATCCCGCATCAAGGCGCAAGCCTCGATCACAAAGTCCTCACGATCGCGCAGCTCATTCTCGGGCATCGCCTCGTAGAAGCCCTCGAGCGAGAGCACACCGAATGCCACATGCCGCGACTCGTCGCGCATAACAAGGTGGAGCAGATCTTTGAGCAGCTTCTCATTCGTGAGTTGGTGGAAGTTCGCGAAGGCCGCCATCGCGAGTCCTTCAACGAGAATCTGCATCCCAAGGTATTTGAAGTCCCATCGCGAATCTTGAATGATGGCGTCGAGCAGGCTCTTGAGGCTCGAATTCACAGGCCATTCCCATTCGACCTTCTGACGGAGATAGCGCGAGAACACTTCCACATGGCGTGCCTCGTCCATCGTCTGGGTCGACGCGTAGAACTTCGCATCCATCCAGGGCACCGCACTGACGAGCTGCGACGCCACAATCAGTGCGCCTTGCTCACCGTGCATGAACTGCGAAAGCTGCCAGGAGATCTGTGCGTGACGCACCTGTTCTTGCTCGCGCGCGTTCATCTTCAGATAGGGCGCATACTCTTTGAGCGGATTGATCTCGACCGGGAGAATCGGTTGCGTCGGGTCGACGTCAATCGACCAGTCGAGCGCTTTCTCGCCGTCCCACTGATCCGCCTTGGCCTTCGAATAGAGATCCCGAAGCCCCTCCTTGACCGACCCATACTTCCAGACATAACAAGAATCGAAGGAGGTCAGGATCTGTTCGAGATCCTCGTCGACGTCGGGATTGATCGGTTGAGATTCGGCAGCCATGGATGAGGGGTCTCCGGGTGCGATCGGCTTCTTCGTGCGCCGTCCCGGTCAGCCGACGAGCGGGGGCACAGAAGTCGTTCGACTTCGTCCCCGAAAACATCGGCGGCCTCGATCCATTCCTGAGCTGAAACGGGGCAAAAACCCCCTAATCGCCCCGTGCCTGCTTTCCCAGGGCGCCGGCGGGATGCCGCGCGGCGTAGGCGGTTTTATCCAGACCACGACGTTCTTGTAATACTGCACCGAGCGCGGCCAGAACCAGGATCTCCGCGGCCACGCTCGCGCGCGGTGCCAAGCCCAGCGGGCCCCCTTCTTCTTTGACGCCTGCGTCGAGGGTCACATCTGCCGCCTCGGCAAGCGGCGACGCGAGCCCACCGGTCACCGCGATCAGTTTGCCGCCGTATTCCTTGATCGCGTTGACCGCCAGCAGGCATTCGGAAGTCGTTCCGCTGTTGCTGATCGCGAGGACAACATCGCCGGGCACGACCTGGCCGAGACTTCCGTGGAGCGATTCGGTCGCGTGCAGGAAGGTCGCCGGTGTTCCGGTTGAGGAGAGTAGGCTCGCCGCATAATGGGCAACGTGCTCGGGCTTCCCGACACCGGTCACGTGAACACGACCGCCCTCTGCTTCCGAGGCTTCGATCAATTCCGCGGCGGCCTGAATCGACACACCGTCGTGTCGCTCCGCCAAAGCACCGAGCTCACGCGCGGCCACTTCGAGCACGCGGAGTCCCGCGGCTCCCTTCGTATCTTCGATTGCACTCATTGAGCGAGCGTCTCCCATCTTGGATCCGTCGGAACGGCTCCGTCATAAAGTTGAACTGCGCGACGACGCAGGGCGTCCGCCGCTTCAGGAAATGCCCCGACCCGTTCAACACAGGCCGCGCCGCAGGCATTGCCCAGCTTCGCCGCATCATCGAGATCGAGTCCGAGCGCCAACCCCGCAAGCAGTCCCCCGAAGAACGCGTCGCCCGCGCCCGTCGTATCCTCGACGGCACTCACGGAATAGGCGGGGATCCAGCGTGTCCCCGCCGCGTCGCATAACAAAGAGCCCCGATCGCCGTCGGTCAGCACGACCGTTTGCGTGTCGTAACGCTCGCGCATCGCCGAGACGACATCCTCAAGTGAATCGATCTGGGCGAAGAGTTCACGTGCCGCGAGTGCCGTCGGCTTGAGCAGGTCGGCTTCGCCGAGCACCGCCTCAAGCGTTTCCCGATCCCCCAATCCGACGACCGCGTCACTGGGCAACACATCGAGATCGAGCACCGTCGAAAGTCCGTGCTCATGCGCGACCTGCATCGCAGCCAGCGTCGCATCGAGCGGCAGCTGCGACACTTCCGTCGTCAGCCGATCGCCCCGGGAAATGAACTCCGCATGATCCCGGCGCACATGCTCGGGCGTAGTCTCCGCCGTCGCACCCGCCGCCATGTAGATCGCGCGTTCGCCTTCCGCGTCGACGAAGATCTCCGCAAGGGAACTCGCACTCGCGCTCAGGTCGAGATGAGTGGCGATGCCCGCCTTTTCCATCGCCGAACGCAGCGTGCGGCCCGCATCATCGTCCGCCTGGCGACCGAAGAGGCCGGTCCGAGTCCCGAAGAGCGAGGCCCAACCGACCTGGTTGAGCAGGACGCCGCCAATACAAAGCTGAACAGGCCCACCCTCGCCGATCGGATCGAGTAGGCCCTTTTCGTTCGGGCCGAGGATGCGTCGAGCACGATGCATCCGGTCGAGAACCATGCTTCCGATCCCGACGAGCTCAAGCGACGGACCCGCCGGGAGGGACGTGTGAAGGGACACCTTCAGTCGCCCCTTCGTTCGAAACGGGTCTGCCCACTCTCGCCGATTTCACTCGCGACCATCGCCTTCACTTCAGCGAAGGACTCATCAAAGGCTTCGGCATCAACCGGCGTAAGCGCAGGCGTCCCCAGCGCGACACTGGGACTCGAAATCACACCTTCGGAATAGAGTGCACGCTTCAGACAGGCGAGGGTGCGCTTGCCACTCGAAACGACGCAGCGATCCCGAAACGCATCGACGACGCGCTGCGCGGCATCCATGCGCGCCTCGTCGCCCGCGCGGCAAACCTGCCAAGCCCAGGCCCATTCACGGGGCATCGCATTCGCCGGACCCGCAACGACCCCGACCGGCATCCCACCCGCACGGCGCCAGCGATCCCAATGTTCGCGCACAACCCCTGTTAGGCCTTCGTAGGGCCGGTAGATGTCGAAGATCAGCTTCGCGTTCCCGACATAGATCCCGAACTCACCGCGATCCTTGAAGCTCTTCGCGGCGCGGGTGTAGTTGCCGAGCACCTTGTTCGAAGCCGAGACCTTGATCCCGCGCACGAAGTCCAGGCGACTCATCGCCTTAACCTGCTTCGTTCGGATATGCGGCACCTTCGGATCGATGGCGATATCGGCGTTGTCGTAGAGGAAGATCGGAATCCGTCGGGGTCGCGCATCCAGCAGATCCGCGACGTCGCGGAGCATGAAGCGAACCGGATCATCGACGCCCTGAATCGAAAGCGGCGCAAGAACGGCGGCATCGACGCCGCAGTCGATCGCGAACTCGAGATTCGCAAGCGTGTCTTCCGCCGTCGGCGCCGTCACACCCGCCCAGCTCTCCACCGCCGGCCCACCACTCGAGACGAGCCCAAGGTTCAGCTTCGAGACCTCTTCCGCACAAACGCGGATCACGCCTTGGCGCGTCTCGTTATCGACCTTGTCCCATTCGCCGGTCGTCCCGGCGGAAAAAATGATATCCGCGCCACACCCGTCCTGGACGACATGACGCACCAGCGCGCGCTGATCCTCTTCGAGAAGCTTCCCATCCTCGTCGAGCACCGTAAGCACAGGCACCGAAAGCCCCGGCTTCGGCCGCGATTCCTCAACACTCCGAATCGAACCACCCTCCCACGCAAAACGCGCGAAGCCCCCATCATAGCGGCCACGTTCGAATTACCCGCAACGCAGCGAAGTCACCCCCAATTGGGCGAAGCCCACCGCGTGCCCCAGCACGCCGCCGCGCCCCGCGCGGCGCTCACCCCCCAAACGAGCAACGCCCCCAGACCAAAGGCCCAGAGGCGTCGCACAAATCCGATCGTCGAACCCAGCACGGCCAACAACCTGAGGTCGTGAGGAGTGCCGTAGATTCGCGAGCCTCGGAGTCTCGGCACCGCAGGCCTACTTCCGTAGGCCGAGGACGCCGAGGCGAGAAGCTCGCGAAGATGCGGTGCTACCCGCGACCGACTTAAAGGGTCTCGAAGAAGTATGTCATTTTTACACCCAGAGCCGCACCGAGCTTGTGCATGGTCGACATACTGGCTGCACTCTTCCCCAACTCAATCTGCGAGATCAAACTTACAGACAACCCAGTGCGGTTGGCGAGCTGTTTTAGGGTCAGTTCCGATTCGTGCCGCTTCGTGCGGATGCGGCGACCGACTTCGGTGTTCAGATGCGTCTCGAGGTCGACCAGCAGGCCACGATCGCGGATCGCTTCCTGGACGACAGCGAGGACTTCTTCTTCCTCGAGGGGCTTCTGGAGATAGTGGAAGGCCTGGTGCTTCATGGTCGCGACGGCGGCTTCGACGGAAGCGATGCCGGTCGTGGCGATGACGCAAATGTCTTTGTCGAATCCGCGGATCGCGGCGAGCGCTTCGGCGCCACCCGACTCGGGCGAGACATCCAGGATGATGAGTTGGAAGCGGTTCTGGCGAACCTCTTCGGGAGCGCGCAGGGGCTCGGAAAGGCAGGTCACGCCGTAGTTCTGCTGGGTGAGCACTTCCTTGAGCTGGAGCTGGGCTTCTTCTTCGTGGTCAACCACGAGCACGTTCAATCGTTGCTGATTCGCCATTTCAAAATTCCGCAGTTCTTCGATCCGGCTTTCGCACCCCGCTCTACGTAGGCGACGCGTCCCTCGGATCGGGCAGGATGAGTGGCTTTCTCTGCACACTCTCTGCACACGACTTGCGTATGGGATCGGCGTTTTACCCGATACGCATTAATGGTTTATTGGAATTTTTCAGGATTTCAGCGGATTCGGGCCCGGATCGAAGGCCTTATGGGGCGATCGGGGGACGGTCTCACGCGAATCCGGACAAAACCCTACTGCGTCGTGAAGCTCCGAGTCTCGCTCTCGGACTGATAGGTCCCATCCGTCGCGACGACCTTCCAGTAGTACGACGTGTTCGGCATGAGCCCGGTCATGGTCTGCGACAGTTGCGCGGACGCCGTGGTGCTGGGACTTTCACTTCCGCCCCCACCCGAGCAACCGGACAGCGCAGTCGCAAGCAGGATCACCGCCATCACGGTCGTCCCGCGAGGGCGCCTCGGGCCATCGCCCCTTCGTCGCGATCGCGCCGCTCCGAGCAGGATCATCGACATTCCGACTATGGGAAGCGGCCCCGCTACGCCCGCATAAAAGAGGACGGTCTGGCGTGCCGCGATCATCGTCGGCATGCACCCAACGAAGTCCGCCGATTCGCAGAGATAGAGCTCGTACGTCAGCGGGTCGTCGTTCGGATCACTCGAGACTTCCCAGATAAATTCGAGGTCGGTCGGATCGATCGCCACGTCGTTGTGGCTCGGCGAGATCAGTTCGAACGCGCGCGGCTGAAAGTCCGGTGCATCGATGATGTACTCGATGCTCTGAATCGCTTCGCGATTGCCGGCCTGGTCTCGCGAGAAGAAGCGCAACGTCGAGGTAACCGAGATCTCGAGCGGGCCCCGCGATGTTTCCGAATCGAGCGTCGGCTCCGATCCGTCCAGGGTGTAATACGTCTCCGGCCGACACGGCGCGCCCCCTGCATCGCTACAGCTAAGGTTCACCGAAATCAGCGCGTCGTAGGTTCCGCCTGTTAGGTCAGCGACCGTCGTCGGGGCCGTAATGTCGGGATCGAGCGGATCGGTCCCGAGGACGTTGACTTCTTCGCCATCGGATCGGCCGTCATCGTCGGAGTCGGGATCGAGCGGATCCGTTCCAGCCACTTCGACTTCCGCGCTATCAGACAAGCCATCGTCATCCGAATCCGTGTCGTCCGCATCGGTGCCCAATTCGAATTCCCGCGCGTTCGACAAGCCGTCGCCATCCAGGTCGAGCTCGCCTTCGCTTCCGCCATTCGGATCGTATCCCTGGGCGACTTCAAAGCCGTCCGGAACGCCGTCGTCGTCGCTGTCCCCATCCGTCGGGTCCGTCATGTACGTGAGCACTTCGTCCCCGTCCGACAAACCGTCCGTGTCGCTGTCTGCGTTCGCGGGACTCGTACCGTGGACATCCACTTCGACGAAGTCATCGAGCCCATCGCCATCGGAATCGATGACGAGAGGATCGCTCCCATAGACGTTGACTTCGTCGCCGTCGCTCAGGCCATCGCCATCCGTATCGGGAAGCGTCGGGTTCGCGCCCGCCTGGTACTCACCGAGCGCGCTCAACCCGTCGAAATCACCGTCGAGGGACGCATCGTTGATCAAGGGATCGAAGCCCCACTCGACTTCCCAGCCGTCGGGCATGCCGTCAAAATCGGTATCCGCGCGCGTTGGGTCAAGTGCGAGTTCGCGCTCGGCGCGATAAACGGTGATGCCGAATCCTCGAGTCACTTGCAGCAATTCGTTCCCGCCGCCCGGCAAGAGGTCGTACGCCCGCGCGCCGTCCGAGGCACGATCGAATAGGATATGAACCCTCGTAAAGGTTCCTTGACCATCTTCATTCTCGACCCAGTAGGCGGGGGCCTGAAAGCTCCATCGGTAGATCACGAGGTCGAGATCGGAATCCGAATCCACGTCTGTCCAGGTCACCCGTTCGATGCGATCGCCGGAGATGGGTGTGGCCGCCTCAATTACGACTGGGGATGCGAAGAGACCGCCCCCAACGTTCTCGACCCAGCCGATCTCGGTGGTGTTGAAATTCGGACCGTACGAGATGTCCAGATCGTCGTCTCCGTCGACGTCGCCCAGATCAACCGACGAGACGAAGAGGTCCTCTCGCAAGACGATATCTTCGAACCGCTTTCCACGATCTCGTGTTAGGTGAACCGTGAGCTGATCTCCGCCCGACACCCAATCCGGAATCCCATCTCCATCGAGGTCCGCCACCGCCGTCGGCAAGTTCTGACCTCGACTCGTCCAAAGTGGGCGAGGAAGGCCGAAGCCTCCGCGGCCGTCGATGTGTTCGATCAAGACGACGGTTTCACGACTCGCGATCGAGATCGTCGCCAGAAGATCGGCGTCGCCATCGGAATCGAAATCGCCCGCGAGCACATTCGGGAGAACACCAGTCGTGACCGGTTGCTCCGTGAGGAGACCATCCCCTGTGTTTTCATCGAGGATCGTCTGGTAGGGGCCATAGGTCCCACCGCCAAGATTCTCGAGCCAGGCCACAAGTGGCTGCTGATTGCCGAAGATCAGGTCCTGATCCCCGTCCCCATCGAGATCGATGGGCAGCACTTTCGAGGCAACCTGATACGCAAACTCGAGTACGAGACCCTCAACGTCGATGACCTGAGTCCCGAAGGGAATCGAGCCATCGACGTTTTCGTACCAGGGAATCTGATCATCGATCCGGCTCCCCGAAATCAGATCGTCGTCGCCATCGCCGTCGAGATCGCTCACTGCGAAGTCGTCATGTCCTCCGCCGCCGATCGAGCCGACCGAGCCCACGGCGATCCAGTCGATGTCCCGGCCGCGGCCTGCGATGACCTCCTCGCCATCGGTCAGTCCGTCTTCATCCGTATCCGGATTTCTCGGGTCCGTTCCGGCGGCCTGTTCCTCGAGATTGTCGAGCCCATCCGCGTCGCCGTCATTCCGGCTCTCATCCACACTGGGAGAAAGCCCAAAACTCTGCTCGAAGGGGTCGAGGAGCCCGTCGCCATCCGTGTCCGCAAGGGCCGCGCTCCAAGCGCCCTCATCACCATCCGCGAGCCCATCACCGTCCGTATCGATTCGGTCGGGGCGAGACCCAGCGGCCTGCTCACCGAGATGGTCGAGGCCGTCCGCATCGAGATCGACGGTCGCGTCATTCACGACGAGGGGATCGAGCCCGAAGCGAACTTCGTAGCCATCCCTGAGTTCGTCCCCGTCCGAATCGGCGCGAGTCGGATCGGTTCCGAACGTTTCCCGCTCTTCTCCATCACGAAGGCCGTCGCCGTCGCTATCTGCAACGAGAGGATCGAGGCCGAGGCCCGACTCTTCGCTATCGGAGATCCCATCGAGATCGCTGTCAGCGCTTCCGGCCTTCGTGCCGGCGCCGAGCTCGTCGATATTCGTTAGGCCATCCCTATCCAAATCGAGGAGCGCGTCATCAACCAGAGGGTCGAGCCCGTTCAAGACCTCGTAGAGATCACCCATGCCATCGCGATCGGTATCTGGAGCACCGGGGTCCGTCCCCGCTTCCTGCTCCTCGAATGCACTCAGACCATCGCCGTCGAGATCGAGACCGAACGGATTGGAAACGAGCGGGTTCAACCCAGCGTTGAATTCGAATCCATCGAGCAGGCCGTCGCCATCCGTGTCTCGGCGACTCGGATCGGTCCCCGCGGTAATTTCGTCTCCGTCCGACAGACCATCGCCATCGGAATCCTGATCCGTCGGCGAGGTGCCGGGATTCCGGAAGAATCCGAGCCCCCGGAAATTGTCATAGGTCAGAAGGTCTGGATCGCCGTCTCCGTCGAGATCCGCCGCCGCAATCGCAGGCTGTCGATAGAGAGGAATCGATTCGTCGATCGGTGTTTGAACGATGTTGTTGCCGTAGTCGCGGAACTCGACGCGGATTGGACTCTCGAAGTAGGACAGCGAGCCGCTTTCATCTCTAGCGAAAATGACATCCGCGGATCGGATTCGATCCAGGTTGGTCACGAGGAGTGGGGTCGCTTCGATCGAGAGCGGTTGTGGGCGACTGAAGAGGCCCATGCCATCTAGGTTCTCGTAGATGGAGTACTCACGGGTTGATCCCTGTGCGCGAACGAACATTGAGGCGACGAGATCGAGATCGCCGTCTTCGTCTGCATCGACTGGCCAGATCCGAGCGGTGTAGCTGCTGTCCGCTTCACGATCATCGACGGTGCGATAGATGAAGCCCTCAGCGCCCCGATTCTCAAGCCACATAACAAGTCGCTCATCGCCGTTCTCATCGCGAGGCCCGATGGCGATCACGTCTCCATCACCATCGCCGTCCAGATCTCCCACCCTCACGAAGTCGGGGTATCCCAGATCCGGAATCGGCTGGAGCGGTCCGAAGGTCCCACTACCGTTAAGGTTCCGGTACCACCCTTCCCGCGTCAGCACATCGATTCGACCCGATCCATCTATGTCGAAGAAGCCGAAGATACGATCATTCGCGTCGAAGCCAGGAATAAGGGGCTGAGAGGGGGCAAAATTTCCAAACGCGTCGTTGAGGTAGACCGTCGGGCCATCGTCCCCTCCGCAGCAAACAACGAGGTCTACGTCCGAGTCTTCATCGACGTCGATCGCGTGAGTGACCGCGTAGGTGAATCGATACCCATCATCGATCACGTGTGGAGCATCAAACTCCCCGGTCCCGTCGCCCAAATTCGCGAGCCACAACAGCTCCCCGCCGGTCGGTGCGAGATAGGCCAGGTCGAGATCCCCATCCCCGTCGAAGTCCGCGGGCTGTGCCGCCCTGAGGTTTCCGCCGGAGCCGACCGGGAATCCGCGCGTCGTCACTTCGACCCATTCGGCGAGGGCTGCTGTTTCAAGCCGGAAGACTTCGTCGCCGTCGGAGACACCGTCGCCGTCGGTATCTGGGAGTGCCGGATCCGAGCCGAAGACGGAGACTTCCTCGTCGTCGGAGAGCCCGTCGCCGTCTGCGTCGATCAGAGTTGGGTTCGTCCCCGCCATCTGTTCGTCGAGATTCGAAACGCCGTCGCCATCCGAATCAAGCGCTTCTTCGCCGCCCACCAACGGATCGAATCCGTAGCGAACTTCGAACGCGTCGCTCAGCCCATCCCCGTCCGTATCGATGATATGCGGATCGGTTCCCGCAAGCTGTTCCGCGAACTCGTGAAGACCGTCGCCATCCGCATCCGTTAGCTCATCGTCGGGGGTGAGCGGATCGCGGCCGTGCAGGTTCTCGAAGAAATCGGTGAGACCATCCGAATCCGTATCGATCGACTTTGGATTGGTTCCGATCGCCGCTTCCTCGCCATCGTCGAGTCCATCCCCATCCGTATCTATGCGCGTGGGATCCGACCCCGGATTCTCGAAAAGCTTCAGACCTGGGGAGTACCAGGATCGGTGCAGAAGAACATCGAGATTCCCGTCGCCATCGGCGTCGAGATAGATCGCCTCGTCGTATTGATACGTAGGGCCGTCCGCTTCCTCCGGCCCTCTATTCTGAAACGTGCCGCTGCCATCGTTCTCGAACCAGCTCAACTCGTCGGGAACAAGTTCTCCGCGCACGACGTCGACGTCTCCGTCTCCATCGAGGTCCGCCACGAAAGGCCGCGGCCATCGTGATTCGCCGGTCGCGAGAACCTGCGGAACCGCAAACGTGCCCAGACCGAGGTTGTCGAGCCAATACAGAGTATCTCGGCCCGCCACCAGGATGTCCGGGTCTCCGTCGCAATCGATGTCCCCGACGCCTAACGCGGCAACCGCCCAGCCCGCAAGCTCCGGCAGCACGATCGGATCGGAGAACGTTCCATCCCCATCCTCGTTCTCAAGCCAGACGAGCTCCTGGCTCAAGCGCTTGTAGTAGAGAAGATCGAGATCGTCGTCGCCATCGAGATCCACGAGGTCCATCGTCGAGGTCGCAAACGAGAGCGTGTCGAGCACATGAGTCGTGAAGCCCGCCAACGAGAGGGGCCCGCCGAGGTTCTCCATCCAGAAGACGCCCTCCGCGTGCGAACCGGCGAAATCCATATCGCCATCGCCGTCGAGATCACCCATCGCAAATGCGTTCGCAGGATGGGAGAGCGTCGTGGTCGGCTGAGGCCGCTCGAAAGTCCAGGTCCCTCCGTCGTTCTCAAGAATGAGCGGGCCCGTCGATCGTCCGGTGATGAGGTCTAGATCTGTGTCGCCGTCGAGGTCCGCGGCAAGTAATGCGGCCGGGTCGTTGATAAAAAACGTTTCGAGCGCGGAGAACTCTCCCGCGAAGAATCCGCTCCCATCCGTCTCCCGCCAAGAAAACCCTGCGTTCGAATGCACCGCGAGATCTGGATCCCCATCGCCGTCGAGATCACCCACCGCGAACTTCGTCGACCCACCGGCCGGAATCGTCGTTCGCCCGACTGCACGAAATGGCAACGTCCGTGCGGCGGCCCGTTCATCGCCGTCGCTCAGCCCATCGTTGTCGCTATCCGCGAGGTTCGGGTTCGTGCCCGTCTCGACTTCGACCGCATCCGGAATGCCATCGCCATCGGTATCCAGCAGTGCGGCCCAGCTTGTGGGCACGATGAGCAGACCGATGAGGATCAGCAGCGTGGCCCTTGAGCGAGCCTGCGACCGCAGTCGCATCGCGCATGAATGCGCGGATGTCTGCGGGAATCGAGGGGGGATCGATGCCAAGCCGGAGCCTCCGTGTCGGGCGGCTCGGAATTGCCATAACAAGCGATCCGAATGAGTTGCCGAGGGCCGCATTCGAATTCAAAAGCCGCTGCCCCATTCTAGACCTCACAGCTGCGATCCGCGCACGAAATCGGCCCAACTAACGCGCCTAAGGTGCAACTTAAAGTGCAACTAAGGTCGCTTGGGTGCTGAGTCTCCCGATAGTGCGGCGCGGTGAACGATGTCCAGCAGCCCAAGAACGGGGGAGGGTCGACCTTATCCGATAGGGAACGGATCCCCGCTCGCCGCCTCGGCGGCTCTCGTGAGCTTGAACGGCCCCTCACGCCCTCTAGAAGTGGAGGCGGATGCCGACGTATCCGGATGCGCCGCCTTGCCCGTCCAGGTAGCTGTCTTTTCGATACGCTTCCTCGAAGATGCCGGGGTCCGAATCCACCTCTTCGACTTCGTGCGTCACGAGTCCAATGTCGACGCGCCCCTCAGCAAAGAGGGAGATCCAATCCGCACCGGGCGGGGCATACTCGAGACCCACTGCTCCGAGCAGCCCGAAGCCGCCACCGGTTCGGTTGATCTCGAAGGTCGAGTCGGGCTCGCTCGCCGCGAGACGTGCCTCAACCGCTCCCGGGTCGGCGACTCGATTGACGATGCCGCCCAGGCCGACCGTGAAGTAGGGCGTAATCACTGTGTCGACGGTCATATCGACGCGATAGAAGAGCCGGATGTTGATGGTGTCGACATCGACATTGTCGACGTCCCAAATTTCGGTCTCTTGATTTCGGTACTCGATCTCAGCGCCGAGGTAGTTCCGGTCGCCGAATCGGTGGGCGTATTGAATCGCGGCGCCGCCTCTGCCCTTGCCGCCGAATAGCGGGCTCCCGGAACCCGCTTGAATACTGAACGAGTCTCGATTGGCGCTCGCGGTGCTCGCGAAGAGACACAACAAAGCCGCGATGACTGCGATCCGAACCTTGGGTCGCTGAATCTCGAGCGAAGCGTCGGTCTTGTTCGAATTGAAGAAGGGGCTTGGATCGATGCGTGAAAACATGGGTTCCTCCGATGCGCGTTAGGCGCATTCAGACTTTCCCCAACCATCGGTCCAGAGTCCTTTCGAGCTTCTTAAGGTTTCTTGTAGAACTTTCGTGCGATGACCACGGGTCAAATGCCAGACGCACCTCATCTGCAGGAAAAGAGGTCGGGAACAGAAATAGGGGGTTCATCGCCTCAGCGAAGGGGCGAGTTTCCATTCCCGGGAGCGCCGGGATTCGGCGTGTTGCCCGAACCCATGCCTGAATCCGGCGCTGGGTTCGTGGGCAATGCCGGCGTCGTCGGCGCGTAGACCCATTTTCGGCTGAATGCCTTGGGTGGTGCATTGACCTGAACTGCGCGATCGACTTCGAAGCGAATCGCTTCAGCGCCGGGCTCGTGAATCTCGAACCAAGCGGGGACCATCAGCTTCTCGAAGGAAACGATCGGCCCAAAGATCGTGAAGACGCCGCTCGCGCGATCGATGCGGCGAACCTGGAGATCGTCCGTATCCACCCAAAGGCGAGGTAGATGCGCATCCTCGGGAATCATCAGTTCCGGCCCCTCGAGCTTCGCCATCGCCATAAGCCCGTTCGAATGGGTCTGTCCATCGGGACCGATCAGCCCGCCCTGGGCATCCGCCGCCAGGTCGTAGAGCGTACCCTCCGCCGAACCGCCTTCCGCCAAGAGCTCAAGCGGATCCGCGATCACATCTCCTTCATCGACCGCCGCGAGCGCGTGCTCGGGATCCGGAAGCGGCGCCGCCAAGCGCGGGTCCCCAATCACGAAACAATCCTGTTCACCGCAAGGCGCGAGCCCGATCGAATCGCTCAGCACATCGAAGGCCTGCAGTGCCGCGCGCAAGGTCGTTTCCGTCGAAGGCTGCAAGAAGAAGTAGGGCTGGAGCAGGGGCTGCGGCTGATCCAGGGGTTCCCCGTTCTTCGCGCCGAGCAACTCCCGCCCGGAAAGCAGGTAGCGGTCGAGCCGTCCGTTTACGCCGCGAAGTTCAAGCCGCGCCAAACCACTCGGATGGCTGATCATCTGGCCGCGTGCGACCGGGTCACGATCGCCCACGCGCATGGTCAGGTCGAGCTGAAGCGCCTGGCTTCGCCCGGAGCTCCGGTTGACCTTGGCGATGGCCCGCATCGTTCGATCCGCTTGCGGAATGAACGCCTGCGCGACGGGTCCCGTCAGCAGAACCATCGCTGCGCCTAACGCGAGCGCGTAGAACGCCGCTTTTCGCTCCGCGCGTCTCAACCGTTCTGACCCGCGAGTCGCGTCGCACCGGCATAGCGTGCGCGATCGCCGAGGTCCGCCTCGATGCGAAGCAGCTGGTTGTACTTGCAGATGCGATCCGTGCGACAGAGCGAACCGGTCTTGATCTGACCCGTTGCGGCACCGACCGCGAGATCGGCGATCGTCGTGTCTTCGGTTTCGCCCGAGCGATGCGACGAAACGGAGCCAAAGCCCGCGGCGTCCGCCATGCGAATCGCCTCGAGGGTCTCCGTCAACGTGCCAATCTGGTTGACCTTAATCAGGATTGCGTTCGCGCTCTTCTCGTCGATGCCGCGTTGCAGAATCTTCGGATTCGTCACGAAGAGATCGTCGCCGACGAGCTGGCAGCGGTTCCCCAACTTCTTCGTCAGCAGGGACCAGCCGTCCCAATCGTCTTCCGCGAGCCCATCCTCAATCGAAACGATCGGATAGCGCTCGACCCAATCCGCCCAGAACTCGACCATGGCGGCGGAATCGAGCTTTCGATCCTCACTCGCCAAATGATAGACACCGTCCTCGTAGAACTCGCTCGAAGCGGGATCGAGGGCGATTGAGATATCCGATCCAGCGGAATAGCCCGCGCGGTCGATCGCTTGAAGGATCAGCTCAAGGGCTTCTTCGTTGCTCTTCAGATCCGGTGCAAAACCACCTTCATCACCGACCGCCGTCGAATAGCCCTTCTCGAGCAACACACCCTTCAGCGTGTGGAAAACTTCCGCGCCCCAGCGCAGCGCTTCCGAGAAACTCGGTGCGCCTAACGGGTAGAGCATGAACTCCTGAACATCGACGGAGTTATCGGCGTGCTCCCCGCCATTCAGCACGTTCATCATGGGCGCCGGCAGGAGGTCCGCCGCGTCCCCACCAATGAACTTGTAAAGCGGAGTCCGCGTCGAGTTCGCTGCCGCATGGGCCGCCGCAAGCGAAACGCCGAGCAACGCGTTCGCGCCACAGCGCGACTTCGTCTCGGTTCCGTCCGCGGCGATCAATGCCTGATCGATTTCAGCCTGTTCGTCGAGGCCGCCCAGGTCCTTGCCGGCGACCGACTGGCCGAGCTCCCCGTTCACGAAGTCGACGGCCTTGCGGACGCCCTTACCCAAATAGCGCGACTTGTCGCCGTCGCGAAGTTCGAGGGCTTCGCGGGCCCCGGTCGAGGCACCGCTCGGAACGGCCGCGCGACCGAGGTGACCGTCTGAGGTCACGACATCGACCTCGACCGTGGGGTTGCCGCGCGAGTCCAGGATCTCTCTTGCCTGAACCGATTCAAGGCGAGTCTTCGCCATCGCCGTCTTCTCCTATCGAATGGATGCCCGGGGGCGCTCTTCGCGACCAGGCCAATCAGCTCCACAGCCCAGATCTCTCGCGGGCGGCTTCGCCTCGATCGAGCGGTCTGAACTGGGGCGGGCGCAGTCTAGCAGCCCGGCTCGGGAATCCGGGGAACGACCACGACATCCCCATCCGGCGCGACGAAGCTCTGCGCTTCGATGTCGAAGGCCCGCCGGAGCGGCTCCGCGGTCAGCACATCAGCGGGTGCCCCCTGTGCCACAACGCCTCCCTCGCCGAGCAGAACGACGCGATCACAGGTGCGGGCGGCCAGCGAGAGGTCGTGGGACACGACGAGCGCGCCGCGACCGGCTCGCGCAAAGGCACGCACCTCGCGGAGCACGTCGACGCGATGCTTCAGATCGAGGAAGGCCGTCGGCTCATCGAGCAGCAGGACCGCGGGGTCCTGGACCAGCGCGCGAGCGAAGAGCACGAGCTGGCGTTCGCCTCCCGAAAGGGTCGTGATTTCGCGATCCGCCAGCTCCGCGATCCCGAGTCGGTCGAGGGCCGCGAGGGCCAGATCCGCATCGTGGTCGCTCTCGAGGCCCAGCAGGGGCTGGTGCGGCGCGCGGCCCATCAGGACGAGTTCCCCTACACGAAACGGGAACGGGACGTGGAGGTCCTGGGGAACCAGCGCGAGGCGCCGCGCGAGCTCGCGGCGGCCGACCTTTGAGACGTCCTGGTTGCCGAGGGTCACGCTGCCCGCTGGGGCCGGAATCGCGGCGGAGGCGATCCGCATGAGCGTCGTCTTGCCAACGCCGTTCCGGCCGATCAAGCCGACGACTTCCCCGGGCGCGACTTCGAAGTCGAGACCGGAGAGCAGGGTTCGGCCGCCGGCCGCCACGCTCACGCCGGCAAAACGCAGCACTTCGCCTCTGTCTTCTACGTCGCTCATGCGATCGGCCCCCGAGCCTGAGCGCGGCGCAGCAGGTAGATGAAGAGAGGTCCCCCCACCAGCGCGGTCACCGCGCCGACCGGGAGTTCGCGGCCGTCGAGAATCGTGCGCGCGACGGTGTCCGAGAGGACGAGAAAGCCTGCCCCGACGAGCGCGGTCGCCGGCACGAGCAGCCGATGATCACTGCCGATCACCAGACGGAGGGAATGGGGCACGATCAAGCCGACGAAGCCAATCAGACCCGACACGGCGACCGCCGCACCCACCATCAGCGACGTCGCGAGCAACAACCAGCGGCGGTGGGACTCGACGGGCACACCGAGTTGCGCCGCGGTCTCGTCGCCGAGAGCGAGCAGGTTGAGGCTTCGCGAGAGCAGGCAGGCGGTGCCCAGGCCGAGCAGGACGCTGACCGCGACGATTCCAGCGGCGTCGATTTCGACCGCAGAGAGATGACCGATCAGCCAGAGGAAGATCCTCGAGCCTTCGAAGAAGCCTGCGACGGAGGCCAGGAATATGATGCCCGCGGAAGCAAAGGAGTTAAAGACGACGCCGGTCAGCAGTAGGCCTGTGGGTGAGCTCCGGCCGCGACCACCGGAGACCCAGTAGAGGAGGCCCGTCGCAAGAATTCCGCCGGCAAACGCTGCAATTGGGACGGATTGCGTAGGGATCGCCCAGAGGCTCCCCAGAGCGAGTACGGCGATTCCCGCGAGGGCTGCGCCACCGGACACGCCTAACACATAGGGATCCGCGAGCGGGTTGCGCAGTAGCGCTTGAAAGACCGCGCCGGCGGTCGCGAGGGCTGCGCCGACCAGAAGGCCCAGCACCACGCGGGGTAGGCGAACGCGTAAGACGATGTCGCGGGTTGCGGGATCGAGATCATCTGATCCCCCGCCTAACAAGAGGCGCGCCACGTCGCCCCAGCCCACTTCCGAGGGCCCGGTCGCGAGCGCGAAGAGCGTGATCCCCAAAAGAACAAAGGCAAGGGTTCCCAGGACGCTGATCAGTCGGGGCCAGGAGAGTCGCGTCATCATTGCGCGCGCTCCGCGGCAGCATCGGCTTCGAGAGCCCGGTCGATCGCTTCTTCGATTTCGGGTCCATGCACCACGACGGCCAGACTTCGCAGCGCATCATCGAGATCTGGGCCGGGCATGCTGACCCGACTCGCTTCAACGGAGAGCACGCGATTGGCGGATACCGCCGGCAGACTCGGCCACCGAGACCAAAATTTCGAAGCCTCGTCGGCGCCCGGTGTCATATCGAGAAGAAGTTCTGGGCGAGCCGCGATCAGCCACTCGATCGAGCCTCGCGGATAACCCGCCGGCAATCGCCGAACGAGGTTCGACGCGCCGACCGATTCAAGCATTTCGTCGAGGAAGGTCTCCGCACCGACCAGATAGAGGGGACTGCGATCCACGATCGCCACCGTCGCGGGCCGCGACAGATTCGCGGTCGCCAACGCCACCGCACGACGCGTCGCCAGAATCTCTGCGGTTCGCTTCGCCGCCACGTCTTCACGGCCGAGCAATCGCCCGAGCCGCGTGATGTTCTCGAGCACCTCGTCGAGCCGCTCGTTGGCGTAGACCTCGACCTCAAGACCCAGCTTTGCGATGCGCGCCGCATGGGTCTCCTGATCGACTCCCGCCACGATCAGCACCCGATCCGGCTTGAGCGCGACCACCGCCTCCAGATTCGGATCGAAGAGACCGCCGACACGAGGCAAATTCGAAAGTCCAGGAAGCACGCGCGCGGAATAATCATCGATGCCCACGAGCGAATCGCCGCCCCCGAGCCGCACCACGATCGCCGTCAGCGACGGGTTCAGCGAAATCAACCTAAGGGGCGAAACACTCCCGGAATCCGCTTCCGTCCCTGCCCACCCCGCAGCCGGCGTGAACGCGAGCGCCAACAGAAAAGCCAGGCCCAGAAGGATCGTTCGGACCCATCGACCGACGCGCGCGCGCGGGGAGACCGACCCCGCTCGACCCGACGGGTCGACCCGGGTTCTCCCCATCCCATCCTCGTTTCTCTGACCCAATCTCTGACCCAAAAACTCGTTCCCGCAAAGCCCAGATCACGCAGCCACGCACCCTATGAATCGCCGCCCGGTTATCCCGAAGCCGGCCCATCATAGTCGCGGACCGATCCGGCCGCCGGGACCCGGATGACTACCCTCAAGCAGCCCCCGACCCCGACGACCGCGATCCTATTTGCGGGACGTCTTCTTCGACGCCGGCTTGGGCGCGGCCCCGACCGTCACGAGAGGGCGAAGCTTCCCAACGAGCGCGGGACCAATTCCGCGCACGCTCTCGAGCTCTGCAACGGAGCTGAAGCCACCGCGCTCATCCCGGATGGCGAGAATCGCTGCGGCCTTCACCTCGCCGATTCCCGGCAGGGCCTCGAGCTGAACGGCCGTCGCTCGATTGAGATCGAGCGGCTTGGCGGTTTCCCCGGCGATTGCCGGTGCCGAGGCCAGCGTGAGCGCCAATAGAAGAAACGCGAACGCGTTCCGGAATCCGGTTCGCGTTTGCGAGGGGCTCCGAAGGGCCCGAGTCACCGAGGTGGCACGAGCGGAGGAATGGATGGACATGGTCGATCTCCCCGGGACCTGGGGCGAAACGAACGGGGGGCGCGAAGCGCTGTAGCTAGCGGTCGCGGATGACGGAGAAGCGGGCGGAGGCTTCGAGTGCATCCTTGGCCGGACCAGGCGCGAAGGGCGCGATCGCCTCGAGCGCCTTGGCGACATGTTCCTCGGCGCGGCGCTGGGTGTCTTCGAGACCGCGATGGGTCTTCACCAATTCCGCGATCGAGGAGAACTCGAGTTCCGGCGAGTCATGGGGTGCCGTTCCGCCATGCTCTTCCGCCAAGCGCGAAGCCGTCTTCAACACACTCGCCACATGATCTCGCTCGGCCACGCGACACCGCTTGAGCGTCAGGATCAGCGGCAGCGTGATCTTGCCTTCGCGAAGATCGGCGAAGGGCTGCTTGCCCATCGTCTCGAGTTCCGACGCGTAGTCGAGGCAATCGTCTTTCAACTGAAATGCGATCCCCAGTTGGCGACCGTATTCGCAAATCCGATTGCGTTCGGTCCGCGTCACTTCAGAGAGCAGCGATCCGATCTCGCAGCACGCGGAGAGTAGAGCCGCGCTCTTTCGTTCGATCACTTCGTAGTAATGCGCTTCGGTGATATCGACGTCGAAACTTCGCTCGAGCTGAAGCAGTTCACCTTCGGCGAGTAAGCCGATCGTCTTCGAGTAGCTCTCGACGATCTCGAGGTTTCCATCTTCGATCAGCATCGAAGAAGCGCGCGAGTAGAAGTAGTCGCCGGCGAGAACCGCCCGACGATTTCCCCAAATCGCATTCGCGGAGGGGCGACCGCGGCGATGATCCGCGAGGTCGACGACGTCATCATGAACGAGTGTCGCGGTATGAAGCAGTTCGAGCGCGGCGGCGAGTTCGATTCGGCGCGGCCCCGTGTAGCCGACGAGTTCCGCGGCGAGCAGGACGAGCGCCGGTCGAAGGCGCTTGCCGCCGGAACTCAGGATGTGCTGACCCGCCTCTTCGATGATCTGCGAGTGCGCCTTCACCGTGTCGCGAAGCGTCGCTTCGACGAGTTCCATCGCGGGCGCGATGCGCGCGAAGGCGCGACCGAGGCTCTCTTCAAGTGAGGAAGCCGTCTCGCTGCCAAGTGGGTTCGAGTGGTTTGCCGGGGGGCCTGACATGAATCGCACCTTAGCTGTGCCGGTCGATCATGTCAAAGGTCGAAATCTCCAAAAACACTTCAAAAACGGGCGTTTACCGTCGTTCTCGGAGAGTTCCCTTGGGCCTGCCTCAGCTCATCGGTCCGCCGCCCCCGGCGATTCCAAATTCCTGCAACCAGCTGACCGCCTGAGCGACTTCTTCAATGGGAACGAGTTCGCATACTGAGTCCTCCTTCGATTTCTTGCCCCCCGCCTTCTTCACGCGCTCGAGATGTTCGCGATGACAGACCGCCGGCACGAGCAGCCGACGAAATCCCAGCCGAGCCGCTTCGGCGATCCGAACGTCGAGCCGTGAGACACGTCGAACCTCCCCGCCCAGACCGATCTCCCCGACCGCCGCGGTATCCGCCGGAACCGCACGGTCGAGACGACTCGACGTAATCGCGAGCGCGATCCCCAGATCCGCCGCCGGTTCCGCGACGCGCACGCCGCCCGCTGCCTTCGCATACACATCCTGCGAAAGCAGATCGATCTGGCTTCGCCGGTCGAGCACTGCGAGCAAGAGCGCGACCCGTGCATCTTCAAGACCGAGCGTCGTCCGGCGCGGCGTTCCGTAAGGCGCCGGCGCCACGAGTGCCTGCAACTCCACGAGCATCGGCCGCGAACCCTCGAGCATCGGAATCACACAACTCCCGGGGGCCCGCGTACTCCGCTCCTCAAGAAAGAGCTCGCTCGGATTTTCGACCGCTTCGAGTCCTTCCGCCGCCATGTTGAGAACTCCGATTTCTTGGGTTGAACCGAAGCGATTCTTCGCCGCCCGAAGCAGCCGAAAGGCATGGGCACGATCCCCTTCGAAGGTCAGCACGACATCGACGAGATGCTCAAGCACCCGCGGCCCCGCCAGGCTGCCCTCTTTTGTGACATGCCCGATCAGCAGCAAGACCGACCCGACCTTCTTCGCCGTCGCCGAAAGCTGCGCCGCCGATTCGCGCACCTGCGCGACCGAGCCCGCGGCGGATTCGATCGCTTCGGTCTGGATCGTTTGGATCGAGTCCACCACGACGAAGGTCGGCGTGAGTTCCTTCCATGGCCCGGCCAACGCCTCGACCCGGGTCGAGGTCAGAACCTGCATCGACCCGCCGACCCCCGGCAGCCGCTCCGCTCGCAGCCGAATCTGCTCGGCACTCTCTTCGCCGCTCACATAAAGGACGGAATGCCCCGCCGCCGCCAAGCCACCCGCGACCTGCAGCGCCAGCGTGCTCTTCCCGATCCCAGGATCTCCTCCGAGCAGAACCACCGAACCGGGGACGAATCCCCCGCCGAGCACCCGGTCGAGTTCCATCTCACCACTCGGAATTCGCGGGCTCGCATCCGCATCGATCTCCGAGAGCCGCCGCGGCTTCTCATCGTCGACTGCCGGAACCAGCGCCGCCAGGCCCCCCGCCCCTCGCCCCTTGCCATCGGCCACCGTCGGCTTCTCGTAGGTCTCCTCGACCAGGCTGTCCCACTGTCCACAATCGGGACAGCGACCATGCCATTTCGGATGCTGGGCACCGCAGGATTGGCAGGAATGGACGGTTCTGCGCTTCGCCAAGATAGATCCTCTGCTCTTCGATACGCGCAAAGCGTTCGGGGTTCGTGAGAACTCCGGGTGCGCGAAAACAAGGTGAATGTAGAGGCTCTCGTCGCTTTCGGGGAGGGGAGAATCACTGTCAACTCTCATCGTTGACCGTGGTTGACAGCCCCGGGCCGCCCTCGGTAGCCTGCGCGACCGCAAGAGGAGACCCGACCGTGTCCGAACCCACACCACAGAATCTCGACCGATACCAAGCCCTGACCCGTAACGCCCTCGCGGGCGAGGCGCCCTCCGAGGCGGATGCCCTCTGGATCCTCGACGGGGAAGACGTCGAACTCCTTCCTCTATTGCACGCTGCCTATGAGCCGCGACGCCGCAAGTTCGGCCGCAAGGTCATGGTCCACGTTCTCAACAACGTGCAGAACGGTCTCTGCCCCGAAGACTGCGGCTACTGCTCGCAGAACAAAGACTCCGACGCAGCGATTCGCAAGTACGCCATGAAGAGTGACGAAGCGATCATGGCAGAAGCCGAGGCCGCCGCGCTCTCCGGCGCGACGCGATACTGCATGGTGCTCTCGGGTCGTGGCCCGACGGTTGACCGTGCAAAACGAATTGGGAAGCTCGTTCGCGAGATCAAAGACAAGTACCCGATCGAGGTTTGCCTCTCCGCCGGCCTGATGGGCGATGAGCATGCGCAGATTCTCAAGGAAGCCGGCCTCGACCGGATGAACCACAACCTGAACACGAGCGAGAAACGCTACGACGACATCACGTCGACTCATACGTATGCGGATCGCGTCGCCACCCTCGAAGCCGCGAAGCGAAACGGTCTCGAAAGTTGCTCCGGCATGATCGTCGGCATGGGCGAATCGTCGATCGACATTCTCGAGGTGGCCTACAAGCTTCGCGAACTCGAAGTCCCGTCGATCCCGGTTAACTTCCTGATTCCAATCGAAGGCAACCAGGTTCAGAACGATGGCAGCCTAACACCGGAGCGATGTCTCCGCGCGCTTTCGCTGATGCGCTTCGTGAACCCGACTGCGGAGATTCGTGTCGCGGGCGGGCGAGAGGGCCATCTGCGCAGCATGCAGCCCTTCGCGCTCTATCCCGCGAATTCACTCTTTGTCGAAGGCTACCTGACGACGAAGGGCGATCCGGTTCAAGAGACCTACGCGATGATTCGCGATGCGGGCTTCGAAGTCGATGGGAACGACGCCTATCGAGACTTGAACGGGATCGCGAACGATGCGCCCGGCGAGTCGCAGTTCCAGATTCCCGGCGGCGGCGACGAACTGCTCAAGCCGGAAATCGCGCAGGCGTAGTTCAAGCGTAATGAAGGCGTAGTATCGGTACGTGAACTCGACGCCCGAGCGGCGATGCGAGGCCTAACATGACTGTCTCGGAATCGAAGAGCGGATCCGCGCTCGATCGCGTCGCCGACGAAATCCTGGACGAGATCCGGGATCGCGGCACCTATCGACGGATGCGCGTGCTCGACGGTTTGCAGGCACCGCGCATGCAGGTCGATGGCCGCGACGTGCTGCTCTTCGCGGGCAGCAACTATCTCGACCTCGCCCGCCACCCCGAAGTGATTGCGGCGGCGGAGCGCGGGACGCGCGACTGGGGCTGTGCCGCCGGTGGATCACGCCTGATCACGGGCAACCTCTCCTGCCACGAAGCCCTCGAAGAGGAGCTCGCAGGCTTCTTCGAGACCGAAGCCGCGCTGGCGTTCAACACGGGCTACATGGCGAATGTCGGCGTGATTCCGGCACTCGTGGGCGATGGCGATGTGCTGATCTCCGACGAACTCAATCACGCTTCGATCATTGACGGTGCGAAGCTCGCCAAGACGAAGGTCGCCGTGTTCAAGCATGGCGACGTCGAGTCTTTCGCCGAGACCCTCGAGCGCGTGCGGCCCGACGCACGACGCGTGCTGGTCGCCGTCGATGGCGTCTACAGCATGGATGGGGACGTCGCGCCGGTCGCGGAGATCGTGAAGCGGGCGCACGACGCGGACGCGATGGTCTTGCTCGATGACGCGCATGGCACGGGATGCCTGGGCGCCCGGGGACGCGGAACCGCGGAAGCCGCAGGCGTGCTCGGGGAAGTCGACATCGTGATGGGCACCCTCGGAAAGTCGATCGGGTCCTTCGGCGCTTTCGTCGCGGGCTCGGCCAAGATGCGCGACCTCTTCGTGAACACCGCTCGCAGCTTCATCTTTTCCTGCGCCCTCGCACCGGCGCAAGTCGAAGCGGCGCGGGTCTCCCTCCGATTGATCGACGAAGAGCCCTGGCGCCGCGAACGGCTCAGCGAGAATTGCGATCGCTTGCGCGCCAAGCTCGACGCCGAGGGAATTTCGACTGCGCCGAGTTCGACCCATATTCTGCCCGTCGTGCTCGGCGAGAACGAACGAACGATGGCAATCTGCGAAGGCCTCCTCGAAGCGGGCTACTACGCCCAGGGCATTCGACATCCTTCGGTGCCGAGCGGGACCGCGCGACTGCGCATTACACCGATGGCCACGCATACCGAAGACGAGATCGACGGACTCGCTGCGGCGATCGCTAGGCTTGTGCATACGGTGGCGCGTTAGATCATGGGGCGCCTCTTCATCAGCGGAACGGATACGGACGTCGGCAAGACCGTCGTATCCTGCGCGCTCGCGCGGGCTTTGCAGGGCGAAGGCCTGGACGTCGGAGTGATGAAGCCGAGCGAAACCGGTGTCCCCGAAGAGGGGCCCTACGATGCCCGGGCGCTGATTGAAGCGGCGGGTGTAAGCGACCCGCTCGACCTCGTCTGCCCCGAGCAATTCGATTTGCCCGCGGCGCCGCTCGTTTCCGCGCGCGACGAATCCCGCGTCGTTGACCTCGGCAAGATCGACTCGGCACTCAAGACCCTGTCAGAGCGTCATGCCCATCTCTTGGTTGAAGGCGCGGGCGGACTCCTCGTTCCCCTCGACGAGACCTTGGACATGGCGGGCTTTGCCGCGCGTCACTCACTCCCGGTCTTGCTCGTCGCGCGCGCCTCTCTCGGAACGATCAATCACACACTTCTCTCGATTGAAGCCTGCGAGAAACGTGGACTCCCGCTCGTCGGTGTCGTGATTTCCCACGCGACGGGCACGCTCAGCGATGCGGACGCCAAGAACCTCGAGCTGCTTCGCGAGCGTCTGGGCGAACTTCTCGTCGGAGAGATCCCGCCGCTCGGTCCCGGAGAGCTTCCGCCTCAGGACGCGCTCGACCTCGCCCAGATCAAGCAGCGCGCCGGAATCGCGAACTAGCGGAAGAGCTCGAGCGCATCCTTCACGCTCAGCTGATCGAATTTCGCTCGAATGCGGAAGAAGGGCCCCTGCGCTGTGTAGTCCGCGGCGCTGAACTCCGGATCCGTAAAGCCGACCAGGTTGTAACCGAGGCTCAGCCAGACGTTGTCGACGAGGATTCGACCAACGGAGAGGCCGTAGCCGTACGCCATCTCATCTCCGCTCGTCTGATGTCGAACGCGACCGTGAACCGACATGTCCCAACCCTTCTGGATATCGCGGCGCATCTCGACCCCGGCAAGCGTGCCAAACGTCGTGAACTGTCGGTTCGAGATCGTATCGATCACGAGCTTGTTCGAGAGCTGCCATGCCAGCTGTGTTCCCCGACCGAAGAGTTGGTTGACCTTCAGGTGATGCAGCAGCTTTCGCGACTCGAAGTCGAAGTCGCCCCCCGTATTGTCGCGGTACTCGAAGTCGAGTCGATCGAGCACGATCCAGTGCGAACGCAGAGGTCGATAGGCGAGGGACAGACTCGTGTCGGTTCGCAATTCCTCGGCGCCCGAGCGCGCGTTTGAATAGAAGAGGTCGAAGCGAGCCGACCAGGCGAGGTCCTTGTCTTCGTCATGGAGAAGACCCGCGATAAAGCCCCAGCGATCTTCGTTCTCCCCGAAGCGCGCCTCAAGCCGTCCCGTCCCCGACCACGCGCCTTCGCGATAGGCGGTTCCGAGCGACACCGCTGTGTAGTCGTCATTGAAGGAACCCGAAGCCGCCGGCGCATCGGTATTGAAGGCGCGATTGCCCGGATCTCGAATCGTTGCCGTGCGATCGATGGAGAGGTCGAATCCCCAGTTCGTGAAGAGGTCCCAGCGCTGTTGGAGGCCGAGATTCGCGTAGGTGCGGGGACCGAACTCGCGCTGTTCCTGGACGACGCTCGTCGTGACCGTCGCACCGGTCCAGGGTGTGCCGCGGAAGCCCCCGCGCGTGTCCGCCGTTCGCTGGTCCTCCCCGAAGCTCATCTCTTGATCGACAAACATCGTAAGGCGCTTGTGGATCGCCCAATCCGCTCCCACCGTCGCGCGATGGGGGAAGTCGCCGAAGGTGTCCTCGACGACCGCCGCTTCACCCTCGGCCCGCAGCGAGAAGCGGCCGTCAAAGAAGTCCGCGCGACCGCCGCCTAAGACCTGAACGGCATGCCCCGTTCCTTCGGCGGTGTCGTCTCCGGAGTAGCGGGCGCCGCCGTTCAACCCGTAGCGCCCCTTCTCCCACTGCGACTGGAGCTCCGCGACGTGACGCTTCGATCCGGTTGCGAGGTTTTCCTGGCGGAAGAGACTCGTTTGCGAGCGGAGTGTCTGCGTCCAATCGAAGCCCGCGTCGATGCCATACGAACGCAGTTCCGTCCCGGTGCCGCGCTGTTGCCCGAGACCGAAGTTGCGGCCCTGTTCCTTCGCATACGCGCGCAGATCGAGAACCTCTCCGCGATGATCGAGTTCGACGAGCCAGGCTTCGCCTTCTCGCTCGCCCGAGAAGTCGTCGCCTCGACTATGCGCGAACTCCGCGCGAAGCTCCGTCGTATCGTCGAGCTGAATCGTTGCGTCCGTCGCGAAGAGTTGCGAATCGATCTGGTCGCCCCCTTCGTGAATTCCGGTAAAGCCAACTTCGACGCGTCCTTCGAGCGCCTTCCCTGCGACGCGACCACCGCCGGTCACGGCGTTAGGGCTTCGGTCGTTTGTCTCATAGTCGACCACGATAAAGATGGGATCGAAGTTGCCGTCCTGTCTCGGGATCGGTCGGCGGAAGAAGAGCGTGCCATCGTCGTAGTCGATGTCGTAGTCGGTGAATCGCGCTTGCGGCTCCGAGGTCACGACGATCTCCGGTCGGAAGCGATCGCGGGTCTCGATCGTAATCGTCTCACTCCCCGGAACGATCCGCTCACGACTCAACCGATAGAGACCGGACGTGCCATCCCCGAGGATTTCGTCCTTCACGAAACTCTGATCCGAGTCGGTCACAAAAGCGTTCGCCTCGAAATGATCCCCGCGGTACTCGAGCTTCGCCCCGGTCAGCGTACGCGCATAACGACCGAGTTCGGTTTCCTCGAGACCGGTCTGGTAATCGCCATAGAGGGCGTAGAACTTCTTTCGCTCGACCTTCAAGTAAAGCTTGCCCGATGTCGGCGCATCGAAGTCACGCGTCGTCGTGTCGCCATAGAGCGTGTAGTGCTCATCCGGATCGAGGGTTTGGAAGAGGCGATTGCGCAAGCGCGTATTCGAAGCGTCCGAGTCGTACGCAGCGGTGACCAGGAAGCGTCCGGGAACGCGGCCCTTCGCAAAGAACGCGACACGCCCCTCCTGGTACAGGCCTTCTTCCGATTCGCCGAGCCGTCTTTGCGCATCGCTTCCCGAGGCCTGATTCCAACCCAGCGTCCCCGTCGCGAGACCCACCAGGACCCAATCGCGATCGCCCGGTTCAAGCCATGCGACCAACTCGTCTTCTCGACCTTCGCGGAACTGGAAGCGCAAGCGCGCCTCGCCGACGACACTCGTCGGATGGAGGCGAACCCTCGCGAGACCGTCCTCCTCGACAACAAAGCTCGGCCGCTCGAATCCGATTCCGGCAAGGGGGCGCTTTCGAGCTGCTTCGACTTCTTCCTCGGTCTGGTAGGGCGGGTCGAGTTCGAACTGTCCCGTCGAGCCGGCCCGAACGAGCTTCCCCCATCGGTCGTAGAGACGCATCGCCACGACGGGACTCACCCGGCCGTCGGCGACCAGCGTGGACGCCTCCTCGACGAGCTCTCCGCGAACGGGTGCGCCAGAGAGATGGACGACCCGCTCCGCGCGCTCGACTTCGCGGCCCGAGGCATCCCGGAAGACCGCAACAAAGACGTTAGGCCCTTCTTCGAGACCCACACCGCGATAGCGACTGAGCGCGAGGGTCTTGTCCTGATTTCGGATCCGTCCCTCGAGATGGACCTCGTCGACCGGAATCCCGTTTCGGGTCAATTCAATACGGACATCCGGCGTGTGCTGAAGTCCGAGCCGCAGACTCGGAATGCGCGGAAGCACATCGGGCGCGGGATAAGCGAAGCCGTTCACAAGCGGGGCCGTCGACAGCCATTCCGCGTCGAAGCGCGCCGCCTCCGCCGCGAGTCGCGGAACCGGCTTCGAAACGGGTTCCGTTCGCGTCGCCTGCGCTTTCGAATCGAGCTCAACGTCTCGAAGCACAACCTCGCTGCGCGCGCGCATCACCGAATCCGCGCGGGCGCGCGCGAATTCTGAGCGTTTCGCGTTCGACGGGGACGGGGAAGGCGAAGCCAGTCTTCGAGGCGTTCGCTTGGTTGGGCTCGGGTTCACGGCGTCGATCGAGAGCTTCGGCTGGGTTCCGCCCGCCGGTGCTGCGGGAGGCGCGATCACGCCCGGAAGGATGCGCGAGGTCGCAAGCGCGCTCCCCGAACCGGTTTGCTCGGCGGAGAAGAAAATCTGGAGGACGTGCTGCGCCACGTCGCCATGAAGGAAAACGCGAACGGCTTCTCGTCGGGCTTCCTTCGGCAAGATGAATCGCGTCCGGCCCTCCACCTGAACGGAGGTGATCTGTCGGCCGAGTTCGTTGCGCGGTGTCCAGGGCAGCAGACTCTGGTGCGCAGGCAGCTCCACTTCGGCCACGATGACGTCGGGGACCTCTTCTGTGACGTAGACCTGCAGCACGTATTCCATGACGCCGTTGCGGCGATCGCTCAGCAGTCGATGATCGAGAACAAAGGACGGCATCGGCGGATCGGCAATCGGCTCGGGAAGCGCAGGCGCGGCTGTCTGCGGCGCAACGTCTTCGCCACCGGGAAGCGCAAAACGCACAACCGCGGGCGGGGTCATCACCGCGCGCCCCATTCCCGTACGTCCACGCAGAATCGCCCGCGTCTCAACCGGTTCAGTTCGGTCTTCAGAAGACGACGCATCGATCGGCGAGACAATCGCTTCGAAACGGAGAACCCGTCGCGCGTTCGCTTCGAGGACCGCGATCGGCACCACGAGCGTCTCACCTTCCACACTCGACTGTGTCACTTCATCCGCGAGACGAATCGAGTCGCGGTCGACGGAGAGCCCGGCCGGAAGACTGATCATCGCCGAGAGGTCACGCGCCGGGAGTCGCCCGTTCTCAATCTCAAGCTGATAGCGAACGCGATCTTGAACCTCGGCATCACCGCTCACGATCTCTGCGGAGAGTGCTTGCGAGAGAACCCCTTGCGCGGGGGCGCGCGTCTTAACGTGGAAGTCGCTGCGCCATAGGCTGCCGGGCTGAATTTCAACGAACTCAGAGAACGCACGGCCGGCGCGACGCTGCTGCCGTCCATCCTCGCAATCGTGCGCTTCGTACTCGTCAGGAATCGACTCGAGGTCGAGCTGTACGACGTGAAGCCCCGCCGAGATCGCCTCGAAATGGAAACGACCCTCTTCGTCGGTCAGGACAAAGGAGCCGTCCTCGAGATAAACCTTCACCCCTTCGAGCCCCGCCGCCGGCTCGTCGGGTTCGAGCTCACACGCATCGATATGGACGCGGCCCACCAGATAGGAGCGTCGATCGAAGAGATCCTGTTCGACTTCGACCATCGCTTCAGCCAGGTTCGAGCGAATCCCGCCCTGCGCCTCAAGCGTGACTCGGTTCGGGTAGAAACCAGGCGGCGTATCCGGCGTGACACGCGCGACATAACTCACGACCAGACTGTCTCCGGCGACGACATTCCCGAGATCGAAGACAAGCTCGCGGCCATCGTCCGAAATCGTCGGCTCGAGTGCGCCGACGCCTTCCCGAGCGCCCGATCCCTCTTCGTAGCGGAAGCCGACAGGCAGCCGATCCACGAAGGTCGCCGAGACAAGCGTCGTTCCCGTCGCGTTCGTCGCCATCAGCCGGTAGGGAACAAACTCACCCACCCCCGCACGATCGCGGCCCGTCTGCTTGCTGACGAGTAGGCCCGTCGAGAGCGGGTCAAGGGGAATATCGACCTGAACGGCCGGGCCCACAGGCACGGTAAACGTCTCACCGCGCGAACCGAGAACCAACGCGTAGGGTGCGCCCGGAAGCGTCTGAAGCGTCGTATCGCTCTCGCCGGAGGGGTGAACATGCGTCGCGGGAGGCGTCACGCGCAGCTGGTATTGACCGGGCGCAACAAAGGGAAAGCGGAAGCGGCCCGGGCCGAAGTTGTAGACCTGTCCGCTCGCGTCCGTCGCCGTGCCGCCCGAGATCACGCTCGACGGATACGCAGAAAGGCCGTCATCGCCCACGACTGAAGCGGGACCGCCGGCGAGCACGTCCCAAAGGACGATCGTCGCGCCGTCGACGGGTGCGCCGGTCGCGCTGTCGAAAACGACACCAAAGGGATCGACGAGCGTCACATCGCTGCTCGCATCCGTCCCGTCGATCGGGTCCGTGTACTCGGCGCGGATCGTCTCGTCCGGCGCGACGGAAATTCGGCAGTCGCCTGCGACCGGGGGGGGTGTGGCGGATTGGATGTAGCCGATGAACGTGCCGGTATTCGGTCCGTTCTCGGAAAGAAGGAGGGTTTCGCGATCTCCGCCGTCGCTGATCAGATTCAGTTCGACGGTTTCGACGATAGCGGGATCGAGGTTCTGGTCGAGATCGATGACGCGGATGAAAACGGGTTCGCCGGCATGATAGGCGCCGTCCGCAACAAGCGGGACCAGCGTGTTGACGTCGATCGGTGCACCCGAGAAGTCTGTTAGCGAGGGGGATGCGATGTACGGGCCGCCTGGGTTGCCGGTCGTACTGCACGTCTGCAGCCCGATCTCCGTCTGCGTATTCGACGGGATGCCGAGTCCGTACTTGAGGAACTCAACGGTCGAGGGGGTCCGCGTAACGGTCGTCGTCACTCGATTCAGGTTCGAGAGGAGCGGAATCCGATTGCCGCCACCGTCCTCGTATTCCGCGCGTGCGACGTTGTCGATGTTCGTCCCTGCGGCTGTTTGTGCCTGGCTCGAAGTGGCACAGAACAGGGCGAGCATAAGTAGAAGGAAGAACGAAGCGGCTCGCTTCCTTCGCCCCGTGCTATCGCCCCGGAAGGTCGCGAAGACGCACGTGTCCCTACCACCGACGAATGACTTCGTCGGCCCAGGGAAACGCGATCTACGCGGATCCTTCCGAGGCGTCAGCATGGCGACTTCCAAAATCGAGCTACTGGATCTCGACTCGGAAGCGGATCTCGGCGTATTCGCCGGGATCGAGGGCGATGTTGTCGACCGACAGCACATCGCTCACGAACTCGCCGTCATCGACGTCGCTCGCTGCGGAGTACTCCGTGGTCGTGACAGAGCCCGTTTGATCGGATTCGAACTCGATGTCGTCTCCGACCGCCTGCGATCCATACTCCTGGAGTGTGATCGCAAGCCGCGGCCCACCGGCTGCCCCAGACATCTCTGCCGTCAGGTCATCCGAGATCGTGATCCCGGTTGCCGTTTCCGTTGCGCTGGCCGAGTTCTCGACGCGAATCTCGTACTCGACGATCGAGCCGGGAATCGACTTCGCATTCGGCGCCACATTTCCGAAGGGGTCGCGAACAACGACGACACTCTTTGAGATCGTGAGCTGTGCAGAACGGATGATGTAGCCATCCGTCGCCGAGTGACGACCATCCCGCAAGCCATCGGTTCCGCCCGTCAGCGAGCCATCGTCATCGGCGAACACGACCTGCTCATTGCCGGCCGTATCGTTCTGAACGTTGGCACCCGTGTCCTGTGCGAGCACAGCACCTGGGGCACCCACGGTTCCCGAATTCACTCGGGCCTGCGCATCGAGTGTGATGAACGACGCGGAGCCGTCCGTCACCGAAGCCGCGATGTTGCGCACGATGAAGAATCGCGTCGGCGTATCCTCCGCGAAGCCATCAAGATACGAGAGCGCCAGGTCGGTCCCGGCCTCGTACGAACCACTTCCATTCGTATCGACGAAGATGCCCGGAGCCGCTGGATCCGTTGCATCAAAGTCGTCCGTATCCGTCACGCCACCCAGGGTGAGCGTATTGCCCGACCCATCGACCGCCGTCAGGAGGAAGTCCTGCGCGTCATTGCCTTCATTCTCGACGAGGAAGGTGAGCACCTGATTCGTCGAACCCGGTCGACTCGTCGTGAAGCTATTACCCACCTCGGACACGAGAACGTCGACCTTGCGGTCGACCGTGAACACCGTGGGCGCACCCGACCCCGGCGTATTGTTGCCCGCTTCCGAACTCTCGATCGCCGCCTGGCCCACACCTTGGACCGAGTACGAAACGCTCGCGGAGTTCGAAATGGGCGTGCCTGCGGTGGTACCCGCAGACCATGCGGTCGAGCTCGCGAGCCCCACCAGGAGGAAAGCCGCCAAGGCGACCGTCCCCCGTCTATGCATCATCCATTGCATTGTTTCTTCCTTCCCTGGCGACACAGCCCTCGCTGTGCCGATTCATTCATTCGAATCGTGTTATTCGACGACCGCGACGAAGCGAACGGATCGCTCGGTCGCCGGCGCAAGCGGCGATTCGAACACCCACTGGATGTGGGTGAAGTCCGTGCTCATCGCCGGGCGGCGGACTCCGCCTTCGCCGACCACGGTCAAGCGATCCTCGCGATCGAAGGAGGTCCCTCCGTCGACCGAGAAGAGCACCTTTGCGGCCTCGGACTCTTCACTCCCCGCAACGAAGAACATCTCCGCGGGAATCGGATCCGTGATCACGACGCCTTCGACCTGATCCGCCGAGACGTTCTTGGCCGAGATCGTGTACGCGATCTTGTCGCCCGGAACGACAACTTCCGGCTCGACCATCGTGGTCGTCTCGTTGCCATCCGCATCCGTCAGGACAACCAGCTTTGCAGCCGTTGCCCGGAGCTCGATCGCTCCCGGATCCGCTGCAAGCGACTGCGTCGCGAACATCACGACCAGCCCAATCCACATCATCATTCGGGTCTTCGTCTTGATCATCTTCATTTCAATCCCCTCAATCGATCGTGACCTGGAACGTGATCTCCTGTTGGCCGTCGGCCGACGTGAGATCTCCCAGGTCAATGGAAATGGAACCGTTGTTAGTCGGACCGCCGACCGGGTCGAAGGTCATCTCGTCCGTCGGCGAATCGTTCGCATCCGTCTGCCCGACGAGGTTGAGCTCCGTCGAGGCAGCCACGTACGTCGTGTTCGGCGGGATGTCGTCGGTGATCACGACGCCGGTTGCGGTCTGCGATCCGAGGACCTCGACCTGCAGCGTGTATGTGATCGTCGCGCCGGGAACCGCGGTCGAACCGCCGAACGGGTCCGAGATCGAACTCGTCTTCTGGAAGTCGAGGTTCAGGGTCGAAACGAGATACGTTCCGAACGTCGCATCCGTACCGAGGCTCGAGCCGACGACGAGATCGCCCCCGAGATCGCCCTGACCCGAAACCGAATCGCCCGCAGACGGCGACGGCGGGAACAGCGTGAGCGCAAGGGACGTCGCCGTAAGCTGGCTATCGCCGAGGTCCCCATCGACGGCAGCGCCACCGATGTTGTTCAGCACATGCAGCGTGATCGACTGGTCCGCCAGAATCGTCGGATCATCGACACCCGGGTCGTACCGCGTGTCGCTCGCATCAAAGACACCCGGCGTCGTCCCGTCGTCGAAGTAGATATCGACAAGCGTCGGATCAAAGGTGTCATTGCCCGAGCCGTTGAAGCCCGAGCCCGAGAGCCCGACGAGCGAGTACGTGTCCGAACCATTGCCCGTATTCGTGAGCGAGAAGGTCAGGACCTGATTCACATCCCCGGGCGAAACCGTCACTTCGTTGTTCGGGTTCGCCGTCACGGTCAGGAGCGTGACGTCCACGTCGAGAAACTCGGCGACGCGAATCGAAGCCGTCGTGCTGTTCTCTGTGAAGGGCGTACCGTTGACCGTAAAGTCCGCGCTCGCCGTATTGTCGATGTCGATACCGGCCCCGGTACCGACCGCCTGGGCTTGAGAGGCCCATAACAATCCGACCGCGCCTAACAGCGCGATCTTCGCATTCATCTTCATGTTCTTGTTCCATCCCTTGTGTTGGGCGACCCAAGAGGCGTCGCCATGCTGAAATTCTCCGAAGCGGACTTCGGCGAATGCGTTTTCCTTGGATCAGCGGATTCGCGCTCTAAAGCGGATCTCGAAGCTCGGCGCGGATCCGCTTGAGCCGAGGAATTGGCCGCTTGGCCGAATCCGAATTGCGGTGACCGAAGCGTCGAAACCCTCGGCGTCGGCGCTGGGATCGAGCAGCCATTGATCCGTGCCGTCGTCGAACTCGACGTCATCGAAGTCGTCGGCGAGGTTTGTGAAAACGACGTCGATGCCGCTGCCCGTGGCACCATCCGTAAACTCGAGCAGTCCGCGATTGCCGAAGGCATCGACGAAGAGCTCAAGCTCCGAGGGCAAGGCGTCCTCGATCAAGAGCGTGTCGGTATCGACGGCGCCGGAGCCCTGATTCGAGACGCCGATCGTGTAGATCACGTTCGCGCCGGGGATCGCCTTCGGATTCGTCGTCCCGTTCGCCGGGTCATCCAGGACCGTGACCGTTTTGAAGACGAGTAGATTCGGCACGCTTACGACGGGGGTCGTCAACAGGTCGCTGTTATTCGCGCTGACGTTGTCGAAGAGGCTGCCCGCGACCGTCGCCGTGTTGTCTACGGAAGGCATGGCGCTCGCGTCGACCAGGACACTCAGGCCGATCGTCGGCAGACTCGAGCCGACGGCGAGGGGCCCTGGATGCGTGCAGGTGACCGTCCCCGCGCTTTCCGAACAGGCCCAACCGGAGCCCGCCGCAGAGTCGAAGCTCACGCCCGCAGGAAGCGCATCCGTGACGACGATCGGGCCGGGCTCATCGATGGGACCCGAATTCGCGACATCGAGACTCCAGGTCTCGACCGTTCCGACATCGAACGCGGCGGGGGATGTCTTGTCGATCGAGAGGTCTGCGACCGGTGTGTTCGTGACGCTAAAAACTTCAGCCGAGAGGAGGACAAGATCTCCGCCGCTGCTGTACACGGTCGTTCCGCTCGTCTGCCCCGCACTCAAGAGAGGGGGCGCCAGCGGATAGACATCGAAGTCCACGCCCTCGAGCGTGATCGCTGTCCCTTCGACATTGGAGATGGAGTTGAACTGGTTGTTCGAGGGATTGCTGGCGTCGGTGAGGACAGTGCCTTCGAATTGAAGTTGTTCCTGGAACCCGCCGAGCGACGCCGAGTTACCGACGTCGCCTTCCCAGCTGATATGTCCGAGCTTTCCGTTGATCGGCGAAGTGGGGACGACGAAGTTGTCCGGCGTCAGTGAAACCGAAGCGCCGCGGAAACTCTGAAAGCCGTCGAAGACATTGACGACGCGGAAGGGTTCGCTCGCATCCTCGAAGATGACGACGAGGCTCCATCCGCCCACGCAGCCCGATACGTTCGAGTGAGGCGTCCCGGAGTTGAACGCCAAATTGCTGAGGGTGTAGGTCCCGGTTCCACCGGTTGTGACGATCGAGGTGACGTCCGCAAAGCCGGAGAAGAAGTCGTAGTCGACGCCGTTGAAGACGAAGGTCTCGGTGAAGGTCCGATCGGCGCTGACGCTCACGCCCGCCTGGGCGGGGCTCGCGAGGGTGACGGTCGTGTCGACCGTGCTGCCGGACCCGGCCCAGTAGAGGTACGCGGCTTCAATCGAAGCTGACCCGGGGATCCCTGTTAGGCTGCCCGAACCGGATGGCGAGACGCCGCAGGTGCCGATTCGCAGGGTTCCGGCGGTGCCGACGAAATCGAGGTTGCCGGCGAAGCTGCGATAGAGCGTGATCGGAACGCCGGCCTGCGCGGGCACCGCGACGACCAACGCGACGAGCAGCGCAGCGGCGATCGCGAAGCGGCGCAGAAGGCGAGCGGGCGCACCCAAAAGCGGAGAGCCTTCGGCGCGAGCAGCGCTGGGGGTCGGGGTCAGCAAACGGTCGAGAACTCCAGAAAAACACGGATGGACGGACCGGTCGAAATAGACGAAAGGTCCTCAGGTGTTTTTCGGAGTTACGACGCGATGCTTTATGTCTTGTCTTCGAACTTTCTCATATGTGACAGGGACTTATCGCGCTCACTACGGGCTCGTGAAATGCCGGCGGAGTATTCCGAGCGGAGCGGAATCAGAACCCGAAAGAGGACCACGAACGCAGGATCCGGGGCCGAAGTCGGGCCATCGGTCCGCTAGATTCCGGCCCGCATGAACCGCCTCCATCCAATCGAAGCGAGCGAACTCCACGCGCGTCGCGAGCGCGTCTTCCTCGTTCTGGCCGGGCTCTTCCTGGGCTCGATGACGATGCTCAATATTCTGGGCACGTCGCGCTTCATCGATCTCTCGTTCGAGCTCTTTGGCATCGCGATTCCGATGCCCCTCGCGATCGGCGTGCTGCCCTATCCCGTGACGTTTCTTTGCACCGACTTCATCTCGGAGCTCTACGGGCAGAAGCGCGCGAATAATCTGGTTTGGGTCGGGCTGCTGCTGAACGCCTGGGTCGTCGGATTTCTCTGGCTCGGGGGTGCCCTTCCGCCGGCGGTCGAGCTCGATCCTGCAATGGGAGTGCCTCCGCTCGACGCCTACGACTATGCGTTCTTTCGGATTCGCTTCCTGACGATGGGGGCGGTCTTCGCGTCGATGATCGCGTATCTCGCTGCACAGCTCTGCGATGTCACGCTCTTCCATTTCTGGAAGCGACTCACCAAGGGGCGCCATCTTTGGCTCCGCAATAACGGCTCGACCATCGTGAGCCAGTTCGTCGACACCTTCGCCGTCATCACAATCACGCATTTCTACGCGAAGGGACTCCCGATCGATTCGGAAGCGGCGATCTGGCCGCAGCTCTGGGTGTTCATCCGATCGGGTTATGTCTTCAAGCTCGTGATCGCCTTGATCGACACGGTGCCCTTCTATATCGGCGTTCACTATCTGAGCCGCTATCTCGAGATCGACCCAAACGCAGAACATGCGGAAGGCGAGATCTAGGGCCCTCTTGCGGCCATTCCTCTGAGCCCCTCCTTGCGACTGAATTTCCTCAGTCGCCCTCGAACGAAAGAGTTCCCGTGTCCGAAGCTCGACATCCCGATGCCCCTGATTGGTACAAGAACGCGCTCGACGTCCCGCGAACGGATGGGTGGGTCGAAGTCGACGGCGCTTCCGTCCACTACCTGGCGTGGGGCGAGCCCGGCCGACCTGGCTTGCTCTTCGTGCATGGCGGAGGGGCTCACGCGCACTGGTGGACCCATGTCGCCGGACGTTATGCGAGCGACTATCGCGTAGCGGCGATCGATCTATCGGGTCACGGCGACTCCGATCGGCGCCAGGCCTATAGCCTCGAGGGCTGGACGGATGAGGTCATGGCCGTGGCGCGTGATGCGGGCATGGCCGAGAAGCCCGTCGTCGTCGGACATAGCATGGGCGGCTTCGTGACCATCGCGACCTCCGCGCGCTTTCCCGATTCGCTCGCCGGAGCCGTCGTCTGCGACTCCCCCGTGAGTGCCCCGGACCCCGAAGTCGACGCCCACCGAATGGGCCAGGCCTTTGGCAAGCCGCGCTTCTACGAGTCACGTGAACAAGCGCTCAGTCGGTTTCGAACGGTTCCGCCGCAGGAGCACTACCTCGACTACGTGATGGCGGACGTCGGCTGGCATTCGATCAGAGAGGATGCCGAGGGCTGGCGCTGGAAATTCGATCACCTGGCCTTCAGCGCCTTCGAGGAGAATCCGCGCGCCGCCGCTCGGCCCTATCTCCCCAACGTCACCTGCCGACTGGCGCTGCTCGCGTCGGAGTGCGGCCTCGTGAACAAGGAGATTGGCGGATACATGTACGACCTCATGAATCGCGTGAATCCCGTGATCGAGATTCCGCTCGCGGGACACCATCTCATGCTGGATCAGCCCCTTCTGCTGATCACCGCGTTGAACAGCCTGCTGGCGGACTGGGACCACTCGGAGCCGCTGAAACGGTCGTAGGGTCGTTTTCCCTTGGGCCGATGCCACGTCTTCGAAGGAGGCGAGCCGCGGGAAACTCCGATTTGGCGTGAGATCATCAATGTGCGTCTTGGCGTCTCCCCGATCCCCAAGCCGGGCGCGGTCCTTTTCATGAGTGCGGGAATGCCCTACGTCGCGGTCCGCGGTCGAGCCCACTGTCGGCACCGACTCGCGGGACTCTGGGTTCTCGGCTGGAAGGCAGCGAAGCAGCAGCGAGCCCGCAAGAACCGTGAAGGCCGTAAGACGAAGAGCGGCGGCTCTGCACAGGTGCTTTCAATGGGGCCAAAACCCGTCAAGTGCATACAGTCGATCTCCGATCCGGGTCTCGATGGACGCAGCCACCCCCGAAGAAGAACTGAAGCTCCTCGAAGTGAAGCTGACCCAGCTGAAGCTCGAGTATGAGAAGTACTTTCTGGGCACTCGCCCCATGGAACCGTCTCAGGCGCGCTCCGAGGTCCAGAAGATTGTTATCCGTTGGTCGAATACGCGGATTACGAACACGGCCCAGCGCTTCAAGTTCAACAGCCTGAATGGTCGATTTCAGGCCTTCAAACGCCAATGGGACAATATCCTCCGGCAGATTGAGGCGGGCACATATAAGCGCCACGTCTTCAAGGCGGACTTGCGGGACCGTGAGCGCGGCGTGGCGACGCCCGCGTCCGCTACCGGTCGGGCTCCAGGAGCCGCGAGCGGAGGTGATCGCGCGGATCTCTTCGAGACGTATCGCGACGCTGTGATGGCAACGGGCCGAAGCGCCGACGGCTTAACACCCGAGAAGCTACATCGGGCGCTCGCCAAACAAGAAGCGGCGATCAAGCAGAAGTTTGGCTGTGAGCGCGTCGACTTCAAGGTCGTCGTGACCGACGGCAAGGTGAAGGTCAAGGCCGCGGCGGGTTAGGCTTTCTCGAAGGGAATCTGCATTATTTCCACATTCGGTTCGATTCGCGGAACTAATTCTTGTGGTCCTTCCCGGACGCGCGAGCGTGCCCCGAATTTTCCGATCGTAGGGGCACTCCTTTGCCGACCGCCCTCGTTGGTTTCTGACGAAATCTCGAATCCGCGATCACGTGCGACTCTCATTTTTCTCGTCACCTTCGTAAAACCGCCGGCACCCGAGACGCTCGATAGAAGCCCGATTGGGCCGAACTCGTTCGAATACGACGGGGGCGTGCCCCTTTCCTGAAACGACTTGTTAGGTCTACTTTGTCTCCCAACGGCACACAGTTTCGTGGTGCCGACCTGGGAGGTAGACACAATGTTCCGTGTCTCGATGATTTCGTTCGTTTCGGCTCTTCTCTTTGCTTCACCCTCGTTCGCGGTACTCACGATTTCTGCGACAGCGGCTTCCGACTCCGGTCGGCCACTCAACGCGCTCCATGTGGGCGACGTGGTGACCATCGATGTGACGGCGCGAAGCTCCGGCGCGTCTGAGCCTGTTTTTGCGCTCGGACTCTCGGCAGGCCACTACAACGAGAGTGTGGCTGACTTCACGGGCGGCCTCGCGCCGAAGAATCTCTTCAATGGCGCCTGCTTTCCCGGCGCGGGCTGCTTCGGGGGAATCGAGAATATTCTTCCGGGCGCCGTCGTCTCGAACCCCTTCTCGGGATACACGAATATCGAGCTACAGGAAGACTCCGTGGCGGGCTTCGGAAATCGCGTTCAGATGTTCAACGGGGTTACGCTGGCGGGAGCGACGGTCGATGGCTCGAACGACGTTGGTGTTGACGGCAACATCGGCTCGCCCCAGTTTCAGATCCTGTTCACGGCCATGGGCCTGGGCGAGACGGACGTGTTCATCGGTGTCGATCCCAACCTCCTGGATGCGTTCGTCATCGGTGGCGGCGGCGGTGGAATCGTGCTCGACACGATCGTGGGGCTCCGCGTCATACCGGAACCAGGGACCGCACTGCTGATGGGTCTTGGGCTCGCCGGGCTCGCCACGCGACGCCGCACGAGCTGACCCCGATTGCGCGATGGGAACAGCGCGACGGCTAGCCGCTCTTGAGCGGGCGCTAGTCGTCGCGCGTCACCCGATTCTCGATCGGCGGAGTGGTCTGTAGATACTCCGCGATCGCCTCAAGATCTTCGGTCGGCAGATTCGCGTAGCCGTGCTCGATCACTTCAGACATCAGCCCCTGGGTATCGTCCCCGTCCGGCTTGAATCCCGTCTGGAGGTACCAGACCAGATCTGCCTGACTCCATTCGCCGATCCCAGTCCCCTCATGGGGGGTGATGTTCGGCGCAAGCTCACCTTCTGGGCCGTCTTTCGATCCCGCGAGTGCGAGTGTCGCGTCCAGACCTCCGGTGAGCGTTCGGGGCGTATGACATTCGCCGCAATGGGAGGCGGCAAGGACGAGATAGCGACCCCGATTCCAGCGGGCGCTCCTGGCGGGATCTTCCTTGATCGGCTGGGGATCGAAGTTCACGAATTTCCAACCCGTGATCGTCGCACGCCACGAGAATGGAAACGGAGCATCCGGCGGCTTGTTGGCGCGTCGGACCGCGGGTAGCGCGGCAAGGTAGGCGCGCAGATCGATCAGATCCTGATCTCGCAGGCCAGCAAAGGCGGGATAGGGAAAGACCGGGAAATAGTGCTCGCCCGTGGGCGACAGCCCCTCACGCATCGCACGGATGAAATCTGCATCGCTCCACTCGCCGATACCGGTGGCTTGATCGGGCGTGATATTGGTGCTGTAGAAGACACCAAAGGGCGTCTCGAGCGCACGGCCGCCGGCGAGGTCCGGTGCTGCATCCCCCTCACCTGGATAGTTCGTGTGGCAAGTACAGCCGCCGGTCGCAGCGAAGATTCGTTCGCCGTTTGCGAGATCAGCGAGATTTTGGGCCGCGCTCGGGCTCGCGGCGAAGACTGCGGAACTCAGTAGGCAAAGTGCGGTGATACCGGTACGCGAGACAATGCTCATCCATCCACCACCCACGCTTAACATCGAAATTCGCGCATCCCCCAGCGGCCCCATCGCCTACTGGTTCTTGTAGGATTCTTCCTTGGGCTTGCGGAAGGGCTTGTGGCAGCCGCCGCAGCTCTTGCCCAGCGCGCGCATGGCCGGTCCGACGGCCTTCGGGTCGCCGCTCTTCGCCGCGGTCGCGAGGTCGCGTGCCGCTTCTTCGTAGGTCGCGATGGCCGCTTCGAACTTCGCCCAATCTTGCCAGATCTCCGCCTTCGCGTCGTTGGGGCCATCCGTGATCTTGCGCTTGAAGGCGGGTGCGATCAGCGCCGCAGAGTCAGCCATCTGGTTCGCGTGAATCGCGATCGCGTTCGGCATGCCGAGACGATTCTTCATGATGTCACCGATCGCGCCCATGTTATTTCCGATTCCGGCCATAACGGTTTGGCGGTACTTCACACGCGCCTCGTCCTGCTCGTGGCCATCGGCTTTGGCAATGTTGGCATTCGAGAGAAAGACGAACGAGAAGCTGAGAAGAACGGAAACAAGGATCGAAAGGGTCATCGAAGAGCGGCGCATCATGGCCTCCAAGTAGTAGACCTGAGCATGAAAGCACACGCGCGGCCGAACGTCAGCGTACGATTGAGGGAGCATCCGACGCAGGGGCTGCCCCAGTCGAAATCAATCTTCGTCAGACGAAGGCTGGACGAGGGTCTTCGTTGCGTGCGGATGGGCCGCGGGTCGGAGCGCAGCACCGGCTCCGGCTTTGCGTTCAGCAGAATGAAGTGGCGTAAGTGCTTCCGCGGCCTTCTCGAGACTGTGATCAAAAGTGGCGGAAAACGCCGTGTACCCCTCGGCTTCGATGGCTTCTAGCAACGCTCGAATGACGAGGTCCGGAGTTAGGCCCGCATCAAAATCGGCAATGCCGCCCGCCGTTTCGGGTCGGAACTCGAGTTCAAGCGCGTCGTATACGGGGATCAAAATTTCACGGAGTGCGTCGCTTGATCCAACCGTAAGCACTCCACCGACGTGAGCGCCGCCGCGGATGACGCGTTGGCCAACACCCATGACCTTGATACGACCTTCTAGGTTGACGCTGTACTCGCCCGGGCAATACTCGCCTGCCACTTCCCCGACGCGCGCGTCGAGTCCCAGATTCCGTAAGGCGGTGACAATCCAGCGTGTGATTGTCTCAAAGCGATCGCCAATGTGAAGGTTCGCGTTCGCGTCGGCCGAGGACCAGGCGAAGGCCACGGAGGCTTCGAGGAAGACTGCGGCGTGCCCGCCGGCGAGACGGGTTACAGGGGCGTAGCCGGCCTCCTGCGCGAGTTCGACGGCACGTGCATAGCCTCGTCGGCGCGCATCGAGATTCGAAAAGAGCAGCGCATTGTCGGGCGTGTAGAGTCGGAGGCTCTCTCCCCGCGCACCCATTGCGACACTGCGTAACATCGCATGGGAGATGGCCGTGTCGAACACGGCTCGCCCGGGGTAGCGGTCGCGATGAATCGCGAGCTGCTTTGGAACGGATCCGCTCGGATCGTTCGAGCGCGAGTCCGTATCGTTCGACCCTGACGACGCCGACGACGTTGACGACGCCGACAATGGGACTAGCGGCTCGCTACGTCCAGCTCAAGCGCTGCCCGGGCAACGACGCCTGCGAGTCGCGCGCGCTCACCGGCGTTCGCCTCATCATCGGCCAAGCCGGAGAGTTCGCCGTCAGCTTCTGAGCGGCGTGCTTCCGCTTCGGCCTTGTCGATGTCGCTCGCAAGGGCGCATGAGTCGACGAGGACGACGCATCGTGTGCCGTCGACTTCAGCGAAGCCGCTCGTGATGGCCGCCCATTCGTTGCCACCCGACCGAATGATCTCCATCGGCCCAAGCTTGAGCGGCGTCAAGAATCGCTCATGGCTTTCGAGCACACCGAAGTCGCCGGCCTCACCGGGCAGAACGACCTGTTCCACGGTCTCCGAAAGCGCTTCACCTTCGGGCGTCACAACGACGAGTTCAATTGCCATACGTACGTATCTCGATTCCGGTCAGCAACGCCAACCGGCGTGTCCTCGCGGCCTTCGGCCGCGAAAGTATTAGACGAGGGTCTTGGCTTTTTCGACGGCCGATTCGATGTCGCCGACCATGTAGAAAGCCTGTTCCGGAAGATCATCGTGCTTGCCGTCGAGGATTTCCTGGAAGCCACGGATCGTGTCTTCGAGAGCGACGTAGACACCCGGCGTACCCGTGAACTGCTCAGCAACGTGGAAGGGCTGGGACAGGAAGCGCTGAACCTTACGTGCGCGCGCCACCGTCAGCTTGTCTTCTTCGGAGAGCTCGTCCATACCGAGAATCGCGATGATGTCCTGCAGATCCTTGTAAGCCTGGAGCGTCTGCTGAACGCCGCGAGCGACCGCGTAGTGCGCTTCGCCGACCACCTGCGGATCGAGGATTCGTGAGGTCGAGTCGAGCGGGTCGACTGCGGGGTAGATGCCGATCTCCGTGAGGGCGCGATCGAGCACCGTCGTTGCATCGAGATGCGTGAAGGCCGTCGCGGGCGCGGGATCCGTAAGGTCATCGGCCGGGACGTAAATGGCCTGGACCGACGTAATCGAGCCCTTGTTCGTCGAGGTAATCCGTTCCTGAAGCTCACCCATGTCCGTGGCCAGCGTCGGCTGGTAACCCACGGCGGAGGGGATGCGGCCGAGGAGGGCCGACACTTCCGAACCCGCCTGCGTGAAGCGGAAGATGTTGTCCACGAAGAGGAGAACGTCCTTTCCTTCTTCGTCGCGGAAGTATTCAGCAGCCGTCAGACCCGTCAGGCCAACGCGTGCGCGGGCTCCCGGCGGTTCGTTCATCTGGCCGTACACAAGCGCCGTCTTATCGAGAACGGTCGTCCCGTCTGCGAGCACCGACTCTTGCATTTCGTTCCAGAGGTCGTTGCCTTCGCGCGTTCGCTCACCCACGCCGGCGAAGACCGAGTAACCGGAATGCGCCTTCGCGATGTTGTTGATGAGCTCCATGATGACGACCGTCTTGCCGACGCCAGCACCACCGAAGAGACCGACCTTGCCGCCCTTATTGTACGGCGCGATCAGGTCGACAACCTTGATGCCGGTTTCGAGGACTTCGACCTGCGTCGACTGGTCAACGAACTCCGGAGCGGCGCGATGGATCGGGAACTGCATCTTGGCGTCGATCGGGCCGCGTTCGTCCACCGGCTCGCCGATCACGTTCATGATGCGACCGAGCGTTTCAGGTCCGACGGGAATCGAGATCGGGGCGCCCGTGTTCGAGACTTCCTGACCGCGGCGAAGGCCGTCCGTCGTGTCCATGGCGATGGCGCGAACGGTGCGCTCACCAAGGTGGAGGGCCACTTCGATCGTGAGGTTGTCGGCGCGATCATCGATCGCTGCGTTCGTCGTCTTGAGGGCCGTCATGACCTCGGGCAGTTCACCGCCCTCGAATTCGACGTCGACGACCGGTCCCATCACCTGGACGATTTTGCCAGTGCTCATTTCGTTCTCTCCGTTCGGCGACTGGGTAGGGCCGCCGTCTGTTCGATTCCGCGCGCCTCGCGCGCAAGAAAAATTGCGTTTACTCGAGAGCCTGTGCGCCGGTCACGATTTCGACGAGTTCGCCGGTAATCGCAGCCTGTCGGGCACGGTTGTACTGAAGCGTCAAAGCTTCGATCAGCTCTTCCGTATTCTTGGTTGCGGATTCCATCGCCGTCATACGGGCAGCGTGTTCACCCGCCTGATTCTCGAGCAACGCTCGGAAGACTTCGATTTCAACCGCCTTCGGCACGAGTGCAGCGAGCAGCGCTTCGGGATCGGGCTCGATCTCGTAGGCAGCCGCCTCTTCCGTCTCGCCCTCCGCTTCGGGAGGCGTAAAGGGAAGCAGCTGACTCACCTTGGGCGTCTGCGTCATCGTCGAGATGAATTCGCTGTAGACGAGAACAACTTCGTCGAGATCGCCCGCGACATAGCGTCGCGAAAGCTCGCGAGCGACGTCCGCAGCTTGCTGATATTCCACGTCACCATCGATGGGCGACGCGAAAGTGATCTGGCTCGCGCGGCGGCGAGACAAAGAATCGGAGGCCTTTTTGCCGAGTACCGTGAGTCCGATCGTTTCGAACTCATTTCCGCGTTCAGCAATCACGGCTTCCGCCGCTTTGACTACGTTCGAGTTGAACGCGCCCGCCAAGCCACGATCCGAAGTGATCACGACGATCTCGAGCGACTTCCGCTCTTCGTGAACACTCAGCAGCGGGTGCGATTCCTCGAGCGCGCCCTGGGAAACTTCTTCGAGGGTCGAGCGCATGCGATCCGCATACGGTCGAGCATTCTCGATCGCTTCCTGAGCACGTCGAAGCTTCGCCGCGGCCACCATCTTCATGGCGGACGTGATCTTCTGCGTCGACTGGACGCTACCGATGCGTCGCTTGATGTCTCTTAGATTCGGCACTGTTAGGCTGCCTCAGTTGAACCCTTGGCTGCGGTCGGCTGGAAAACGTCACCGAAGGCATCGAGGGCAGCGATGAGCTTCTGCTCCGTGTCGTCCTCGAACTTGCCCGAGCTCTTGATGGCTTCGAAGATGCCGGCGTGGTTCGATCGCATCCAGTCGAGCATTTCGCTCTCGTAGCGCTGGATGTCACCGAGTTCGAGCTGGCGAATCCAAGACTCACGATCGGTCTGCGGCGTCGAGGAGTAGATCGAAACGACCTGCTCTTCCATCGACAGCGGCGAGTACTGACCCTGCTTGAGGATCTCCGTCTGTCGTTCACCGTTGGCCAGCTGTTCCTGCGTCGCGGCATCGAGATCCGAGCCGAACTGAGCAAAGGCCGCCATTTCTCGATACTGCGCCAGGTTCAGCTTGAGCTGACCAGCAACGGTCTTCGTCGCCTTCTCCTGAGCAGCACCACCCACGCGGGAAACCGAGAGACCAACGTTAATGGCCGGTCGGACGCCCGAGTTGAAGAGGTCACTCTCGAGGAAGATCTGGCCATCCGTAATCGAGATCACGTTCGTCGGGATGTACGCCGAAACGTCGCCACCCTGGGTCTCGATGATCGGGAGCGCAGTAATCGAACCGCCACCGAGTTCATCCGAGAGCTTGCACGCGCGCTCGAGGAGTCGCGAATGGACGTAGAACACGTCGCCCGGGTAGGCTTCGCGGCCCGGCGGCCGGCGAAGGAGAAGCGAGAGCTGGCGATACGCCACAGCCTGCTTCGAGAGATCATCATAAACGATGAGGACGTGCTTGCCGTTATGGCCGAAGTGCTCCGCCATGGTCACGCCGGTGTAGGGCGCGATGTACTGGAGCGGGGCCGGATCGGAAGCCGTTGCCGCGACGATAATGGTGTAGTCCATCGCGCCGTTCTGCTTCAGCTTGTCGGTCACCTGCGCCACCGTCGACTGCTTTTGGCCGATGGCGACGTAGACGCACACGACGTCCTTGCCCTTCTGGTTGATGATCGTATCGATCGCGATGGCCGTCTTGCCCGTCTGGCGATCGCCAATGATCAGCTCGCGCTGGCCACGGCCGATCGGCACGAGTGCGTCGACGGCCTTGA